>Ga0193736_1000143_pt1 | contig 10276 bp, 12 predicted proteins | sample L2m1metaG_FD_160566 | JGI IMG/M metagenome (GOLD analysis project Ga0193736, IMG submission 160566) | Soil microbial communities from a riparian zone of the East river system, Colorado, United States - L2m1 | ecosystem: Environmental > Terrestrial > Soil > Riparian zone | place: USA: East River... | reverse complement strand
ACTCTGTTACTGGCAAGCGCGAGAATCTCTCCGGTGTGCGGATTCATCACCACGATGTCTCCGCCCTGCGCCCCGAGGCTGTCGACTGCGATTGCCAGCTCGCGCTCGCAGATGTCCTGGAGAGTGTTGTTGATCGTCAGCATGACGGTCGACCCGGCCTTGGGCTGCTCGGTCCAACCGTCGGGAGAATCCAGTGCGCGCCCATTGTTGTCTCGCGCCAGACTGACCTTGCCCGAGTCCCCACGAAGGATGCTGTCGAGCGCGAGCTCGAGACCATCGAGCGGATTACCGCGACCATCGAGCGACCCGACGATCCGCTTGATCCCGCCCGAGTTCCCGTAGACTCGCTGCAGCACCGGGGTCAGGTGCACGCCGTTCAGCTTCGCGATGGACGCGACATCCGAGGTCGCGTAGACACCAGGGAGATCGATCCATCGGCGGCGGCGCTCGATAGCAGCGCGCACACCACTGGCGTCGAGACGGGCACGGCGAAGCGCCTTGAGCACGAACGCGGTGTCCCGCACTTCGGGAAGCGAGAGCGCGACGCGCGTCATCTCCCGGCTCTCGACGAGCGTGTTGCCGCTGGCGTCGAGTATCTCGCCGCGCGGGGCGGATTGCGCGGCAGCGAAGAAGTGCTGTCGCTTGGCGCGTGCCTCCCACTGGTCGCCGTCGACGACCTGGACCTTGGCGGCGCGCGCTACCAGCGCCAGTGCGAAGAGGACGAAGAATGCGTGAACGACTGCAACTCGGTTTGGAGCTTTCATCGCGCCGCTCGCGGGAGAATCATTACCTGTTTTTCGGTAGGAATGTGCATGCCGAGCCTCTGCTCCACCGCGGCGCCGAGCGTCTGTCGGGTGGATGCCGCCCGGATCTCTCCTTCGAGGCGAGCCCTCTCGCCCTCGAGCTCGGCGCGCCGGGAGTCGAGCTCCGCCAGCCGCTCTGATTCACCGATGCCGATCGTGCGGCGCCAAACGATGGACAGCGCTACGAGCACAAAGGCGGCGAGAACGACCCCTACGAGGGTCCTTCCGCGCATAGCTACGCCGCGCTTTGCCATGCGCGTAGACGGGCGCTGCGCGAGCGCGGATTAAGTGCGGTTTCATCGGGACCGGCAGTCAGAGCCCGCTTGGTCAGCAGCTGGCCAAGCGGCTTCCCCCTGCAGGTGCAATGGGGCTGTTTCGGCGGACAAATGCACGCCTGGCTCCACTCCCGCATCGTATGCTTGGCAAGCCGATCTTCCCCGGAATGGTACGAGATGATCGCGAGGCGACCCCCCGGCTTCAGCTTGTCGCGGAGAAGGGGCAGAGCCCTCTCGAGCGCCTTCAGCTCGTCGTTCACAGCGATGCGAAGCGCCTGGAAGAGCCGGGCAAAATCACCAGGACCCATCCGTGCCCCGAAGGAGCCCCGGATTGCATCGACGAGGTCGTCACTCACCTGCATGGGTTTCCGGTCGCGGCGACGCACGATTTCCCGAGCAAGGCGATTGGCGCGAGGCTCGTCTCCGTAGTCGCGTAGGATTTGAGATAGGTCGAATTCATCCAGCGTGTTCAGCAATTCGGCGGCGGTCGTAGTAGAGCGACGGTCCATCCTCATGTCGAGTAACGCGCCAGGTCGAAAAGAGAAACCTCGCTCATCGGCATCGATCTGGTGCGAGGAAACCCCGAGGTCGGCCAGGATCGCGTCGAACGACCGGCCGGCGAGCTCCGGAATGCGGTCGATCTCGCCGAAATTGCCCCTCAAAGCGAGAAAGCGGCCTGACGCCTCGTAGGGCATCAGCCGCTTGTTCGCTTCAGTGATGGCGGACTCGTCACGATCCAGCGCTACAACCGACGAACCGCTGGCGAGAAGGGCTTCGCTATGCCCGCCACCGCCTAAAGTGCAATCCAGAACCTGTTCGGCGCCGGAAAAGAGCGCCACGACCTGGTCGACCATGACCGGCGCATGGTAGGAGCTATCCCACCGGCCGGTCGCCGGCTCGGTCACTTACAGAAGCGCTTTATCTCATCGTTGACGGCGGGCGTGAACTGCGGGATCGCGGTCAGGAGCTGCGCCGCCTCGTTCGGGTACTTCTGTCCGCCTGCCGGCAGGTTGATCTCCGCCAGTGTGAATGCCTCCTTGGCCATGCGAGCCAGATCGCAGCTCCTCCTCTCGAGCGCATCGTTGGTGGCACTCTGGCCAAGCGAGAATGCGCTGGCGCCGAGCAGGAATTTGGCGTCAGCCGAGGTCTGCAGTTGATCGGAAAGCTGAAGGAACCTGATCGCGCGCTGGAAATCGGCACGGTCCTTCGAGCCCTGTCCCGCTTTGTACGCTTCGCTTCCCTGTTGGAGAGCGATCTGCGACAATGCCATCGGATCGACGCCGTTGGTCTTCGCCTGGTTCAGAGTGTTGACGACATCGTCCCACTGCTTGAGCCCGGCCTGAATTGTCGCCTGCAGGAAATAGCCAGTTGGGTTCTTCGGATTCGCGGCCACCGACTTTTTCGCAGCGTCCAGCGCCGGTAGGAGCTGTCCCGCTTTGTACAGCGTCTGCGCATTGGCCAGAGCAAGGCTGGGGTCGTTCGGGAACTTGCGGACTCCCATCGCCGCGGCCTCGGCCGACTTCTGCGGAAGATTCAGTGCGGAGTAAGCTGCCGCCGTGCGGGCGTAGTAATCAGCCGTCGCGGCAGCGGTGTCGACGCGGACCATCTCGTTTCCAATGTCGATCGCTCCCTGGTAGTCGCTCGCGTTCAGATAGACCTTCCACGCGAGATTGAGCAGCTGCGGATCGCCGGGATTGTTCTGAAGAAGGTCGCGGACGAGCGGAATCGCCTTGTCCGCGCGCTTCATGATCGCGAACTCTGCCACAACGTCCTGGATCAGCCGGATGTTGGTCGGATCGGCAGCAGCCAATGAAGCTAGAACATCGAGGCGTTTGGTCGTGTCATTCCTCGCCGCATAAGCCTCGGCGAGCATCTTGAGCGCCGGAATGTTTCGCGCATCATTCGCGCGAACACGCTCCGCTACGGCGAGCACCGAGTCCGGCATCTTGAGCGCGCTGTAGGCTTCGGCGAGACAGACTGCAACTATGTTTGCGTTCGGATAGCCGTTGAGTCCCTGACGAGCCGCCGCCACTGCTTCCTGGGGCTTCCCCTGAACGACGTTGTTGTGGCAGGTCTCCTCGGCCGGAAGCTGACGACGCGCATCCTTGATCGCGCGCGCTACCTGGCTTGCCGCGTCGTCGAGCCTGGCGCCCTGCGCGCTCGGCAGAACCTGACCCTTGGTCATGTCGCGGGAAATGATGAGCCGCGAATCGATCTTGAACCCGGTTGGGGTCTTGGTGACAGTACCCTCGAGGTACTGCGGAGCCCGCACGAGGGAGGCGAGCGCCTTGGCATCGCCCGTCGCCAGCGCCTCGGTAGTCGAGTAGCCCGACGAGGCCAGACTGTTGTTGATGTCGGCCTTGGGGACGACCACCAGATCGCGGATGTTGGTCTGCTTGGTGAGCTGGCTGCGAATCGCTTCCGCGGCCTGAACCCCAAGATCCTTGTCGGCGCTCTGAAGCGTTGGGATCATCACCCTCTCGCCGGTCTTGCTGCTCTGGGCCAGCATGGGCGATGCGGCAAAGGCCGCAAGCGCGGTGATAACGAGACCGGAATGACCTAGACGTACCTTCAATGGTGTAACCTCCAAATCGGTAATCATTCTTACCCACATCACTAGCCGCAGGTCCCTGGAATCGTTAAATGGGCGAGGAGGGACTCGAACCCCCGACATCCTGCGTGTAAGGCAGGCGCTCTAACCAACTGAGCTACTCGCCCGGTGCAGAAACCGAGCCTGTCCTCACCGGAGAATAGCGAGCGGCACCAGCACGCAATACCCGATCACGAGCAGGATGGGCGCCAACGTCACGCCTCCCCGGGCCAAGTCGGCGAAACCGGCAAGCAACACAACTGTTGCGACGGTCCAATAGATCCACGAGCGTCGTGACCCGGAATCCCGGCCCGTTCTCGGGCCACTGGCAAGATCGGTTTTGGCCATAAGCGTGGTAGTGTAGGGCACGTTGAAATGCGTGTCAACCCAAGTTGAGCCCGCCGGGACAGAAGCCTGATCGCTTACGCCTTGGCCTTTGGGGTCCCCGAGTAGTGAAGCTCGACCCAGTCGCGGTAGCTGCCATTCATCACCGCGCGCCACCAGGCCTCGTTCGCGATGAACCATTTGACGGTTTTCAGAAGGCCGGTATCGAACGATTCGGCTGGTCCATAACCGGTCTCGAGCGTCGCCTTCATGGCGTCAATTGCGTACCGTCGATCGTGACCGGGGCGATCTTTGACGAAGGCTATCAGCTCCGCTGTGTCGCCCCCGAGCGCAGCCGGACATTTCGGAAATCTGTCCCGGACCTTTTCATCGTCGGCGAAAAGCTTGTTCAAATGCCTGCAGATCCCCTTCACGACGTCGAGGTTGGGACGCTCCGAGTTCCCGCCGAGATTATAGGTCTCTCCCAGTCGCCCCTTCTCCAGAACCCGCTCGATTCCGCGACAGTGGTCACGGACGTACAGCCAGTCGCGGATCTGAAGGCCATCTCCGTAGACAGGCAGGGGCTTCCCGTCGAGGGCATTGACGATCGTGAGCGGAATGAGCTTCTCGGGAAAATGGTAGGGGCCGTAGTTGTTGGAGCAGTTGGTGGTCGTTACCGGCAAGCCGTATGTATGGTGGTACGCCCGAACGAGATGGTCGGCCGCCGCCTTACTCGCTGCGTACGGTGAGTTTGGGGCGTACGCGTTCTCCTCGGTGAACGCGGGCGCGTTCGCGGCAAGGCTGCCGTAGACCTCGTCGGTCGAGATATGGTGGAAGCGGCGCGCTCCACCTGACCAGTCTTCCGACCATGCTGCCCGGGCAGCCTTGAGCAGCTCGTGTGTTCCCACCACGTTCGTGGCGATGAACGGATCGGGACCGTGAATCGAACGGTCAACGTGCGACTCGGCGGCGAAATGAACGATGGTATCGATTCCATCGCGCTTGATGATGTCGTGCATCGCGTCGCCGTCTCGAATGTCGCCCTTGATGAACGTGAACCGCTCGTTTTTCGCCAGGGGCTCGAGGTTGGACAGGTTTCCCGCGTATGTCAGCGCATCCAGCCCGACAACTATGTCGTGCGGGTGATGGTCCACCCAATAGTGGACGAAGTTTGTGCCGATGAATCCGGCCGCCCCTGTCACGAGCATTCTACGCATTGCTTGCTCTGCCTTGGCTCATATCCCCTCTGTGCGTGTTAAGTCAAACGATACCGGGACGTTGCTCATCCGCCAATGCCCGGCCTGCTTGCTCTGCAAAAGTCCCTGATCACGCGCGGCATGTCCTGCACCGCAGCCACACGATCCGCTCCAGCGAGCGCGAGAGCCGCCTGTGGCATTCCGTAAATGATCGAGCTGTCGCGGTCCTGAACCACGCCCACTCCGCCTGCACCGCGAATTTTCCCCAGGCCCTCTGCCCCATCGCGTCCCATGCCGGTGAGGATCACGCCGATGGCGGCGGCGCCGAAGCATTCCGCCACCGAGGCAAACAGGGGATCAGCCGCCGGTCTGACTCCCCAGATCGTCGGCGATGTATCGAGTTGAACCATGGCGTTCCCCGCGTCACCAGCGACGCGCATGTGATAGCCGCCCGGCGCGATGTACACGCGGTTTTCCCGCAACGGTTCTCCGTGCTGAGCCTCCGACACTTCCAACCGGCTGATGACGTCGAGGCGTTGTGAGAGCGTCCGGGTGAATTCGCGCGGCATGTGCTGAACGATCATCACGGCGGCGCCCAGATTCTCCGGGAGGTGAGGAATGATCTCACCCAGCGCCCGCGGACCGCCGGTCGAGGCGGCGATCGCGACGACGCGCGTCGCGGACACCGCTGACTTCTTCACGCCCTGGTCCGGCGCGGCGTCAGCCGCGGGACCCGCGGGAGGTCGAACTCCCGCCATATTCACGGATCGCGCCGCGTTGAGCGCCAGCATGAGCTCCTCGCGCACGGCGAGCAGATCAATGCTGATCGGACCCGACGGCTTTCGCACGAACTCAATGGCGCCCCGGTCCAGCGCGCGCAGCGTCATCTTGTTGCCGCGCTCCGACCCCGCGGCACTCAACATCACCACGGGGCGAGGCATCTCCTTCATTATCTGCTCTAGCGCCTGGAGCCCGTCGAGCCGCGGCATCTCGATGTCCATCGTGACGATGTCGGGTGCCAGCGATCGAATCTTCTCCAACGCCTCCATTCCGTCGGCGGCGGTGCCGACCACGCGGTATTCTCCGTTCGACTCAACCATCTCCGCGATGAGCTGGCGCATGAATGCGCTGTCGTCGACGACCAGGACGGTCGAGAGTTGCTCCCTCATTTGAGATGTCGCAAGTAAAGACTAGATCTTCCTGAAAATGCGCTCGCGCGCATTCACCGGCGAAAACAGGCCGCGGGAAGCGCCGAGGAGGGTTTCGACTTTTCCGAGAACGAGGAAGCCACCGGGTGCGAGTATCCGGTGGAATTCCGCAAAGAGCGCGTCCTGCGCTTCGCGCTCGAAGTAGATGATGACGTTCCGGCACAGGAGGAGGTGGATGTCTTCTATCGGCGGCGGCGACCCGAGCAGATCGCGCAGCTGAAACGTGACGAGTTGTTTGACCTCGGGGAGCATCGTGAACATTCCGGCCACCGGCGGGAAATACTGCTCGCGCAGCTCGGCCGGCGTATCGCCGAGAGCAGACTCCCCATAGAAGGCGCGCTCCGCCTCTCCGAGGGAGTCGCTGTCGATATCCGTTCCAACGATCGAAACGGAATCGAGTCGCGACAGCTGGCCAGTCTCGGCCGCGTGTTTGTGCATGAGAATCGCCGTCGAGTACGGCTCTTCGCCCGAGGAGCATCCGGCGCTCCAGACGCGGAGCTCGTACTCGCCCCGCTCCCACAGCGCGGGTATCACCTTTTGATCGAGCGCCGCGTAAGTGTCCCAGTTGCGGAAGAACTTCGTGACGTTGATGGTCAGCGACCTCACGAGACGGTCGTATTCGCCCGGATCGGCGTCGAGCATGCCGGCGTACTCCGCGTGACTCGAGGTGCCCTTCGCCCGCATTCGAACAGCGAAGCGCCTGCGGAGGCACTTGTCCTTGTAGCTGGAGCACTGAAATCCACGGTCACGGGTGATCTTGTCCATGAGCGCCCGGAATCCGGCGTCGTCGCTTTGCATTACCGGCCGCGCTCCCTCAGGAGCGATTCGTCGGTTGGGGCGCCTTTCGATCGGCGCGCGAAAGCCCTTCGAGAGCGGACGACAGGTTCCGGCGCAATTGCGGAAGCTCGGGCGCGAGGGCCAATCCCTTTTCCGCCATGTCGCGCGCGTGCGCATAGTCCTCGCGCTTGAGATAAGCCGCGGCGAGGTTGTTGAGCAGAACCGGCGATTCGGGGTGAGTCTCGGTTGCCGCCGCGAGCAGGAGCATCTCGCGGTCGGGGTCGTCGGTCATCGCGGCGACCTGTGCAGCGTAGTGAAACCACACCGGAGGCGGCGGGGCCGACGTCCAAAGGCTTCTGGCCTCGCTCAACGCCACCTTTGCGGATTGGAGGTCACCCAGATGCAGCGCGATGACGGCCGCTTCGAGCTGAATGAGGGGGTCGGTGTTTCCGCCGGCCGCCAGCGCGCGATCGATCACGAGCTTTGCCTTCTCGAGCTGTTTCAGCTGCTCGTACGCGATCGCGAGATTGTGCAGCAGCGTGGTCTTGCTCGGCGCGTTCGGTGCGGCGGTCATGAAGGCGTTGACGGCAGCAGCCCATTCCTTCCGTCGCAGAGCGATGAGGCCGAGGTAAAAGGACGCCACGGGATCGGCTGCTTCCTCGACCAACGCGCGGAACTCGCGCAGCGCTTCGTCGTGCATCCCGGCTCGGTAGAGCGCGCTCGCGAGCTCGCGCCGCTCCAACGGGCTCGCGTTGCGCGGGAGCGTCGGCGTAGTCCTCTTGCGGCCAACCGGCAGCAGGAAGGACGCGTTGAGCAATCCATAGAGCGCCTTCCCCACCTCGAATTCACCGAGCCCGGAATCGCGAATCAATCCGTTGATATCGCGGTGTCCGTCAATCAACGGCAGCAGTGCCTCCTGCTCCGGCGAAAGGTTGTCCTTGTTCATCAGCAGCTTCGGCCGGTCGATGCTGAAGACGACGTCGAAGCTCGGAATCTTCTTCTCGATGAGCGACCACTCGTCGACTCTCCTGGCACCCTCCAGCAGCAGCGACTGGGGATCGACCGAGACGCGTTCGGCTCCTTCCTCCGGCTCTACGCCCGGCTCGAAGTTGAAAGTCCCGCTCGTCCAGGTGAAGAGCGTGTAGACCGCGTTTTCGGTGTCGAGCGGACGATTCACGATTGAGGCGTGGCAGATCCGGCCGCCGTCGAAGTAGATCTGCCCAAAGCTGTCGTGGAACGACAATCCCAGACAGCCGGACTTCTTGCCCATCGAGAGCAGCTGCAGAACGTCGGGGAGACTCGCCTCCTTGAGGCTGCCCTTGATTGCCATTAGCGCATGTCCTCGATCATGCGGTCAGCCAGGTTCTCCCATTCGAGAATCAGGCCGGCGTCGCGAGGCATCGGCGTCGTCTTCTTTGGTTCAGGCGCTACCTTGGGAGCGGCCGCGGCGTCGAGTGATTCAACGCGCTGGGCAATCTCCTGGCTGATGTCAGCCATGAAGTCGGCGAATTCCCCGCCCTCATCCTCGCTGCCCTTCTTCGCGTTCTCAGCCATCGATCAAGCATCCTTCGCGGCCGGCGCGCTCAGGCGCGACAGCACCATCGACGCGATGCTGCGAAGCGTCTCGAAAACCCCGCCGCCGCTGATCGCGCTCCCGGCGAAATACGGAACGCCGCGGAAGTTGAGCGTCTCATCGAGCTCCTCGATCGAGCTGATCTCGCCCGCCGGAAGGTCTCGCTTGTTGTACTGCATCACGAGCGGGATGGTGCGCGGATCAAAACCCTCATCGGCAAGATTTGCGTGCAGGTCCTGGAGGCTCTCGATGTTTTCGGGGAGCTGGCGCTTCTGGCTGTCGGCCACGAACACCACGCCGTCGACGCCCTGGAGCACGAGCTTTCGCGTGGCGGCGTAGTAAACCTGCCCGGGGACGGTGTAGAGCTGGAAGCGGGTCGCAAATCCGGAGATCGTTCCGAGATCGAGTGGGAGGAAATCGAAAAACAGTGTGCGGTCGGTGTCCGTCGCGAGCGAGACCATCTTGCCCTTCCGCTCCTCCGGCAGCTGCGAGTAAATGTGCTGAAGATTGGTCGTCTTGCCCGACCTTCCCGGGCCGTAGTAGACGATCTTGCAGGTGATCTCGCGGGTTCCGTAGTTGACGACGGACATCTAGCGCTTGCCTATCGGGCCGAAGAGGGCGTCGAGACTCCGATTGAGCTCACCCTCGAAGTCGCCGGAAGGACCCTTGCCCGTGGTTTGAGCTTCCGGCCGAAGCTTCTCGAGCGCCTTCTGGAACTCCGCGAAGTAGATCTCGACCACACCCAGCGAGCTCTCGCGATCGAATACGCCTACGAACAGGAATTCCTGACCACCGGCGATGCAGCGAGCCATGAACACCTGGCGATCCGCTCCCGCGTGGTGCGTTTCGTAGAAGGGTTTGCCATCGAGCTGCCGGCCGAGCTCGCGAGCGGAGGCATTGATGGCCGATGTGAGCGCGCAGATGGACATGACATCTGCCGCGTTCGAGAAGCCGAACTGGCCGACGGCCCTGCCTGTTGGATAGAGCATCACCCCTGAAATGAGGCGTGCGTCATCCATCAGGCGCCGCAACGGAGCGGCGACCCAGGCCTCGGCAACGGTCGGGTCGGTCACAGATCGCTTCTGGCTGCGTTCATCATGTCGATTCTCACTCGTCCGAGGTTGGCGTCAGGAGTGACGATCGTGACGAGCACTACGTCGCGCGCGCCCACGACGCAGATGTGACCCTGCTCCGCCTCGAGCCGCATGAATGCGGGGGTTCCGAGCCTGGCCGCGTCCGCCGCGCGGATGGCCTTGGAATAAAGATAGGCGGCGAGCGCGGCGGTGTGCTTTCGCGGATCGTGCTCCCCGGTTCCTCCCTTCATGCCGCTCGTCTCGACGATGAGCCCGTCGATCGCGCCCACGACCATTGCGACGACGACTCCCGGAAGGTGGGAGAGTGAGGCGACTACTTCGCTCAGCATTTTCATGCGCGGCCACTCATCCAGTTGATCGCCAGTGCCACGGAGCGGGTGAGCACCCGCCGCACCAGGCCGAGCGGCACCGATGACGAGGACGCGAGCAGAACCAC
>Ga0193736_1000142_pt1 | contig 10295 bp, 7 predicted proteins | sample L2m1metaG_FD_160566 | JGI IMG/M metagenome (GOLD analysis project Ga0193736, IMG submission 160566) | Soil microbial communities from a riparian zone of the East river system, Colorado, United States - L2m1 | ecosystem: Environmental > Terrestrial > Soil > Riparian zone | place: USA: East River... | reverse complement strand
CTTTTTATCCTTCCTGTCCAATCCATATCAGAAGTATGACTCTATCGTCTAATCGTTAACATATCTGCATAAGTAAGGTCACGACCTTTGTTTGGACAGATCATACAATTTGTTTGATGCGATTGCTTTTTCTTTCCAACCATAACAGTGAGAACATATAACCGAATCGCTAGCGGTTTTCATTTTTTGTAGCCATGGGATTTCTTTTATCCAATATATGATTATTTTTGACAATATCATTAAGAGAATTTTTGTTGGTAGTTCCATCATTGGTGGTGTCATTATTATATTCGTTGGCAGGAGATTCATGAACTATGCCATTCGTTGAATTAGATATCTCGTTATCGTGGATTTGGTTGGAAAGATTCTTGGTAATGATACCATTACTGGTATTAATAATATTATTGTCATATATCTGATTGTTAGAAGTGTCTGAAAGATATACACCTGTCTTGCAATTTGAAATAGTGTTGTTGTAGACTTTATTAAAGTTAGATTCATTATTAAATGAAACACAACGAACATTATCGTAGACGTGATTATTTCTTGCGGTAGAATTTGTAGTATTAATGCTAAATGCTATGCCGCGTCCTGCACCTGAATTACTATAAACTTCGTTTCCTTCAATTAAGAGATTATAACAGTGTCTAGAACATATAATGCCAGAGGCATTATTATTATATACCACATTCCCTTTTATGAGGAGGTCATGGCTATTTGTATGTGAATCAATCCCATACAAATAATTGTCATGGAATTTATTGTCTTCAATTACCATATATCCCATCCCGTCGGAATAATATCCTTTCAGGAGATGGTGAATATCATTATCTTTTAAGACAGAACCTTCCTCACCATAATAACTTAATCCCGAACAGTTGCTACATGCATAACCAAGATACGCTAATTCAGAGTTCGTTATATTAGTTGTTCCATCTCCTTTGTTGGAGATTCTTATAAATGGTCTTGCTTCTGCGGTATCATAGAGTGTATTTGTATCCTCTTCTCCTGCCCTTTTACCTAATTTGAACTTGATCACATCATTCTTTTCAGGATCCCAAGAAGTTATCCTTACAGAATCGATCTTTAAAGATCCAAGTACATGAATTCCATTTGGGTTATTCCGAATGCTTTTGCTTACTGTAATTGCACCGATACTATTCGTTTTATCAAGTACAGCGTCATTAGTCTGAATCTCATCTCGTTCCTCATCAGAATCAATATTACTTGCATTAATTGACGTACCAATTGCTGTAGAATCCGCTGTTGATTTCGATTCTAATTGGTGCTCTGGTGTTGGTACTATTTTTAACCAACTAGTATCGGATGAATCTATAATGAGTGTTGCTCCCTTCTTAATTTCAATTCCTGCATTAAGTACCCATACTTTGTTAACGTCCATGTTATTGTCTACGCCATGATTAGTAGAATCTTTTTTAATAGAACTGAATGTTTCTCTACCTAGTATACTTGTGTCATTAAGTTCTCTAGCAATATCAGAAATATGAGCAGAATTACATAAAATTTGTATTAATTTGGTTTCTGGCATATATTTGATACATGAACTCATGCCAGCCTTCTTCTTCAATTGGTAGAGATTTTCAACACCAATAAGTTCATTATCTTCCACAATCTTTCTAAGAGAACTTTCATGATCAGTAAAAGTAGAATTAGGATTCGTAAGTGATGCAGCATCACCTGTCTTGTTGATATACTTCATTGGATCAAAAACTATGCCATTAGTTGAATGAGAAATTTCGTTATCGTAAATCTTATTACTCGGATTGTATAGGAGTATCCCGTTCTTGGTGTTGGAAATTTTATTATTGTAAATTGAATTATTACCCGTAGTCGAAAGAAAAACACCGATCTTGCAATTAGAAACAGTATTATTGAATACGGTATTGTGGTTTGATGCTCTATTGAATGATATACATCTTGGTTGATCATGAACATAATTATTCTTGGCTACCGAATTCGTGGTGTTGATACTAAAGGCAATGCCTCTGGCAGCCCCTGAATTATGATATACCTCATTTCCATCTATTATCAGATTATAGCAATCTTTAGAACAGATTATACCCGATGCGTTGTTATCATAAACAAAATTATTGCTTATGGAAAAATCATGAGAACCTGTATGAGGATCTATACCATATAGATAGTTATCATGAAAAGTATTGTTATCAATAGTAATGAACGCGGCATTTTTGGAGTAAAATCCTTTTAGGAGATGGTGTATATCATTATTCCTTATTATAGACCCTTCACCTCCATAATAAGAGAGTCCTGCACATCTACTACATGAATACCCGAGGTAAGCAATCTCTGAATTAGTAATATTAGTTGTCCCCGCTGCATCCTTTGATACTCTTATGAATGCCCTGGGTTCTGCTGTATCATAATCCGACTTGGTGTGTTCTTCACCGGCTCTTTTTCCAAAATCAAAACTAATAACATCATTTTTTTCTGGATCCCAAGAAGTTATCTTTACTGAGTCAATTTTTAGAGAACCATGAACATGTATACCGTTCGGATTATCTCCGTTATGTTTGCTAACAGTTAAAGTACCGTTTTCAATTTTAGTTATGTTATTAGTGTTGCTGGAATTTGGCCTGCTGCCATTCTGAATTACAGTAAGGGTATCATCAGAATAGTTCGTATCTTCGGTGGCATTTGCGGACTTTTGCTTTAATTGTACTGTAGGTGTGGGAATCATTTTTAGCCAGGATGTATCACTTGAATCAATAATAAGACCACCTTCTTTGTCCACTACAATTCCGGCGTTTAAAATCCAAACCTTTGCTTGGTTCTCATCACTGCCTCTCTCTATCCCAAGTACGGTCGGATTTCTTAAACTATTGTAGATATCCGTTAGATGTATAGGTTCACATCTGACTTGGATCAATTTTTGCAAGGAATCATACTCTACACATTGATTTTCACCAGAGTTTAATGTACCCTCAAGTGTATTGGACGACAGACCGGTAATTCCTCCTAGACCAAATAGTAATATCGGTATCAACAATGTCTCAATTATTGCAATAAATCGTTCCAATCTGAGTCATCCAAAAAAAGAAATCTATATATTATTTATATTTAGTGGTGTCGAATAACATACACCGCCAACATAATATTGGTAATTTTCCCACGCAATTATTTTGATTCTTAAAGTGATGGCTGAGGAAGAATCGAGAGACCTAGATTGTCTGCTACTACCATTTACCTTACTGGAACAGAAAACAACATATGGATTTCACTGGTGGCAAAGTACTCAAGTGGATTAATCAGTACAACCCACCAGTTGGCAAACGTCCTTAACATAAGGCAAAAAGATTATAAAGAAAAACCTGATGGGGTATAACGAAGTGTTGACAGGAAAATACTCCCACCAGGTAAATCAAGCAAGTAAAAACATTTGCAACATAATATATTGCTTAATGTTCTCGATCTAAACATTGTGCTATTCTGTTCCCTAGAACATACACAATGTCATTAAAAAGAAAAATAAAAAAATTGGGCGGTCTTTTACTGAGTGTTTGTACCAGTATTATTTAAGGACGCAGTTGTTGTATCGTTAGTACCTTTAATCTGGATTTGTCCTCTAATCATTCCATCGGGATGGTCTGTTGTGCCAACGTTAACATATGTATTTCCACTCCCCATCTCGGTTTTAAGATCTTCTAATGTCTTTCCATCCATCGCACCTTGAAGGTCAGAATCTGTAAAGTTGCCTCTCATTGTCATTCCAGTTGTACTATCTGAATGTTTGCTGGATTTCATTAGATCAACTATTGGCTCCCCATTGTCAGTTGCCATTCCCTGGTAGATATTAAGGGCGGTGGCATCAGTTATTCCAGTTATATTCATTTTCCAAGTCATGATATCATCTTTTGTCTTGAAATTTATGACACCTTCTGCTGGTGTATCCACCGGTGGAACCTCGTTATTTCCGTCTAATTTTGCTCGGAATTTTTCATTTTGCGCATAAGTGGCTGTTGTTCCCAAGAGTATTACGGAGAGCAACGCTGTAGAAATAATCACAGAGTACAAGTAAACATTCTTCGCCATATTATAGAAAAGGCAGAAGATGTTCTTTATAAATGCTACAATATCTTCGAATGCATATAGATTATTTAGAGATACTTTGGTACTCATACTAAAGATCTTATATAATCCCAAATCAAATTACTTCAGAATACTTCAGAATGAAAATTTGTACCTTACATGTTGCAATTGCGTTACTTTTTGTTTTTGCAATCATCCTTCATAGCAACATTGTTACTGGATCACAGAAAACACCTTTAGCTCTAAACAATAACCAAGAAAATTATACCTTTGTTACTGAATGGGGTTCCAAGGGTACAGGCAATGGGGAATTTCTCCGTCCTCACGATTTAGAATTTAGTAATGGATACAAATATCTTTATGCAGTTGACAGGGATGGTAATCGTATTCAAGTATTTAGTAAAAACGGTACATTTCTTTTCAAGTTTGGAGAAAAGGGCCTAGGCAACGGACAATTCTTGATACCATATGGACTAGATGTTGATGCAAGAGGACATGTTTGGGTTGCTGATAGGGGTAACCACAGAATACAGCAATTTGATAGTAGGGGCAATTTTATATCAAAATTCGGCAACGAGGATAGTCATCCAAGCAGTAAATTAGGTAAATTTGACAACCCAAGACACGTAGAAGTAGATCGAAATTTACAATTTGTATATGTGGCGGATTCCAAGAATAATCGTATTCAACAGTTTGACATAAACGGCACATTTGTAAGGGCCATCGGAGAGTTAGGGAATAAACCAGGTGAGTTTAATCTTCCCACCACTATTGAGCAAGATTCAAAAGGTAACTTTTTCGTGACTGAAAGAGGAAACGAACGTATTCAGAAATTTGACAGTAAATGGAGGCCATTGTTGGCTTGGGGAACTAAAGGATCTGCAAATAATCAGTTTTGTCACCTTGAACACCTTGCATTAGATAAGCATGGTAATGTGTACGTAACCGACCCCCAGTCAGATCCAGGCTGCAGCATGCAGGCTCGAGTACTTAAGTTTGATAATGATGGTAATTTTCTAGCCAAATTTGGTTCTGACGAAGCGGGGCCGGGCCAATTAGAGGACCCTGAACATTTGGCAGTAGATACTGATGGAGACGTGTACGTCTCTGATAGAAAGAATAATAAAATTTTAGTATATTCCCCTACATATACTGGTTAGATTTTGGTCGCCTGTATTTATTTTTGTATCATTTTAGCTTTTGTCGTGCTTGGATGCTATTATAATTTAACCTATGCAGAAAACGCAGGTAGGACTAAAGATAAACCAGAAACGATCCATGATTTCAATTTTGTTGCTGCTGGTGACTTTGGTTGTGGCGATGAACCTAATAGAACAATTGAAGGAATGATCAAGAAAGATCCCGAGATTGTAATAGCCTTAGGTGATCTTTCCTATGATAAATCGGCTACATGTTGGCTCAACAGCATAACGCCATTAGATGATCCTGGAAGAGTAAAAATATCATTTGGAAATCATGATCTAACGAAGAAGATGATCAAGTACAGCAATTATCTTCAACATTTCAATATGACAAAACCTTATTATTCCTTTGATTATCAAAACGTTCACTTCTTGGCAATGGCTACTGCCAAAAATTCACTTTTTCCATACAAATACGGTTCCGAGCAGTACAGCTTTATCTCAGAGGATCTAAGGACGACGCACAATAACAAAAACATTGAATGGATAATAGTGTATTCATTCAGACCTTTTTACTCTTCTATTACAGAACATTTAGGAGAGCCGGATTTAACTGATACATATCATCCGTTGTTTGATAAGTACAAAGTAGACGTTGTACTACAGGCACATAATCACAATTATCAAAGAACGTTTCCACTTGTATATAATGAATCCTCATTCTTTCCGGTGCATTATCCTGAAATTTCATATAATCATGATACAAAATATAATGAGCCAAATGCCCCTATATTTATCACAGTGGGAACAGGGGGTGCTGAATTACACAACTTTACCGGAACTGTCCCCTACGTCATTGAACAGTTTGCAAGCCATGGCTTTCTGAATGTCGATATAAAAAATTCAAAAAAGGATTTAAGATTATCGGGTACATTTTACGAGAATATAAATACGAATAAAAAAGACCAATTTGTCATAACAAAGAAAAAAAATCCCGGCAATTGATTTAAAATACACATATAAAATTCAATAATTTTATACAAACATGCTACATTATACCGCAAAGCCTTTTTGCTATTCATAATGTTCCTTTTCATGCTTACACTAGTTTGGCCCATGATAGAGAAAAGAGCTTCAACGACGTAGTTTGATTAGGCTCTTTAGTGATAATGTACTCAATTTTAGTAATACAAGTGTATAAATGAATCATGGTTCCATTTTTGAATTTGATACTTGTACTAAAGTCTTTTTATATTAAATCCAGATTAAACACGTTACTTTTGAAACATGTTGCACTCTTAATGTTTATAATTTGTTTTTCATTAATTAACTTAGATTATGTTACTATCATGTTTTCACCAATTGCCTTAGGGATTACAACTACTAGTTCGATATTAGATAATAAACACTTGAACTATTATTTTGTTACCTCCTTTGAGACAAATAGAAGCATAGATAGTCAACAAGGCGTAATACCACAGTCAGAGGTTTGTGGAGACCGACAGGACAATGACTTAAACGGACTTGTTGATGAAAATTGCTCAGTTGAATCATCCTCAGTAGGGATTCCTGCTGCTAATTTTAACAAATCAAAGACGCTACGAATTGGAGTAGTTGGTGATATTGATTCCAATCAAGGATTAACAACACAGTTGGAAATTGCAAATCATTACAATGTCCAGGCATTGATAATACCTGGAGATTTTGAATATACTAATGGAAATGCGGTATTATCGAATTTTCAATCTCATGGATTTACGAAAGAAAATACTGACATAGTTGTTGGAAATCACGATTCTGGGAAAGAAGTGATGACGTGGTTAGATAACAATAGGACATTTGGACAAGTCATGTTTGATTTTTCTGCTAATAAACTTGCTTTGTTCAATATAGATGCAAATATAAAGTTTGATTGTACTAGTCCACAGTTCCAAATATTGAAGTCGCAAATTGAATCAAGCAAGGCATGGTTCAAATTCGCAGTCATTCACCAACCGTTTGTGACTGTAAAAAGTGATCACCCTCCTAATGGCGAATTTGATTGTTACGATCCTTTATTCAGAGCAGGCAGAATTGAAGGCGTATTACAAGCCCACAACCATAACTATCAGAGATTCAACATTCACGGCTTGATGTATGGCGTATTTGGTACAGGAACACATGACACTGGGTCCAGTATGTACCCTTTAGAATCGCATACTTGGCAAGGAAATGGATGTTTAAAATGCATTACGAGCGAAAATGGAATTACAATTATAGATCTTAATTTGAATAATATAAATTCAAAACATTTTGTAGGATGGTTCTTAAATTTGGAAAACCAGGTTCTTGATCGATTTGAAAGTTCAATTGGTTAAATCGTCAGAAAATAATATGACAGATTTTTCCAGGTATTTGAAAATTGAAGATATAATACCGTCATGGAGAATTCATAGTTAAATGGAACTAGTCTTTTCACTGATTCAACAAGTCCCTATTGGTGAACTAGTTGAGGTTATCCTATATGTTATAGGTTCTGCGTTTTCTCTTATATTATTATCATTATCTATTTCTGCGTATAGAAAAAATCCTCAAAAAAGATTGTTATATGCTATCACTGCGTTCTCTCTATTTGGCGTTTTTTTGACATATGAAAACTTTGAACACGCATTCACACTTGATAACCCATTTGCAGACATAATTATTCCCTCTTCTACACTCGCCATTTTGGTATTATTCTTCCTGGCAGTAACTAAAAGAAATTAACAGATCTGCATTCTACAGCCTATATTCATTGACTTTACTGATACGAGATTTCCCCTAACTTCTATATCAGAAGATAGTTATCATGTATTGCATTTATGGTTAGACAAAATTTAAATCTGTTTTGTAATGATTCAAGAATTTTTGAACACAAAACTCGTACGATAGCCTGGTGCGACTAGAGTCTATCGAATTTATGAAAATTTAAACTAAGCCTCACTGCGTTCATTCAGTACTTGCATATTTGTTTCACTTGAACATAATTATTTGGAATTAATTATTTATTGAAACAGTTTTACAAGTGTTTTATAGTTCATTGAACAAAGAAAGTTAACGCTTCAACAACAACCGGTGGATGGATTTATTGTTTGTTCCTGTCCAGTATCAGACACATCCTGCCACCGGTTGTTTGTTTCTGTTTTTCTATCTAGTTCATATGTACTATAGAATTACGCACGATAAATAAACTGATAAAATCAAAGTTCTTCGATATGTGCTTCGAATCTTTCTATCGAACCAGTTGATTTATTGCGTTAGTTCTTATCATCAGAATCTGCGCAATACTTTTGGTTTTAGTAATTCTGGGTGCCCCCTCAGGCTTCTTACCAATGAAAGAATTTTATCCTTATCGTCAGGCAAATTACCACCAATAGAATACACGTTTGAGGCATGATTTGCTCTAAAAACCACAGATGTAGATGGTTTAATGTTACTCACCAGTATTTCAAGCTCATCTAGTATCGAAGTATCGTCTAACGGTTCAAACTTTTCGCCAAATTTTTGCATAAACTCATCGTATACACCATCTTCGAGAATTAGTGTTAACGCGGCCAGAAAATTTGGTGAAACTTCACTAACCACTCTAGCTGTTTCCTTGATGTGCTCTACAGAATATTTTTTCCCTCCGATTCCCAGTATTACCATACATGAGAGGATAAATCCACTTTTTTTGGCCCTCCTGCATGCCTCAATAATACTTTTTGCAGTGGCGCCCTTGGTAATTTTTTTCAGAACTGCATCATGTCCCGTTTCTATGCCAACGTAAAACATATTCAGACCTCGACTGTTAAGCAGGTTAAGCTCATCGGAACTTTTTTGAAGAAGATTTTTTGGCATTGCATAACATGAAATTCTCTTTAGGTTTGGAAATTTTCCTTTGAGATAATCCAATATTTGGATTAATCTTGTGGTAGAGAGGTTTAAAGCGTCTCCATCCGCTAAAAAGATCTTTTCAGTCTGAGGATACGATTTCGAAACAAGATCTATTTCATTCTTAATTTCTTCCCATGGCCTCTCAGAATATTCTTTAGTTCTATACATATTACAAAATGAACACTTGTTAAATGAGCATCCTAAGGTAACCTGGAAAATAACCGAATTAGCTTCAGAGGGCGGTCTGTATAGAGGATAATCATATCCTAATTCAATCATGACAGATATGACACCATAATACAATTTAACTTATATGGAAAAATTACTTCAAGTTCATTTAATACCGGTCAGGCATGGTAAAGACTAGATTTATTATTACGTTTCAGTTACATATTATTTCAACAAATATGAAATGAAGAACATTGAAATTGTTAAAATATTGCGTGAAATCTCATATCTTATCCAGATAACTGAGGATGATCCCAATACTATCTTCAAAGTAAGAGCATATGAAAAGGCTGCTGACATGATAGAAGGTTTGTCCACTAGTGTTGTAGAGATATATAATAAAAATGGAATTAAGGGCCTTCAAGATTTACCATCAATAGGCAGTGCTATTTCCTCAAAAATAGAGGAACTAATCAAGTCAAACAAAATTGCTTACCACGACGAATTAAGAAAGAAAATGCCAATTAGAGTTTCTGATTTTATTAACATGAATGGTATAGGTCCAAAGACGGTAAAAATATTGTATGACAAATTGAAAATCAAGAATTTATCAGAGCTGCAGATAGCAGCATCAGAAGGAAAAATTGCCAAACTAAAAGGCTTTTCAAAGATCAAAGAAGAAAAAATACTCAAGACAATTCAATTATCAAAAATAGATAATAGCAGGTATTTATTGGGAGATATTTTTCCACTGATAAAAAAAATTGAAAGTCGGTTGACGGACCAGGCTAATGTGATTCATTGCGCGGTCGTAGGATCATTCAGGAGGATGAAAGAAACCATTGGAGATATTGATATTGTAGTATCAACAGATGAACCAGAAAAAGTAATCAACTTTTTTGTAAAGATGTCTGAAGTTGAAGAAATCAAAGGTCAGGGCAAGACAAAAGCATTCGTTGAACTCCGGAACGGAATAGATGTGGATTTGTTAGTCGTTCCAGAAGAAAGTTTCGGATCTGCTTG
>Ga0193736_1000141_pt1 | contig 10326 bp, 9 predicted proteins | sample L2m1metaG_FD_160566 | JGI IMG/M metagenome (GOLD analysis project Ga0193736, IMG submission 160566) | Soil microbial communities from a riparian zone of the East river system, Colorado, United States - L2m1 | ecosystem: Environmental > Terrestrial > Soil > Riparian zone | place: USA: East River... | reverse complement strand
TAAACAAAGATAATATTGTGTTACTTTAAAATAAATGTTCTAAGTAACGCAAGATTCCTTAAATTTGGAAATTTTTAGATTCTGAAATGGGAGCTAAGAATTACTAGTTGAATTACACTAATTCGTAATCATAGTTTAACAAACTGATTGGATGAAGTATACAGTGGTAAATGACACTCTTCGCACTGATAGTACAGAAAATCAAAACCAGAGAATAAAGTCATAACATCATGGCATCTTGGACATTCTATTTCATTATCAAGATTATCTGTAACTGATATATCCTGTGTATTTTGTTCAAATAGCTGATATTGCATCAACTTTGAACTTGATTTGACCTTCATCGTACCTCTACCATTATATATACAATATATTATAAAAGGGATACAAGTTTCTAAATCATTTTAAATTAATTGACTTTTTATGTCATGGTGACTAGGTTTGAATATTAAGACCTCAATAAAAGTATCATAACTGATATTAAAATCTGCAATCGATGAACTAATTGCGGGAACCCTGACATTAGTGTGAATGCGATTTAAAGTAATTCATGCAGATCAAAATCTTTAAATACTTGATCGACGTATATATAAATACTTAACCGTTATAATGTCAAGGCTAATTACGTGTTCGACGTGCAATATTGAAGAAAATAAGATGGTCACAGATACAGTATCTGGAGAACTGGTGTGTAGTAACTGCGGAACAGTAATTCGGGATAGTATAGAAGAAATTGGTAAAGAGTGGACGAACTTCAAGGATGGCGAAACTGATAAGAGTAGGACTGGAATGCCTTTTTCTCTTGCAGTTCATGATATGAATCTATCAACAGTCATTGGCAAAACAAACAAAGATTCTACCGGCCAATACATTGATTCAGGTATGCAAGCTAGAATGAATAGACTAAGGATATGGGATTCAAGGACTATGTATCGCGAGAGCTCTTCTCGTAATTTTACATCTGCCTTCTTATTATTGAACAGATTGAAGGATAAGTTGGGCCTTACACCTTCCGTAGTTGAAAAAACTGCATATACATATAGAAAGGTCCAGGAAGCTGGATTGATAAGAGGTAGAACTATAAACGCTGTCTTGGTGGCATGTCTTTATATAACATGTAGAGAACTGGGTGTGTCAAGAACAATTGATGAGCTTGCAGAAACCAGTAATTTAAGAAGGAAGAGTATTGCAAAAATTTACAGGGAAATTGTATTTCACCTGGAGAGAAAAATACCACAGGTAAATTGTTTCCAATGTATAGACAAGATAGCAAATAAGATTGAGTTGAGTGAAAGGACAATAAGACATGCTAGAGACCTTATGAAAAAGGTTCTCGAGCAAGAATTTTCTGCCGGAAAGGATCCCATGGGATTTGCCGGAGCGGTATTATATGTATCACTTCAAATGGATGGGAAAACAATAAGACAGATTGACATTGCAGAAGCAGCAGGAGTAACAGAAGTAACAATTAGAAACCGCGCAAAGGATCTTAAAAGCCAGCTTCATTTGATATAATCAATAATAAATTAATGGCCAGTCTTGCTTGTTGAAGTACGTGAGTAAGAGCTAGCCAGACGTAGTAGTAGCTCGCACTCAAAACTTTCATAGTTTGAGTCGGATGAAAGTATTCGTATACAAGTAATGAGAAATATTTTAATTCGTTATTTCCTATTAACTACTGTTGGCAGGTAGAGACGTAGATACCCTATTTTCACTCTACGAGATTTATGATCGAAACAGAGATTCTATTCTTTGGTTTTTGGAAGATTTTAGTGCAAAAAGCTACGAAGAATATAAACAAAAATATCAGGGTACATCTAGGGAGAGATGCCATTTTACTCGTGTTTGTGGTTTTTTTGAGCTGTCAGGTACTTTGGTAAAAAGACAAATGATTGACACTAATCTTTATTTTGATGTCTTTAACCCAAGTCCTTTTTGGCAGAGGGCAAAATCAATAATAGCAGGAATGAGAGAAACAAGACCATTTATTTATGAAAACTTTGAACTTTTGGATCAATTGAAAGTGAAATGGGCCAAGAAAAGAAGAAAATAAAATACAACTTGGTAATTAAAATGAGCAATATTTTAAGATATTTTGATTGTTAGTTATACTGGTTGTAATAATAAATTTTCTTTAATATATACTGCTACTGCTGCGCTTAGAGTTACTCCACCGACCCTCTTGCAAAAACTGACAGATGGAAATAATCGTTCTAGATATTGGTACTAAAAGTAAACAAATCTGATACATAATCTAATGTAAATTATAGTTCATTTGTCAACTTTAGTCCAAATGGTTCTGTGACAGAATTACAGGTTTCTACCAATAATTCAGAATATCTTTTTGCATCATACACGGTCTTTGAATTTATCAATTCAACCGGGACGCTTCTTTTTCTCGAATTTTTCCGATAAAAATCTGTTAATACATATTTCAAAATCTGTCCTGATTTAAGCGATTTGCCTGCATGCTTTAATTGGAGTAATGCATCCAGTTCCACCGTATTTCTATTTTTATACTCATCTACATCTTTAGATATCCTCTTTGTTAGAACCAAATCATTTATGGGAACCTTCTTATATCTTAAAAGTTCTAGATGCATTTGAAAAAACTTTCTGACTTTTGGCATCAAATCTCTGACTTCTTTAATTGAATTAGCTTCTGACATTATGTTCAAGATTCCTTGTTGAACATTTGAAAAGAATTCGGCAGTATCGTGTCTTCTTGCTTCAATCCCCCTCATTTTCACAGTTCCATCTTCAAAGACACCAAAGTAACGATTAGAAACTGGCAGAATAGTATTACTCTTTGAAGGAACAAATACAATCCACTTGTATATACCTTCAAATGAAATTGGAAATCCTGTCTTGTTTTCTATTTCAATTTTTAAACTTTTATAATCATTGTTTACAACATTTTTCTTTTGTACCCATATGGAGTCTACTATGGCGTGAAGGATTTTAAATTCCTGTGATTCTGCTATCCTTACTGTTTGTAATAAAATCTGTCTATCAAAAGCGCATACTGCAATATGAGCATCTATTCTACCAAATTTGGCATTATTAAAACCTAGATAGCCAAAACTTGTAACTAAAACCCATTTGAGAGCAGTTTGTCTCGCATCATAAATCTTTTTTAATTCGGGATCTGTGGTTGAATTTCTCTTGTCTTTATAATGTGCTCTCTTTTTAAGTAATATTTCTAATGATAAAGGGACTATCCCTCTTCTTTTTTCACATATATGATAATTTAGTAATTCTGGAACACGTAACTTAGAATGAGAACAACAATTACAAATTACAGTCTCAGCAGATATATTTTTTTTAAACATTATAGTAGGGTAGAGAGAAACAAAATCAAGTTCAGCAACTTTTTCATGTGCGCCCATAATTGGTTCAAATATCAAACCACCGCGATCGGCAATTAAAAGATCTCCAAGTGACTTTGGATGTTCTGCCAATGTGGGCTTCCATGGAATAAGTATATTGTTTCTCATGGCATTATAGAACTGTAGACTACTCATACACTTTCCAATAGAAGCTCTGGATGCTGAATGTAATGGCAATCTACAAATTCTGGCAAGTTCGTACAATCCTTGAAGACCAGATTCATTTAGAACAAATGAATTATCTGTGTCAATATGTATCCTTCCAAGTAACTTTGTAGCTGATGGTTTGAAATACATCCTGCCATAAGAGAAATATGATGTCCCATCTTTCTTAGGTTTGCATAAAGGTATGCCCTCTCTATCTAGGATTAAATCTACCTGATTGATTTCCGATCTATGTGTCAGATAAGGAAATGTAAACGAATCGCCATATTCTGTGAGAATAAAGTCGGGATTAATTTTTTCTACTTCTTTAACAAGTTGATATAAAATATCTATTTCAGAACCCTGAATGTAAATAGTGTCTTTACTTGTGTTACCTTTTTGTTTAGATACTAATGCAATTACATCTGTAAATCTAGGTATCATTCCTTCCTTTGTTTTTGGATATACTTTTAGGTGTATGTTATTAAATAATGGTAACTCATATTCTGTAGACCACACATCATCTTCATTATCTATCCAATTGAGTGTTGAATTAGATACATGAACTTTACATTTCATGAGGGGAAAAACATCATGTTCATAAAAATAGGATTGTTCTGGTAATATGTCTACATTATATAGTCGGCTTTGCCCAAATCTTCCCATTTTCTCAATTTTTTTTGCTAATTTTAACGAGTAGGTAGGATCTTTTAACTCCAGTTCAAGAACTTGGGATTTCTTCGTATCTGTTATCAATTCATATTTCGAGATAAAATGATATTCTTTTACCATCGAAAGTATTTCATTATTCTCAATGACAGATTTTAATAAAGATTTTTCAGAAGCAACATAGATTTTATGATTCCAGCTTTTATCTTCCACTCTTATAGTTGTAGATGAATTATCTTTTTTTATCCAGAAAATCATGCTACCATTTAAAGCATATGCATCAAATAACCAACCAGATATCATTTTATTATAATTAGTTTAGACACAAATTTATCACGAGTACTGCGACACAAAATTAGCTTGTCGTTGTAATTCTCTATTGTGGATTTTTTCATACACTGATGAATAGTTAGACCCTGCATAATCTCATAGCTACTAATTCTGAACTATATAATAAGAAGAGATTCTATTAGGAGGGGAGGGCCAGAGCGGGACGGGATTATAAATACGTGTTCAGAATATTACAGAATCACATCGACAAAAAAGAGAACAAAATAAGAAACTAAAATACAAGCGTCCCTGTAGTTTAGAATTCAATCTTTCCTATTTTACCATTCCGATAATCTTCCAAAGTTTTATCTATCTCTTCCTTAGTGTTCATAACAAATGGTCCATACTGTACTACCGGTTCATTGAAAGGCATTCCAGCAACAAGCAATACATCCAAGGGATTTTTATTATCAGATCCGATGGAAATATATTCGCCGTCATTTTTGAATACTATCAAGTTCTTTTCTTGGACCGGTGTCTTATCTTTACCAAAAAGACCATTGCCACTAATAACATACGCAAAGGCGTTAAAATTTTCAGGAACTGGCTGAACAACCTCTGAATCTGGTTGTAGAGTAAAATGCAAATACAAAATAGGAGTTAAAGTGTTAATTACCGCTTTTGTATCATGATAATTTCCTGCGATAACTCTAACTGATACTTTACCATCTGGTGTTCTGATTAGAGGGATTTTTGCGGAAGGAACATCCTGGTAATCAGGTTTGATCCACTTGTCAATTTTGCGAAGATTTATCCATAATTGGAATCCATGTAACCTTCCTCCATTCTTGGCAAACTCTTTTTCAGGCATTTCTGAATGAACCAATCCAGAACCTGCCGTCATCCATTGCACGTCACCAGGTCCTAGCTTTCCGGTATTTCCCTGTGAATCTTTGTGTTCAAATCTTCCTTCGAGCATATATGTAACAGTCACAAAGCCTCTATGGGGATGTTCCGGAAAACCTCTTGTCTCATATGGTAACAGATCTAGTGGACCCATCTCATCTAAAAGTAAAAAAGGGTCTAAATTCCGGATGGACTGTGAAGGGAATGACCTGTGTACTATAAAACCATCACCTTCTGAAGTTTCGTTACTCTTTGTCACCAGTCTAATCGAGCGGCTCTCGGCGCTAGTATCATTAGAACTTTGAGTGACGTCGATTTCTTTTCCAGTTTTTCTCATATGTAATATTAAATAATATGATATTTAAAAATGGAGGTAAGCTCAACCTGATTCCTACTAATATCAATCATTTCTGATAAAATTTCAAATACTATTGACATATATTTTTGCACTAAATTCTGCTAACCGATTATAATGATAGTCAATCAAGTACATATTTTGCAAACTTATTCTAGTGTTAGCGATATGACTAAAGGTTTGGTACTCCTAATCTTGTTGAATAGTCTAATGAAAGTCGTTAGTAAACCATATTTTTTGTTAATCAGGGAATACGCTATTGTCGACTCAGCCGAATCGGAAAACTTTGCTTTTCCATCATACCAATCACCCTCCACATTTCCGCCAATATTGCAGGGAGCAATCTTAACATGCGGATTATTCCTAATCCTTTTGACCTTCCCTGACTTGGCATCGGACCTAAAATAGATCAACCCTTGATTAACCACAAACCAAACGGGAGTTCTTACTCGAGTACCATTCTTCCTATACGTTTCAATGTTAATGTACTTGTGTTTTGATAATTGAAATAGCTTATCCTCGGACATGTATATCACTAAATAGAGAGGACTTATTAGTGAATCTTTTTATTAATCAACTCCAAATCATCGCACTGACCGGGTGTCCAAGAATAAAAAATCCCAGTACTGAAATACAACCTGCATATTGCCGCGCGAGGTAGGCATCAAAGTTAGGCGTTAGTAACATTAATCATCTAAGCATAAACCTTGTATTACTCTTTTGACTTTATATTTCTGAAATTAAAATACAATGCCAAATCATAGATAATCTTGATGACACCACCTAGCACAAATGGTCCTGCGAGTGACAAAAAGGACTGAAAGATATATCCTATTACTGATGGAGATACCGTTTGTGCAATATTTCTTGAGACGTTTGTAAGTCCTGAGGCGGCAATTCTCTCATCCTCACTGACAATAGAAACAATATACGATTGTCTAGTCGGAACATCCATCTGAGATAGAGACATCCTAACCAAATAGAATATTATAGCCAGTTGTAAAGTCGGTGCAAAAGCTACCAAGATAAGCAAAACATTAGACGGAATATGTGTAAATACCATTGTATTTACAAGGCCAATTCTATCAGCAATCTTTGCTGCTGCAATGTAAGAAAAAGCCGTTAGTATACCCGCTGCCGAAAAAATATAGGACAAGATAGTAAGATCAGCTCCAAATCTAGTAAAGAACCAAAGGGATACAACACTTTGGATTACGAAACCACCTGCGAAGGAATCAACTGCAAACAGTCCAGAAAGTTTACCAACAATCCGTTTTGATTTTGGAGACAGCGTTTGCTTTACAGTTCTCTTGGTACTTGGCTTTATTTCAATTTCACCTGAAATCATAATGTAAATAATCATAACAACAAGGCCAACGATACTGTACAAGCCGAATAGTACTTTGATAGATTCAGCTTCATTTAGTATAGAATATTGTTCTTGCAGAAGTGATGGTAAGCCCGAAAGTAAGATACCCCCAGACATTGCAAACATTCCTAACATATTGTACAGGGCAAACACTGTATTCATCTTTTTCTTATCCTTAATTGTTTGTGGTAAAATAGCTTGTTCTATTGTTAGAAATGCTCCGGTCTCTGATCCAGTCACATTTATAGTTCCTATGAATGCAGCAAATATTAACAAGAAATAATTATCTGTGAATGCGAATATTACTCCCGAAACAGACATTAATGAAGCATAAATAATCAGAAGTTTCCTTCTCCCAATTCTATCTGCATAGAAGCTGGCAAATAATGTAAAAACTACACTGTTCACAAGCGTCGATCCTAAAAGGAGACCTATATGCACGTCATCAAAACCCAAAAACCTTAGATAAATGGCAATAATAACACTAAGGAATCCATAGCCAAATGTCCTCAGAATTCTTGCCGCAAGTAACAACTTTCCATCTCTTGAAAGCCAGTTGAGGGAAAAATTCATAGAATTGACTTATGGTGGTGACTGATCTGATACCAATACTAGTACCGGGATTTATCTCCTACTAAAAATTATGAATGAAGACGCTCTTTGTTTTACTATAGTCGTCATTGGTGGTACTTTAAATAGAATTGATAAATGCTATCTTTTGACTCTAACCCATATGTTCCAGCGCTTTTTTTAAATCCTCTAATACCATTACAGGATGAAATTCAACCTTGGCTCCAAAATCCTGAAATAATGGTTCAGCTACTGATGGTATCATATCAGAACTTTCCAAATTGACTATAAAGGCAAAAGTTCTATCTCCTCCAGCTTCAAAAAAATAGGAAGCCTCAGCGTTTACTTTCTTGATATAATCTTCAAGATTTTGCATGAATTTTGGATTCTTTACCATTTTATTCCCAGCGTCGGTGGGAATTTGCGCCCTTACTAAAAATCTCATAAATAATTATCATCATGGTACAATAAAAATTTCACTGCATTATACAGTCAGTTCTGCCTTATTTGCGAACTTCGTCAATAAAAATCAAGATAGATGAATTAATAGGCCATCGAATTAGAATATATTATTTATATCCATTCTCATACATGCTGCAATTGTCTGACAACCCTTATTGTGTTTGAAAACTCAAGAATATACTTATTATTATTATTATTATTCTAATTACACTTATTCCTGTTCTAGGAACGCAAGCCACGGGGAATTTGAATCACGTCACAATTGACATCCTCATACGTTTTGGTCTATCTAAATGCAATCAGGAATATTGATGCGTAAACAAATGGGCAATAGATAACGTCTGGTTCGACTCGCAGCTTTACATATCGCAAATTCAATATAAGCAAATTTGTATAGACATCGTATGCTTGATGATCTGGTCAAAGACAGGGTAGATAATAAGAATCCGCGTCAGGAAGGATTAACGCTCACAGTGGACAAACTCGAATCCTTTGATAGAGAGAACTTTGAGATCCTATCTACATTCATTGATCAAATCAAGATATACAACACTTATCCTTTGTTAATAACTGATAATCTTCTTCAGAAGAGGATATCTTACTACCATGAGTTTGACATAGACGTATCCACCGGCAGTACGCTCACAGAGTATGCAATATCAGAAAATTCCCTTGACAAATTCATAACAGAATGTAGCAGAATCGGCTTTGACATAATTGAAATTGGTGAAAACAGTATTGATCTAGATGTTGATAAAAAGAAAAGAATATCGGATTCCATACTTTCTGCAGACTTAAAACTTAACTGGAAGATAGGTAAAAAAGACCCCAGACATCAGATTGGTATTGATACCACACTTTTGAAGATTGATGATGCAATAAAGCTGGGTTCAAAAAAAGTTATCCTTGAAGCCAACGAGGGTATCAATGTTGGTATTTATGATCAAAACGGTTCCATCATTTGGAATTACGTTGCAGCTCTTACTACAAAATATCCGCCCAATACTTTTATTTTTGAAGCGCCATTAGCATCGCAACAATCTGCATTGATAGCAGAATTTGGTCAAAGAGTGAACCTTGCTGAAATCACAATTGAAAATGTTGCTTCCGTAGAATCTCAGCGGCGTGGATTTCTCTCCAAATCATCTTTTGGGATGACCTTCTCACAAAAGGAAATAGGTGGAAGTCCTGCATCGAAGTTTATCTATTATCTAATTAAAACAAAGCATCCAATAGAACAAAGTGATCTAATTGGTATTACACGTTTGCCCAGAAGGACAGTCCAAAGTGCAATAGAAGATTTAAGGAATCAGGGTTTTATTATTGAACGAAATAGCTTGGATGACAGTAGAAGAGAGGTGTATTATCCCGTCAAATCAGAATGGTTATGAACATTCAAAAGTTTCTAAACAGATAATATTTATCTAGATACTTTTGAGAGTAACATGTTTTGCCTGTACTAGCGATTTAATTGAAGTTGAAATAACACATAGGATAGGAAAATTTCAACTTTGCAATATTTGCTTATGTACTTCAAATCTATCTATCTCAAATAAATTATGCATTTTATGCATATTTTATTAAAATCATGCACATTTGCAAGTATTCAAATATGCTCGGAATTAGGTAGAAAATATGAACAATAAATTAAGAATCACTGCAGTTATGACTATATTACTTATAGCCGGATTTATTATAACACCGTCTCTCTCAAATCAGGTATATGCACAGTCTACTCAAAAAAAGGTATTTAGACTAGGATACTTTCCGAACATTAATCATGCGCAAGCATTAATCGGAGTAGGAAATGGAGACTACCAGAAAGTTTTAGGAAATAATATAGAGTTGAAGACTTTAACGTTTAATGCTGGCCCCTCGGCTACAGAAGCCCTTTTGGCAAATCAAATCGATGCGGCGTACATAGGTCCAAACCCCACGGTCAATGGTTATGTAGTTTCTGAAGGTAAGGCACTCAGAGTTATATCTGGAGTAGCAAGTGGTGGCGCTGTCTTTATAGTAAGAAATGATTCTGGTATTCAGTCTACAAAAGACTTTGCCGGTAAAAAATTCGCATCACCACAAATAGGAAACACCCAGGACGTAGCATTGAGGAAATATTTACTTGATAACGGATTCAAAACAAAGGACAAAGGTGGAAACGTTGAGGTTTTGCCCATAAAGAATCCTGATAT
>Ga0193736_1000140_pt1 | contig 10395 bp, 12 predicted proteins | sample L2m1metaG_FD_160566 | JGI IMG/M metagenome (GOLD analysis project Ga0193736, IMG submission 160566) | Soil microbial communities from a riparian zone of the East river system, Colorado, United States - L2m1 | ecosystem: Environmental > Terrestrial > Soil > Riparian zone | place: USA: East River... | reverse complement strand
GTCCTACGTGTAATAGGATGAATAACTTATCGTTTTCATTGTAGCTCCTCAATGTGAGGTTTGGACTTATTTAGAGTACTTTTGTTCTCATTGTGATAACAATAATAAATCAAGAGACCAACATTGAGGATTTTCTTTAATTAAATTATGGTGTAATTGAAAAACATACATTGTCCGTATATGCTATAAATATTTATTATGATATTATTGTAGGATAGGAATTGAGACTTGAATATATTGAAGGAGATTGTCTAAGATGTTCTGATTGTAAACATAGATATTCTAAGGGTTACGTGGAATGTAGATGTTTTTGTCATAGAATTCATTGATCCATACCTATCCCATACGAAATAGAATATGTAATAATGCGAAGCTGCAGACTCTATGTGAATATGTAATGGTTACTACTCTACTTCTACTCTATCTCCCTTAATGGGTCGTTCTAACATGATAACTCAATTCGTCTTCTGTTTTAAAGCCTGAGCTGCCACAAATGTCGCATTTATGAATGATAGGTACATCAGATATTGGTGCAGTTTTAGTTGAAGTAATAGTACCAATACCAGGATATATAGGCCTCGTATATCTTGATGGAATCATTGTAAGTTCTGGATAGTAATCTGTACTATATGCAGGATAGTCTTTTACATAATATCTTGTTGGATCAGGTATAAGATCCCTTTCATAATTTCTTATTACTTCTTCCTCTGTTATCTTTAACCACAGTACATGACTATCCCATCCTTCTACTTTGCTTATCGGAATATAATAGTAATGCACATTTACAAAGCCTCTTTTGACTACAACAAAATCTCTACTGACAGCATCAATATCGCCTATATCAATGTCATCAAATGTATGTACTGATTCGTCTATTAACCCAATCCAAGTTTTCTCTTTTTCTTGTTCTTCGTTAGATGGTGATGATGACGTCATTTTTCAATATCTAAGCTATTATCAAGAAAATATTTAATAATTATTGAATTGGCTCCTATTTACTAAAGTTGGAGACACAGTGGCAGTAATTGACTTGTTAGATGAGCTTCCACCCAAAGAATACTCCAGTATGGCGTATGTAGAGCAAGAAATTGGTAGAATAAAGTAAAGCAAAATAGAGGAGTTAACAAAGAAAATTTAATATCCTCTTACTCATGATGATAATCAAAAATGCAGTCAAAATAGTATTATGAATTAATCTACGATTTGGATGTGATATGATTGGACTAGGGGAATCATCCTCGTATGTCTAAGATTATGACAAATTGATTAATAATTTTAAGCATATCTTTAAAAAAACAGGTTATCCCATACTCGGTGTTGATCTTTAATACAAAAACTACTGCTACCACGAGTATTCTTAACAACAATAATACTGAGATTAAACTGATTTGCCATCATCAGTGCAGTTCATGTGGAATCATATTTGATTGTGACAAGGCTCTACAAGATTGCAAACTTCCGTTCCAAAATAATAAAACTAAATGTTCTTTACGTGTTAATCGGTAACTCTACTTCAACACTATTAGGATCTAAGAATGTATAAAGCATATACGTTCTATTGTTTACGTTGGAATTTACACAGGAAGTGACAGCTTGCCAGAATATTCTTTTAGGCCATTTTCTCTAGTGATTCTTTCGACGATCTCATTTTTGACATCTTCTGTAAACCATTGAGCAATTGATTTAGCAATACCATTTTTGTCACATAGAACAATCATATATCCATTACTTTCACTTACAATTGCAAGCAAGTTTTCCTCTCCTACGGGCTCCCATTTATTGCTCTTATCATCCTTTAAAGCTAAAGCTGGCATAGCATGGCCAGTATATTGACCTAAAAGGTCTTGAGCAGATTTTACCCTTTTTTCTCCTATTTTAAGAGCCACAAAGTATTGCATTATCTTGTTTATAACGACAACCTATATACAATATTATCGATACAATTATCGATACAAGAAATCACCTTTATTATCTACCATTCAATGATAGCAACCGTACATATGGTTGAAGTAAGGGTTATGCTGAAGAAATTCATGTAAGAAATATATGTAAAGAATACTCTTAATAGGTTAAGGAGAGATACTTTCAGTGAATAAACCACGGAAAGATCATAACGTCAAGGGTGAAAAATATGATGTTACTATTAAACCTAAAAAAGTTAAGAGAAATCAGTCCCAACTAATACTCGATGTGGTTCGGGAATCACAAAAGAAGTATCGAGAATCAAAAACTATTGAAATTGATCCAGAATACATAATTGAAGAACAAAAGAAGAGACAGCCCTATCCTTCCAAGAATAATTACCTTTTATTCATTTTCTTGGTACTGAAAGCATACTCTCAAGTAAACTTTGGGATAAAAGAAGCCATGTCAAGGTTTATGATATTACCTTAGCCGAATACTAAGCTTAGTGGCTCGGTGAAGAAAAAGCAGAAAAGTAATATGAGCCATTGTTAATGTTGATTGATTAGCATTCAATGAAGAATTACTATTATGCATAGTCGGGAATTGAGGAAAGATCATTTATGGTTCAGATTTGCCCTTTTTGTGAAAATGGTGTGGAGATAACTGAAGTAGAATCTTACCCAAATTACGTAAGAAGATTTTATAGCTGTGGACACATCGCTAAACCCACTGATGAAGCTAATAATAATCAAACTGATAGTAAGACAAATCTTAATCAATCAATTTCTGGTGTTACGGGTGAAGAAGATACTGTCAATATCACTCCTGTCGCAGCGATAGTCTTAACTAGATTGAAACAGTCAAAAAAAGTCAAAATAATTGAAAGGATAATTGACAAAAAACCAAGTCTCCAGTTTTCTGCGGAATCACTTAGACTTACGATCAACAATGAGGTCATCAGTGTTCATCTCCTTGAAACCAACTTCTCAGAGAATATTTCTCCCAAGAATATCTTGAACACTATTTCATCTCTCACACAAGAAGTTAAAACAAACTTTAAGTTAAAAGATAAAGAAAAAAAGAAAATACTTAAACTAATAGAAAAACTGAATAACGTACTTGCGCCTCTACCTAAACGAATCCTAGTTAAGCGAACCCTGTTTGCTAAAAAATGGACATTTTCACTTTCAACACCATATATCTTGAAGATTATTGAAATACTTTCTGGTACCGGAACTGAACATTCTAGTAACAATACTAACAGTAAAGGGACTACCACTAATAAAATGTCCATATAACTCACCTTGATTCAAGTGAGAAAATGGAAAAGGATAGACTAGGGTAATAATGAAGTATGATGCTGGGAAAACCAGACTAGCTAATCACTGGGGCCACCTGTTGCCACATTTGGATGGAATGATACAGACAAGGTAGTAATTATATTGAAACTCGTCAATCTGCTAGATTGAGTCTTCATCAAAATGATGCCATGGGTTATAAGTCACCATGGATTATAAGTCACATATCGATCAAATTGGAGCTTTGCATCAGACTGTAAACTCGGTTATTTCTGTGGATATCAGTTAGCATAGTTATATTCTCTAAATCCTGCCTTATCAGCTGTAGTACCGCCTACTTTCATAAGAATGAATTCCTTATGTGGATGTATAATTGAATCATCGGGATTCCTTTCATTTCCATGAAGCCTCTCATATTCTTCTATTGATAGTCTTATTCGTGGGCCTATCTCTTCTTCAAGATTCATTTGTTTTACGATATCCTTATACTCGGGTTGTATAATACCACTAAATACCATTGCACTACTGCCACTACCATACGACCCAAAACCAACTCTTTTTCCATCTAGATCTCTCTCCTTTTTCTTATATTCGAATTCAAGCAAGCTTCTAAAGCCCATATACATTGATGCAGTGTATAGATTTCCAATTATTGCAGAGGCTTCGAGTGAGCTTGCCATCTTTTTTTCGAATACTTCATGATAGAAAGTCGATTTCGCAAATGCCCTTCTAAATTTTTCATCAGCTTTCATAAATTCAGTATCTGAAAGAACAGACTCAATCGTGCCCCGGGCATCTTTTTGTACGGGTTCTTGAATGCCTATTTCATTTATTACATTTTTCCATCTAGGAAGATGACGCCATTCATGTCTTAATAAGTATATTAGAGCTTTTTCTCCCATCTTTCTGTATGGTAGGTGAACACTGAAAAAATCAATATAATCGGTAATGGATTCGCCATCTTTAATACTAATCAAGCCTGTTGCTATAGTTTTTTCTTTATAACTATCAAATGCCTTTTTTACCTGGATTAGATATAATAAATTAGAATAGTTTCCATTAACAAGAGGAGTTTCCTTTCCTATAGGTCTGTAAAAATCGTATTCATTTTTGATGATCGTAGAAGCAACCTTTCTATCAAAGGTTAATAATCTGGGGTTCTCTTTTATGAGCATAGCAACAGCTCCAGCGCCTTGTGTGTATTCACCAGATGAGCCAATATCATATTTGGCGATATCGCTCACAATTACAATAGCAGACTTCTTGTTGTTTTCTTCTGCTCTGATCCAGTTTGCATTATCATAAAGTGCGTATGAGCCGCTTACACATGCAAATTTACACTCTATTCCACCAGCATGTTCGAACGAACTCTCACCATATACCTGTTCGAGCATTCCTATAACGAAAGAGTTCATTGCCTTGGACTCATCAAGTCCTGACTCGGTAGCTATGTAGATTCTTCCAATATCTTCAGGCTGCAAATTATTTTTTTGTATCAATTTTAGACATGCATTTGAAGCCATACAAGCAGGATCCTGATTCGCATCAACCAGAGCCATTTTTCTAATCCCTAATCCATATTCTAATTTTTGAGGTTCGATCCCCCGAGCTATTGCGAAATCCTTATAATCAACATATAGTTTTGGAACATAAATAGCTAAATCATCGATCCCCACGTGCATGTATAGACAGGGTGTGATTGAGGATAAAGACAATTTAAAGGTACTTCTAATTTTAATTGACCAACAATATTCTTCTGATTGACTTAGGGACTAACAGTCTCGGCCTATGAAGATCCCTTCAAAGATACCTTTGACCTTGATCTGTTATATATTAGGCACGTATGATAATAATGAAATTGATCAATCTTACAATGCATTATTTTTAATATTAGCATACCGTGTATCAATAGAGACAAAAAATAGCATTAAGTCATTTATTGAGATATCATAAAGAAAAGAAAGGGAATAGATTCCAAACAGTGATTAATATCAAATACTTTCAGAATAATCGTACTGATTTTATGCTTGAGGACATGATCATTTCGCTAGGAAGCTCCTATACCCGTATACAACATTTAATAGAATAAATTTATAACTATTCTTGCATTGCATTTTGTTATCAAATGGCGCCTGTTCTATTTAACCATTGGAATGGTGGTATTTGTAATTGCATATTCTATAGGTGCAGGTACTGATATAAACAGGGGCGATGCAGAAAATTTAAGACAGCAATTCAATGAACAGGTAGAAGATATTGATCAGAATGGAATTTTTATGAATAACCTTAGGATTTCGCTTGGAATGTTCATACCGGCTCTTGGGATAGGATTAGGACTTTTCTCAGGGTTTTCTACTGGATTAATTTTTAACGTAATAGCTGAAAATTCACCTCTTCTGAATAATGTTTCTCCGCTCGTAATTTTAATTACTCCTTTTGGAGTTATGGAAATTTTTGCTTATGGATTGGCAATGTCTAGAAGTGGGATGCTTATCTATCAAATTGTAAAGAAGAAACAATGGAAAGAATATATTATTCCTACAATCATCGAAATAGGAATAGTTATTGCAATTCTATTAATTGGAGCTTCAATAGAATGGCAAATGATTACACAATTTGATGGACAGAATGTAGATTTGTCTGTTTAGTATCTTTGTAGTTTACCTGGAAAACAGAGATCCTATAGGATGTTAGTATGATCGTTACTATTCCGAGGTAATCTCATCATGGAAATTTGCGCATACTTATCTTCCTTTTTTCTTGAGATATTCTTCATACATTTCTATAGCCTTTTCTTGTGGCAGAGACTGAACTGAACCTGGTCTGAGCTCTCTTACCTTTTTAATGGCCTGTTCAGCTGTTAAATTGAAATTTTTAAGAAAATATGCGGCTAATATAGTTCCTGTTCTACCTTTACCAGCAGCACAATGGACCATGACTGGCTTCCCATCACTAATATGCTCTTTAACATAGTTAACAGTAGCGTCAATATCTATAAGTGAAGGGGCACCGTAATCTTCTACCTTTAAATGAAAGTAATCAATGGTTTTGTTAGCGAACCATGTTGATGGCAAAGGCACCTCCCTTATAGTAACTATCGCTTCAATCCCATGTCTAATCAACCATATAAATTGTGAATATGTCATTGGCATTCCACTTCCTGCAAGTCCATCCTTAATAACCCAACTAAAATTGGTAGGCTTATTCGCAAGGTATCCATGAAATCGGCGATAAGTATTACCAACCTTGGTCATGATGAGATCGCAACATTCAGATTCTCCTCTCTCACATTAATATATTTGGTAATTGTGAAATGTTGTAGCCATAATTTCCGTTAACAATTTATGCTAAATGCAATTCTTTTTCTTTTACTATTTTAGAACTGATACGTTTGCACGATATTTGCAGTTATATGAAGTTAGGAGTACAATAGCTCTTGTCACAAAAGTAAGAAATATTTTAATAACAACAAGTTTGTAAATATTTGAGTCTAACCAAAATAATAAGATTAAGACTGGATATTGATACTACCCCGTTTCTTCGAGCTCAAGATACGTCTGACGTTTAGTTTGATCAATAACCATCACAGATAAATCACTAAATTCTTGTCCCTCGAGCTCGCTAACTTTTCCTTTGAATGCGGTTTCTTTCTCCTTGTTAGTTAGATATTCAAAAACGAAAGTATTGAGCGCCGATGTCTTAATTCCATTTTTCTTCAAAAACATAGCTACATCTGACTCCATGAATCTTTTAGTTAGATCACCTGACCATGGTCGAGGCAGCAAAATTACACTTTTACCTTCAATTACAGCGTGAATCAATTCCTTTTTTTTCTTTTCAATATCTCCAGTTACATGAAATGTAGCTATATGCGCCTTATCAAGCGGTACTTTAGTTTTTGCCGCCGCAACCTGGATCGAACTAATACCTGGTAGAATCTCCACATTGTCATCCCCAAAGATTTCTAGTAACCTATCAACCACTTCAGATTCGGAGAAGCTCGCATCGCCAGTGAAAGGGACTGCGCAATATTCATTATTCTTCATTTTTTTATAAATATCTAGATAAACAACTTCCTGGTTCCATAGTGTGATCTCGGATACTTTTTGCCTACTTTTGTCAATAATTGTTTCAATAGTTTTTAAAGTGTACTTGTATCCCATAATATAATGACACTTACGTATAGCCTCTTTGGCTATATCAGTCAAATACACGGGTGAGCCAGGTCCCACTCCAACCACATACAGTTTTTTTGACATTTTCTTAGTAAAATATCAGAACCACAATTAAAATATAATCTACTTTTCTTGTCAATTTTCTTTACTCTTTCTTTACCTTTCTTATATTGAACTGACCGTTTGCTTCATAATCCTAATAATTATGAACTTCTTATCTGGATTCCTTAATAAGATTAATCACAGGCAGCCAATCAACGTGTTGAAATTCAACCGGATCTTTTAATGGATACTTTACCCATCCCTTAACAATTGAGAACTTGTATGTTTTAGATTTAATACCTAAGTTTATTTTTACCATAAGTTGTGTTCCCCAACGCTTCTCCTCTGAGATAATGTCCAAGATTTGGCTAAACGGGATATCAGAATTTTCAGTACTTTTCTTTAGATCATCATCGAGATTTTTTATCCCGTATCCTTCAAGGGGTCTGAATACGTTCTCACCTTCGCTAAACTTCTTGAGCTGCCTGAGGGAATGCACGTCATGTACTCTATAACTCATATATGTTTTTGTGATAAAGGCGATACGCCTATCAGTGATTACTAGCATCCCTTCTTTTCCTCTTTTCATAAAACCCTCTTCTTGATGCCATATCCAAACAAGATGAGCTTTAATCTGTTCGTCCCAGTCCACCAACATGATTTTTAAAGTGTTATATCATTAAAAGCTTCTTGCTAGATATTGAAGTCAGTCGGACTAATTAACCGAATCTCCCTCTTTATGTTCTCGAAGCTTTTTATGCAATTTCTTTGAAAGACACTATATAATTCTATATGTTAGATATCCAGCAAATTAGGAAAATTGTAGACCAATATGATTTGAATAATATTTCGATTGGGACAATAGGCAGTCATTCTGCATTAGAGATCATGGATGGTGCTAAGGATGAAAATATTAAGACTGTCTGCATATGTCAAAAGGATAGGGAAAAACCATATCGAAGGTTTTCACGCCTTTCAGACGAAATCATATCTCTGGATAAATTTTCCGACATTATCAATGAAGAAATTCAGGCCAGATTGAGAGATTCAAATACTATAATTGTTGCCAATAGAGCATTTACTGCTTATGTCGGTTATGATAATATTGAAAATAAACTTGAATTACCTATCTTCGGTAATAGGGAACTTTTGAGGGCAGAGGAACGCACTGCCCCGAGAAATCAATATTATTTACTAGAAAAGGCGAAAATTAGACACCCTAGAATTTACAAAACCCCTTCAGATATCGATGGTCTGACAATGGTAAAGGTTCAAGAAGCGAAAAGAAAGTTAGAAAGGGCCTTTTTTATTGTAACATCTTATGAAGATTATAAGAAAAAGTCGAAATCAAAGATCGAAAAAGGACTTGTTAACGAGGAGGATCTCAATTCTGCCATAATCGAGGAATATGTTATAGGAACATATTTTAACTTCAATTTTTTTTATTCCCCATTAAAAAAAGAGACAGAGTTTCTTGGAATTGAAAGAAGATTACAAACCAACCTTCATGATTTTACCACTTCATTGACTGCAAAACAACAATTGGAAGTTGATATAGAGATTCAGAATATTGAAGTAGGACATACACCAGCAAGCATACGTGAATCAATACTTGAAAAGGTGTTTGATATAGGCGACAAATTTACTGATATAGTTAAGAAGGAGTATCCTCCAGGATTAATTGGACCAATATCATTACAAGGGATTGTTACACTAGATCTCGATCTGGTAATATATGATGTCTCACTTAGGGTTCCTGGTAATCCTATTATGGCAACTACTACACCTTATACTAAGTATTACTATGGTCATACAATGGGCGTTGGTAGAAGGATTGCAATGGAAGTCAAGAATGCAATAACACACAAGATGATGTCAGAGATAGTAACCTGATATATAATTTATTATTGCTATTGTTCTATCGCTTCTTCAAATAGAGTCTTTCGTACTTTAATTGGTATATCATAATAGGCCGCTAAGGCGATTGCATCTGATGCACGATAATTTCTTAATACTAAATTATCCTTTCTGCTTTTAAAATGCAGGTTCGCACGTAAAACTGAACCACTTTGATACACTTTTACTTCAATTAGAAGCAGATCTTGGGTGACCGCTATCTCTTCAACTAAATTGTATATCGTAGGAATAGTATTTTTATCACCCCCTTGAAATCTTGAAATATGTCTGGCAACCTCTCCAGAAAAAGCGCGCATAGGAAATTCCTTTCCCTCAAATGTCTTTAGTATAACTATGCCTTCCAAGCCCAACTGATCAGCAAAACCTACATAGCTAATTTTCGCTAGGATGTAATCTTCATCGTCTTCTTCAAAACTTCTAGGCATGATTGTCTAACTATATGCATTGCTAAGAATTAAGGCTTACACTTTGAAAGATAGCGTCTGAAATCAACTTCCCCTGATATAGTAAAATTTAATTTCAGTATCGTAGTGGATTAGTATATTATCAAACAATATGAATTCTACGATAGAACGAATGAATATGCGAAATAGTGGTTTCAGAATAGTTTTTATTGGCTTGTTTTCTCTTATTCTAGCTTTCATAATTTACTCGCGCTTGACTTCTCCTTCTGAACAAACTACAATGATTATACCGGAACTCAGAAACCTTGCATATGCAATTTTGGCTATTACCTTTGCTTCACTTATATCTATTGCTTATGGAATATACAGAATCTTGAAAGCAGAGCGTCATGGAGAAGCCAATCCTGGCAGTACTATATACTACATCGCCACCGTATTTTCAGATAATAAATATCTGAAGATCATGATAATATCGTCAATAGGGTATGGAATCATTTTTGGTTTTTTATCCCAGATTTTTGTTTACAAGAACAATATTTCATTTATTGATCAGGGAATTATGATTCCATCGGTTAACATTGTCCCCTGTTGTAATATTCCAGGATATGTTCCTATGTTCACAGCATATATTACAGATCATTTTCTTGTTCTTCT
>Ga0193736_1000137_pt1 | contig 10662 bp, 19 predicted proteins | sample L2m1metaG_FD_160566 | JGI IMG/M metagenome (GOLD analysis project Ga0193736, IMG submission 160566) | Soil microbial communities from a riparian zone of the East river system, Colorado, United States - L2m1 | ecosystem: Environmental > Terrestrial > Soil > Riparian zone | place: USA: East River... | reverse complement strand
GGCGCCTGTCGCCCCGGAGTCCATCGCCGGGTCCAGAGGACTGTCGAACCAGTCGTGCTGCTTGGCGACGACCTGGGGCAACAGCCCGTTGGTCCACGCCAGCGCGTCGAAGCCGGCGGGCAGGAGCGGGTTGCCGTCCCGGTGCAGGTTCGCGATGCCGCGGATCGCGATCATCGAGTTGTGCCAAGCGTAGGCGGCGTTGGCGTCTTGCGTGCTGGCGAGGTCCAGCCAGAGCAGCGTGAGCGGCAGCGTGCGGGATTGCCCGTGCGCCAGCCAGTCGCCTTCAGGCATGAGTTGCGGATACGGCGGCAGTCCCGGCACGCTGACGGTCGCGTCGCCGACCGTGAGTCGGAAGTTCTGCGGGATCGTGGCAACCATGTCGGGCACGGCGGGGTTGCTCGCACAGATCATCACCTCGCCCGTGCACCAGCCGGGCTGGCTTGGATACCAGTGCAGGAACAGGTGCACGAGCAGCAGCGGGCCAACGCGCGCTTGGTAGTGCGTGTCGTAGGCAGCCCCGTTCACGACGGTGCCCATGCGCTGCATCTTCACGCCAGCAATCCGCACCGGCACGCCACCGAGCCAGCCATCGCATTGCGGCGGTGGCGGCAACCGGAACTCGGTATCGGTTGCCTCGGCGAGATCGACCACGAGTCGCTCGTGCGGGCCGAGGCCGACGAAGACATCAGCATTGAAGGTGTCGATGCTGGAAAGCCGGCCGACGACATGGTTGAGGCGCGGTGTCGACCCGGCAGCGAGAAGCGCCTGGAAGCTCTCGATGTTGGTCGGGAACCAGGACTGGACGGTGGAGTCGCTGTGGTTGATAAGAACGAGTCTGGTCATGGTTCGATCCTCGTGTAGCCGCTCTCGAATGCATCAGCCGGCGAGAACGATTCGTAGCCGTCGTCGTAGCGCACGAAGTAGCCGCCGACCTTGGGCTCGTGCTTCGCCATCCACTGATCGTTGACCAGATAGACGCTTGCGGTGGTTGTCTGGTCCGCAAGAAAGAGCGCGGTCCCAAGGTCGACAGCCGTGATAGCCGTGATCTGCGCAGCCTCGACGATCTTGTGGCAGCGGTAGCGCGGGAGCTGGGTCTTGGGAGGAGGGCTTTGTTGGTCTTGGGTGGTCATGGCAACTCCTACTGCGGTGTGTCGCACGCGATCGCCGCGTTGGCGCGCATACGGACGTCTTCGAGGTGGGTGAGTGCCAGCGACAGGTTCCTCCCTTCGGGGCAGATGTCGCGGAGTTGCTTGGCGAGCGCGAGCGTGCTCTCGGTCACCTTCGAGTGCAGCAGAATGGCGTCCGCGGTCGGCTTGCGGTAGCGGAATCGGTTGTCGAGTTCGGTGTCAGTGGGTTTCACGGGCGTTCTCAGGTTGGGGTGGAAGAAAGCGCGCGGACCGCCCGGCCCTGGCGCGCAAGTGTGCGGTTCTGTAACTCGGCCAGCTTCAGGTTGATCTCGGCGCGGCCCCATGGCGTGCCGGCGTTCTCGCGCGCCACCATGAGGTCGAGGATCTCGCGGGTGTGGCACTGCAACGCGACTTCGTTGGAAGACGGCAGTTGCCCCGCCGACCGATCGGCGCCGCTCTTGCGCGCCGCCTTGCAGGCGAGGCAATGGCGTTGGTCACGCCCGTTGCTTCGTGGCACCACGACGCAGTTCTTGGCGGTGTATTCGTGGCCATGCGGGCAGTGCGTGGGCGGGACGTAGGGGCGCTTGGCGCGGTTGCGGTCCTTGATGCGGCGGCACTCGACGCAGCGGCGACTGGTGCCGTTGGCGAACTCTACCGCACCGGGCAGCCGGAGGTCGTGCCGATACTTGGAGGCGCAGTGCGTGGCTGTGCTGTAGTCGAGCCGGCTCATGCTGGCGCTCCACGCAGCTCGGTCCGCCGCTCCAGCCATGCCTTGCGCACGTTCTCGGCGTCGAGGCCCGTGAGATCGCTCGATGCGATGCGCTTGCCAATGTCCTGCAACGCTGCTGCGGTCGTGGCCTGCTCGATCGCGGCGATGGCCTCCTCGGCGAGCCCGAACGCATCGGCGGCTTTGGCGGCGGGCTTGGCGTCGGCGGGCTTCGCGGCCTGCTTGACTGCCGGGCTGCTCGCTGGCGGGGTCACGGCGTCGGCGTCGTCTTGCCCGTTGACCGGGATGCAGAACGTCATCAGCGCCATGTATTTGTAGGACGCGCTCAGCGCCTTGTTGGTGGCCTTGTCGCCGCTGTCCATGGCCTCGCCCCACACCACCGCATCGACCGTCGAGCCGTCAGTGGCGCAGCAGAACGAGTAGCACACGCGCAGCGCCACGCTGTAGATGCTGCCACCGCTCTTGGCCTCGCGGACCGTCTCGACTCGCTCCTCGACGTGCGGCAGGATGACGATGTGATGCTGCGCCAGCAGCGGCGAGAGGGCTTTGTAGATGTCGTCGATGCCGCGGAAGGTGTAGCCCTGCTGTTGGTTCCTGCGGTCCTTGCTGATGCCATCGCGAGCGAGGGCTGCGGACACCGCAGCGATGGCCGCATAGATCGCGGGTGGCTTGGTCTCTGTGGTGGTCTCGGTGGTTTCGTAGGTCATGGTGACTCCGTTGCCCAAGAGGGCCTGAAGCGATTCTTGGTCTGCCAGAACTTGGTCAAGCACTTGAACATCTCGAACCCGCGCCGGAGTTCGTCCTGCTTGATCTCGACGATGCGCGTGACTCCTGGGTGCGTGCGCGAGACGAAGCCGATCGCCGCGCGATGCCGCCAGTTGAGGCAATCCATCTCGAAGCCGCTCTGCATCTCGTGGTCGTCGTAGACATTGAGGTCTGCCAGTGCGGTGGCGTCGCCGTCCTTGGACTTCCAGTTGAGGATCCAGGTATTGCTCACCATGTCGACCTTGGTGGCAACGCCGAGCCGGCTGACCACCGACTGCTCGGCGTGCCAGACCTGCTGCCCGAGCACGCGCGAGAGTTCGTCGATAGCCCCTCTGACGTGGACCTTGTAGGCGGGGTCGTAATCGTGGCCGCCGACGTAGGACTGGATCGCCGCGTGGATTGCCGAGCCGACCGCCGCCGCGTTCGCTGCGGTTTCCGACATGTCGTCCTCGACGCGGTCCATCCATTCCTTCTCGGTCTCGGAGTCGCGGCGCGGCAGCGTGAGGGCCGCCATGATCGCCTGCCGCTGCTTCCAGAGCGTGAGCGCCGGCTTGTCAGCGCAGCCGATGATCGTGGTGCAGCCGGGGGCGAGGTCGAGCTTACGGGCGTGGGCGAGCGTGCAGCGCGTGTAGCCGCTGCCGTCGACCTTCATCACCTGCTCGATGAGTTCGCCTCGCTTGGTCCACCAGTGACCAGAAGCCTCAGATGCATGCATTGCTACGCGAACGGCGGACTCTTTCGATAGAGGAGAGTTCGGTTTCATGATGTGCTCCGGCATACTAGAATCTTAGCCATGTTACGGCACCACGATTGTTGGTTGTTTGGGGGGCTCCTGGTCATTGCCGAGCGCCCCTAGAACCTCGTATTAATCCAAAGTCTCGCGTCTTGATCTTGACCATTCGTCCATCAGAATGGTGCCAAACGATCCCCTCGATGTCTAAACCTTCAAGGTAAACGCGCAGTGCATTGAACGTTCGCGGCGCATCCCACAGTATCTCAGAGCCGTGCCGCAGAAGGACGTGTTGCACAAGGTTCTCGGGGTTGCCATTGATCTTTGGGCCGACGAGTTCGTAGGTCCCTCTACTCGTCGCTCTGCCGACATGCGCTTCAAATGCTTCTCGGTGGTATCGATCCTCCGGCCCGTCGCCTACCGGCCGCCAGCCTGGCCAGTGGCCAGTTACTGGGTCCGGCTCTTGCGCCGGCTCGAAGTCACTCGGTGGCGTCTTGCCGTCCTTCACATCGTAACGCTTCCAGAGCTTTCCGTCGCGGATCATGCAGCAGGTGCCGTCACGCTTCACGGTGGCAATACCTTCACCTGCAGCGACCCACTCGGCCCCAGGGACAATCTCGTCTCGCACACAACGATTGCCGTCGTAGTTGCGAGCGAACAGGGAGATAATCTTTTTCATACCTTCACATCGTGAATTGCAGCCATCTTCTCGATTGCAGCCGTGAGCTTCTCGATTTTGTTGCGAAGGTTGTAGTTTGCCGTCTCAGCTTCCTCCGCACGCTTGTCGAGCGTAGCCAGCAGCTTTTGCTCCGGCGTCTCAGGTGGAATCGTGCCGCGCCTCAGCTATGTCTGCCTTGCAGTTTGCATCATCACCACGGGATCTCCTTGCCGGTGCGCGGGTCGTAGGCGGGCGCGATGCCGACGGCGCTTTCGTGAGATACGAACGGGATGTCCTCGGCAGCCTTGAGGGCTTGGTAGGTTGCCGACCGTTCGGCCCCTGGAAAGATCGGTTGCGACGTCACGGCCTCGACGGCGCGGTCGATCTCGGCGTCGATCGCCAACTGCGAGGCTCGGTCGGCGAACAAGCCGATGCGGAACTCCTGGCCTTGCGCGTCCATGGCGATGAGGTCGCGAGTGGCGAACGGCCCACCGCTGATTCGTTCGAGACACTTCGTCGGCGTGAGGCGGAGCGAAACGATGCCGTGCAGGTCGATGTTCGGTTTCACGACAGCCTCCTCTTTTCTTCGTACGCCCGCTCGTAGCTCTCTTGGTCGCGGTTCGGGTTGTAGTCGGGGTCGCCCTTCGGCTCGCGCAGCAGCTCGGATGGCATCGCGTCGACCACCACGTAGTGCATCGATGTGTTGTCAACCAACTCGACCGCCTTGGCAGCCAACGCGACCGAGGAATAGGCGCCGACCACCGAAGGCATGCCGTCATCGCCGACGGCGTTGTGAATCACCACATGCAGAGTCGTCATCGTCAGTTGCTCCCGTAGTAACAGCGGTCCATCTCGATCTCCTCGGCCACAGAGGCCCAGTGCATTTCCCAGCCGTCCTTGCGCTCGATCTCGGCCTGCTGCGCGGCGCACGGCTCGCACAGCCGCGGATCTTCGTGGCCATCGAACGGCTGGCCGTAGCAGCACGGGCAGTGGTCGAAGGTGAGCAGCAGCGGTTCCATGCCCGCGCAGTGTGCCACATGGAACGGAGAACGCAAGGGGCATCTTGACATTTTGTGCCACATGGGTCTAAGCTGCCGGCGTGCCTACCGTAGCAACGCGCGAAACTCTCGACGATCTGCTCAAGCCGATGGAGCGGGTGCGCCAGCTCGTCTCCTGGTGCCATCGGCACCACATCTCGCGCACCACGCTCAACCGCGCGCGGCGCGGGCTGGGGAAGCCGACGCGAGGGTTCGCGATGCAGCTCAGCACGGCGTTGGGGGTCGGGCTCAAGCGGGTGCTCGCGGCGTTGGAGGCGAGTCGGGAGGGGTAGGGTAGCGGATCTCCTTCGGGCCGCCTTTGTATGCTTCACGATCGCGACGCGTGCGTTCCGCCACGTTTGGTGTGCGCGCTCGCAGGAAGTCTTCTATCGCGGCGAGACGGGACTCGATGACATCGAGCCTCAGTGCGACATCTGGAAGCTTCACGTCAGCCTCTCGATGCGCGGCTCCGCCTTGTCATCGCGCCAGCCCCAAACCTCGCAGCGCACGCCGCACGCGAGCAGCCGCGCGGTGTTCTCGTTGGCGCGGCACTTGGCCACGCGCTTGCTGAAGTTTGTGGCGTCGGTGCACTGCACGAGGATGGATTCGGCGTTGTTGCCTGCGGCGATCGGGTCATCGGCGAGCGTTCGGCGAAAGCCCAGGACGTCGTAGCAGCCGAAGCAGTCCTCGGTCTTGTAGCGCTCGCGGCGCTCGACGATGTCCGCGAGCCAGCCGTCGGCGCGGAGCTTCGCGATGGTGCGCGTGGTTGGGGTGATCTTGAGGCGCGCGCTCATGGCCGCCCCTTGAGGTAGGCGAGGTAGTCCTCGCTCGGCTTCTTGTGCCATCCACCCGACTCCGAGCGCCACATCGCGATGGCGCCGGCATCGAACGCGTCGCGCTGGATCTCCTTGATGCGCTTGGCGTCGAACATGCGGGTCGTGATCTCCAGACTCAGGCCATCGCCCTTGTCGATCTCGTTGTCGAAGTTGAGCCAGTCCTGTGCGGTCTTCATCAGGAGCCTGCCTCGCTTTGCCAAAGCTCGTCTAGGTTGCTAACGACAACGGTGAGTTCCTTCTCCTCACATCGGCGTTCGGATTCCTTCGCTAGCGCCGCCGCGACAGCGGACGCATCGGAGTGCGCGGTGGCGTGACGACCTTGGGTTAGCACGATCGGTTGTCCTGGACGCCAGCCGATCGCCTCTTTACAAACGCCCACGACGTCGTCGCGTGAACAACCGCGACGACGGTAGTCGGGCGCCGCCTGCTGGGCGCGCTCGGCTTCGGTCAGGTTGTACTCTTGGCGGAACGCATTCCACTTGCCAGGGACGTTGTGGTCGTCGTCCGTCATGCGCTCAGGTGCAGCCCACCCGTATGGGTTCTCGGCGGTCACGAACTGCATGCCAGACGACTTCGTGCTGGCTGGCTCTGGCTTGCGCTCGCTGGCTCGCTGTCGAGCTTCGATCGCGACCCACGTTCCATCCAGCAGAGCCTCGCAGAGTGCTTCGTCCGAGGCCAGCCCGACGTAGCCGACCGCGAAGTGGGCGCGCAAGCGGATCACCTCGTTCTTGCCGAAGTACTGGCCGGTAGTGCGGATCGCTGCGGCGATCCTGGCGCGGCGCACGCTGTTCTCGCTTTCCAGCCCGGCCTCGCGCAGTTCGCGGTCGATCGTGGCGTGCGATTGCAGCGTCATGCTTCTGGCTCGCTGCGGTGGCTGTCCCAGGTGAAGGTCACCAGCATGCCGCCGTTCTCGCGGATACGGTCCACGACGCGGGTGCCGAGGAACTTGGCCACGTCGTCGGGTTGCAGGTTCGAGATCAGGATGGTTGGCCGCATGTCGTTGTAGCGCTTGCCGAGCACCTCGAATAGGATGTTGCGCTCGGCGTCGGTGCCGAACTGGACACCTATCTCGTCGAGCACCAGCAGGTCGGGCTTCGTGTAGCCGCTCACCGTGGCCGTGTGGGTCTTGGTCGCGGCCTGGCTCCAGGTGTCCTTGACGTCGCGAATCAGGTCGTAGACGAGGGCGTAGCGGCCAGAGCAGCCCGCGCGGAGGACGTGCTTGAGGATCGCGATGGCCAGATGGGTCTTGCCGGTCCCGGTCTTGCCGCAGAACAGCGCGCTCCGGCCTGAAGCCAGGGCCAAGTCGAAGGCGTTGGCGTAGTCCTTGGCCCAGTTCAAGGCGGCGACCTGCGGCCCAGGTTCCGGGGCGCTGTAGTTGTCCAGGGTGGCGCCGGAGAACCGGTGCGGGATGCCGGCGTCGGCCCACATGGTGGCTGGGCTGGTCTGGTCGCGCAGGGCTTGCTCGTAGGTGGTTCTCATAGGGGTCTTATTTCGCCGTAGTCGACGTTCTCGAAGTCGTGCCCGCTGGGGCGGTCCTTGCCATTCTTGCCGGCGCTCCGCTCCCACGACGGGTCGTAGTTGAGCCAGTTGTTGTCGACCGCTCCCTGGAGAAACTCGATCTGTGAGATGCCGATCTTCAATGCCTTGCGCTGCAAGGTGGCCAGGGCCAGGGCCGTGAGTGGCTTGCCGTGGTCCTTGCGCACCGCGAGGTAGGAGTCCCACAGGCTTTGTTCGATCTCAACCGGCTTCTCTGCCATCACTCGGCGAACATGGCGAGCGGTAGCGAGCTTCTCTTTCTGTACTGGTTCTTGGGTACTGTGTACTGGTTCTTGGTTATTGGTTGGTTGCGGTATCGTTGAAGTGGACTTGAAGTCGGGTTGAAGTCCACTTGAACGCGAGTTGACAGAAGCGATCCCGCCGCGCCTGGAAGCCGCGATCCGATCGTGGTATTTGACGATCTCGCGATCGGCCCGGCTGTTGGCGTAGCCGGTCTCGGTCTGCTCGAAGAACTCCTCCAGGACTGCGGCAACGTCGTGCGCGTGGTCCTTGAGCCCGATGGTCCTGGCGATCGTCGCCGCATCCCCGAAGAGCGGCTTCTCGTGCAGGTAGTAGTGGTCGAGCATGCGCCTGTAAGCCAAGTCCTCCATGGGCGATAGGTGGTGCGTGTGACTCACGTAATCGCCGATGTTCCAGGCGTAGTAATGCACAAGGTTACCCACCTGCCTTGGCGTCTCGCAGCATCCTGCGAAGCTCCTTCGTGTTCTCGGCTGCCCGAGCCTTCGTGCAGACCACACACTGGTTGCTGGACGTGTAGCGGACGGGGCTGTCGCAGTGGATGCATGGCTTGCCCACGTACTGGGAGCGGCCGGCCTCGGCGGCCTTCCAGCGGGATTCGAAACGCGGGGCTTCATCGCTCATGGTTGGAGCGAAGATACAAAGGACAGAGCACAGGTCAAGCGGAAAAACGCCGTCCTTTCACGACAGCACGACCCAGCCGAGCCAGACCGCGAGCCAGCCCAGCACGACCAGCATCACGCACCAGCAGATGGCGGCAGCCGCGCCGATCTGCTCCTGAGCGCCCCTGCCCTGCCCTCCTGCCACGATCGGCACGTCGGGCTCCTCGCAGTCGATGGGCGGGATCGTCGATTCTGTGGGGCGCCAGGGCCGTCCAGTAGCACGTCGCCAGTCGAACAGCGGCGGTGGCTCTAGATGCTGTCCGCAGTATGGGCAGATGGTCTTCATGGGGCATCCTTGGCGGCGGCCTGCTTTTCACGCCAGCGAGCCAGCCCGTCGTTGCCTTTCCTTGGCGAATCCGTAGGGCGTTTGCTTGGGTTCCTGAACGAAATGCAGTTGGGGGGCACCTCCCATACCATCCCCTGCCCTTTCGGCTGGCCGGCCCCGTGAATGCGCGTCAGCTTGCGAACGACCGTCGGCACCTCTGAGAACACGTGCCAGGTCTTCTCGTCCTGGGCGCGGCAGATGATGGTCTCGCGTTCGGCTTTGATTCGGGTGGTCATGGGGTTTCCTTGTTCCTCTCAGGGGCAGGTCGGGTCAGAGGGATAAAGTCGATCTGCTGCGTGATTCATGCCACCACAACAGGGTAGGGCGGCGGATCTCCCGCCGCACCACAGCACAACAGACCGACGTGGTCTCATTCCTTGGTAAGGTCTTCGGACTGGCTGGCGGTGTCCCGCCAAAGCCCCAGGTCGCGCATCTGGTAGATGACGGCGTCCTCGTGCTTGAGTCGCCACGAGAGCCGACACAAGGCGAGTTCGGTTCGATCGCGGTGGGCGCGTAGTTCAGCCATGGCGACCTCGGCGCGCTGCCTCTCGACGAGAACTGCGGCAGCCTCGGCCCTGGTGATCGCCGCGGCGAGTTGCTCAGCGGGGTGGATGGGGAGGTCGTGGGTCATGGGGTCACGGGGATCTTGGCTGCGCTGCGGGCGATGGCCAGCAGCTATTCGATGTGTGCCCATGTCTCCCTCCTGGCCACTCTGCGGACCGTCGACGGATCAACACCAAAGTCGGTCCCAATGCTCACAGATGACTCCCCAACGCTTGCACGCGCTCGGATGACTTGAACGACGGCGGCCGACAAGACGGAGCGACCGTGCAACTCACCTCGCAGCACATGAGCCGGATCGCGCGGCACGAACAGGGCAGCAACTGTGGTCATGGCATCAGGAGAAAAGACCCGCCGCCCCGGAGACGAACCGCCGGAGACGAAGCCGGCGAATGGAGACGGAGCGGCGGGTCAGAAAAGTCATCGGGCGAGTTCCTCGCAGAGCATGTCGGCGCACCAGGACCACCACTGCTGCCCCGCGGCGTAGGCCTGCTGCTCCGCGGCGTAGGCCTGCTGCCTCGCGGCGTCGGCCTGCTGCCTCGCGGCGTAGGCCTGCTGCCTCGCGGCGTCGGCCTGACGCCACGCGGCGTAGGCCTGCTGCCTCGCGGCGTCGGCCTGCTGCTCCGCGGCGTCCCACTCGCCTTTGGATGGCTCGTCGCCAAAGGCATGCCGCCGCGTGGGTTTCGAGTTGGGTCTTGATCGTCGTCATGGTTCGTTCGTCTCGTCGGTCAGGGTAAGGATGCGCCCCGCGCCGGTCAGAGCGCGGAGCGCATCGGGGAGGGTTCTCCAGTTCAAAAGAGCGAGCCGGCCGGCGGCCTGTCGGATGCGGAGTGTAGCGGCTTCAGCTAGCGCCGCATCCCTTGCCGTTGGGACCGCAACGGCAAGGCTTGGAGCTGTCGCGAATGGCAACCTCGGCGGCGCGTTCGCGAGTGTAGTGCGTGTGCCCACCTTCACCGCAGGTGGCGCAAACGACCTTGAAGTAGCCGCAGCGAGCTGGCACGACAGCCTTGGTGCCGCACACGAAAGGGCGTTGCGTCGTGATTTCCGCGTGGGTGGTGCGGTAGATCATGGTGTCACCCGTTCCTTCGCAAGCAGTGCCGTGAACTCTGCGAGCGTCCCCATGAAGTGCCCGTGATTCGGGACGCCGTAGGCTTTGATGCCCCACACTTCGCCGGTTGCCTTGTCGAGCAGGTACTTCCCGCTCCAGCCCGACCCGCTCGCGGTGTCGAGCGCCACGTACTTGCGCCGATCCTTGGCACGCTTGGCTGCGTAGCTGTCGTAAACGAGGTTCGAGCAGGATCGCTCGAACGACTTGCGCCCGGACTCGTGCCAGAAGCGGAGGAAGGCAACGACGTCGGGATGAGCGGCATGGTAGCCAGCCGTAGCCGCCACGTCCTTCGGTTCGCGCGGGGTGCTCATGGCGCCACCTTCCCGCTCTCG
>Ga0193736_1000136_pt1 | contig 10756 bp, 11 predicted proteins | sample L2m1metaG_FD_160566 | JGI IMG/M metagenome (GOLD analysis project Ga0193736, IMG submission 160566) | Soil microbial communities from a riparian zone of the East river system, Colorado, United States - L2m1 | ecosystem: Environmental > Terrestrial > Soil > Riparian zone | place: USA: East River... | reverse complement strand
TCCCCCTCCACCCCCCGTCCAATGGTTGACCCGCCTCAAGCGGCGTCTTATCCATCCGTCAAGTCCCGGGAGCACGAGTGATCGGCATTTCTCAAAAGACATCGTCAGGAACCGCAACGAGATCCGGCGTCCGCGCCTCCATCCTCGGCGCGATCCTGATTCTTTCGACCAGCGGAGCCAACAGCGCGTTCGCGCAGGAGCCGACCCCTCCCGACACAGTCCGGGCAGACACGACGAACATGCTGGTCATCGCCGACACCACCAAGGAAGTGAAGCACGTGGTGAAAAAGGGCGACACGCTCTGGGATCTCGCGCAGTACTACCTCAAGAATCCGTTCCGCTGGCCGGAGATCTTCCGCCGCAACACCGACGTCGTCGAGAACCCGCACTGGATTTACCCCGGCGAGATCATTCGCATCTGGGGCGATGAGGTCAGGACTGATGCCCTGGCACGTGCCGATAGTGCTGGCCAGGTCGTTTCGCACGTAACGACTCGCACCACTCCTCCTCCGGGAGTGACCACCACACCGAGCGACGGCTCAGACCTGACCGTTTTCGCGTCACCCATGAGCCGCGCGGCCGCAACGATCACCGCTGAGGTAATCGGTCGCTCACGGTCGGGCATGCCCCGCCGTGGTGAGATGGAAGCCGCTCCGTACGCCGAGCGCGATGGCGGTCCGAGAAACGCAGGCAGGCTCATCTCCAGCGTCGATCGTCCCGGGATCAAGACCACCATCGTTCAGTCGCGGTACCAGCTGAACGATGACCTCTACGTCGATCTTCCGCGTGGCCAGGTGGCCCGCCTCGGCGACAGCTTCATGTCCTACGTACTTGGTCCCGATCTCGGCGATCACGGACAAGTTGTAATCCCAACCGGTATTCTTCGGATCGAGGCCCTTTCGTCGGGTCGAGGCGCAGTTGCTCGCATCATCCGTCAGTTCGGTGAGATCAAGCTCGATCAGCGCGTGATCCCCGCTCCCGATGTGACGGTCCCTAGTGGCACGCTCTCTCCAGTGATCGGTGGAACGAGAGGCACGGTCATCTACGTTCCCGACGAACCGGTACTGCCCTCGATCGGACACTACATCCTTATTTCGCCGAACACGAAGAACAATGTGAGCGTCGGCGACGAAGTCACCTTCATCGACAACTCCGTCGGACCCGAGGACCGCAGTCCCGCTCCTCCGGTCGTTGCAGGTGTGGGGCAGGTCGTTCGAGTGACTCCATACGCGGCGACAGCGATAGTCGTCAGGCAGACGCAGCCAACTATCCGTAACGGAATGCCGGTGCGAATGACCGGCAAAATGCCCTAAAGCCCCAGCAGGGAATTAAATTAGGGCGATCAGATGATTGCGATCGCCCACTTCATTGCCGTCACGTTCTACGTCGGCGCAGCCGCGGTAGCGGCGCTGCCCTTCGCGCGCCGCGTCAAGGCGCCCGTTGCGGGCGTGGTTATCGCGCTATTGCTCGGCGTTGGAGCTCATGCGACTGCGTTAGCCGGCCTCACGAAACAGGCTGGCGCTGCTTCGCTGACCGGGCTCGGCCCGGCTCTCTCCTTTGCCGGCTTCGTGCTGGCGCTCTCCCTCGTCATCGTGGAGAGCCTGGCTCGCGAGGTAAGCCTGACGCTCATCGCCGCGCCATTGGCGGCGCTGGTAACGATGGCCGGGAACCTTACCGGGATGCATCCCTTCCTCGACCCGCAAGGCGCGCGGGCCGTGTGGCTATCGATGCACATCGTGCTGAGCTTCATCGGCATCGCTGCGTACGCGACCGCTGCCGCAGCGGGGACGATGTACCTGGTGGCGCGGCGCGAGCTCAAGTCAGCCCATTTCGGCCCGGTATTCAGATTCTTTCCGCCCCTCGACACGCTGGATCGCGTGAACCATCTCGCTTCGATAGCGGGATTTCTCGGACTCACACTCGGACTGGCGCTCGCCGCGGGGTACTCGTTCGAGTATCGGGCCGTCGTCCTTCCCCAGATAATCTGGGGTATCGGGGCCTGGGCGGGCGTAAGCGCCCTCGCGATCGGGAGGGTGCTGAGGGGATGGCAGGCACGTCGGGCCGCACTGATGTCGGCGCTGACATTCGCCAGCGTGATCGCCTTGTACGTTGTGTTCAGAATGGCGTCGTTAAATCGAGGGCAGTTCCTATGAGCGACCTCCCGATCGCTCTTCATGGTGAGCGGATCTCGGCTGTCGTAGTCGGCGGCGGGTCGGTGGGTACGCGCAAGGCGCTGGCGCTGGTGGAAGCCGGCGCCCGGGTAATTGTTGTCGCGCCTGATGCGACGCCCGATCTCGAGGCGGCTGAGCGCGCGCGCGAGCTCACGATCGTGCGCGAGTCGTACAGCGCTGTGCACCTGGGTCGCGCGATGCTCGTCATCGCCGCGACGGACTCGCGCGAGGTGAACGCGCGAGTCGCGGTGGACGCTCATTCGGCAGGCAAGTTTGTCAGCATCACCGATTACCCCGACGAGGGAAACTTTCATTCAATGGCCTTGCACCGGTCTGGCGATGTAACGATCGCGGTATCGTCAGGAGGAGTTCCGGGCGCCGCGGCCAGAATTCGCGATGCAATCGCCGAGCGCTTCGATGGACGATACGAGCGCGCGGTTTCGGCCCTGAGAGGATTGAGGTCCCGGCTGCTCGCCACCGGCGACGAAAAGTGGCGCGACGCCGCGCCGAAGCTCATTGGCGATGACTTCTGCAGCTCGGTCGAGGATGGAACGCTTGCCGACAAGGTTGAATCGTGGCGTTGATCGTCGCCGGTGTCAGTCACGCCACTGCTCCGATCGAGATTCGCGAGAAGATCGGATTCCGCGCGCATGAAGCCGTCCGTGAGCTGGAGCGTCTGCGCGAAGCAGGGATCGTTCGCGAAGGTGTCGCTCTCTCGACCTGCAACCGTACGGAGATCTACGCGGTCGAACAGGATGGTGATGCGCTTCCCCACATCTCGGCAATGTTTTCGCGGCGGTTGGGCCGGGATGCGGCGAAGTTCATGTACGTGCGCCGCGAACGAAACGTCGCGACCCATCTATTCGGCGTCGCAGCCGGGCTGGAGTCCATGATACTCGGTGAAGCGCAGATTCACGGGCAGGTGAAACTGGCATGGGAGGAGTGCAAGGCCGAGTCGGGACCGATTCTGAATCGGATGTTCCAGACGGCTCTGCTCGCGGCCGGGCGGGCAAGAGAAGAAACCGGAATCGGCAGGAGCGCCGCCTCGGTCAGCTCGGCCGCCGTGGATCTCGCCAAGAAGATTTTTGGCGGCATGGCCGGAAGGAGAGCGATGATTCTCGGCGCTGGAGATGTGGCTGAAATCGCGCTGGAATGTCTGATGAATGAAGGAGTGCGTGTCGCGATCGTGGCCAATCGAACCTATGAGAGAGCGCTGGCCCTTGCCGAGCGTCACGGCGCGACCGCGATGCACTACGACGAGTGCTGGGAATCGTTGCAGGATGTCGATGTGCTGCTCTGCTCGACCGCCTCGCCCGTGCCCGTGGTGACGGTCGCGCGGGTGCGTAATTCGGTGATCGCCCGTGGCGACCGGCCACTGTGCGTTCTCGACATCGCGCTTCCGCGGGATGTCGAAGCCGCGGTCGGAGAGCTGGATAACGTTTTCCTCTACGATCTCGACGACCTTCGGGCGGCCGCGGCGGCGAATCTCGAGCGCCGTGAAGAGAACGTACCAGCGGCGCAGCGGATCATCGATCAGGAAGCGCAGAAGTTCTGGGATTGGGTCGCCGGTCTCGCGGCAGTGCCGGTTGTGCGCAGCTTCCGCGAAGAGATGGAAAGGGTGCGGAGTACCGAGCTTGCCGCGGCTTTTCGCCGTCTGGGTCCATTGTCGGCCGAACAGGCTGAGATGATCGAGCATTTCTCGAAGTCGCTCATGAACAAGTTCATGCACGAGCCAAGCGTGAGGCTGAAGGCGGCCGCGGCCAACGGTCGTGGGCTTGGCGTAGTCGATGCCGCCCGCTACTTGTTCGCGCTGGAAGACAAGACGCACCATGGCGATCCCCAAACTTCGGAGGAAGATGCGTAAGGCTCTCGTCACAGGCGGAGCGGGATTCATCGGCTCACACGTGGCCGACACGTTCATCGCCAATGGCTGGGAGGTCACGATCGTCGACGACCTCTCTTCGGGCAAGCGCGAAAACATTCCCGAGAAGTCGAAGTTCCACGAGATCGGCGTGAACTCGCCCGAGTTCTCACGCCTCGTCACATCCGGCAAGTTCGATGTTGTGGTCCATCTTGCCGCGCAAATGGACGTGCGGAAGAGCGTCGCGGACCCGGTTAACGACGCGAACACGAACATCCTCGGCACGCTCAATCTGATGGAGGCCCTGCGAAAAAGCGCAGCCGCGACGCGAGTGATTTTCACGTCGACCGGGGGCGTCCTGTACGGCGACTTCAACACGCCGCCCAACTACGAGACGTACCCCAAGGATCCGGAATCACCTTACGCAATCGCAAAGTTGAGCATCGAGTACTACCTCGCGTATTACTCCCGCGTGCACGGTCAGGAATACGCCGCTCTGCGGGTCGGCAACGCGTACGGCCCCAGGCAGGATCCACACGGTGAGGCGGGAGTGGTTGCGATCTTCTGCGGTCGGATCCTCGACGATCGTCCGCTAACGGTATTTGGCGATGGTCTTCAGACGCGCGACTACGTCTATGTCGGCGATGTTGCGCGCGCGGTCTGGCTCGCCGCCACGAAGCCTCTTCCACCGAAAGGCCGCCTCGACGCGCGTGGATTCAACATTGGAACTGGAAAGGGAACCAGCGTGATCGAGGTTGCGAGCCTTCTTCAGGCGACCGCCGGCAGCGACATCCCGATTGAGTTTGCTCCTCATCGTCCGGGCGAGCAGCAGGAATCGTTCGTCAACGCTGACAAAGCGCGCGAGCTGTTGAGCTGGGCACCGGAAGTGACGCTCGCCGACGGTTTGGCTAAGACCTACGCGTGGTTCGCCGGCCAGCGGAAAGGAGCAACGGTTTGATCCGCGTGTTCTTCCTCCAGGTTGGCCAGGCGATACCGAGCTCGCCGATGGAGCTGATCACCAGCTCTTCGGGCTCCACCAAGTTCGTGCTCGCTATCCTCGTGGTTCTCTCGCTCGTCAGCTGGGGAATCATCTTCGCCAAGTGGTACGAGCTGCGACGGGCGGCCAGAATCACTTACAGCTTCGCACACGAATTCGCGGGCGCCCACACAGTCGAGGCCGCCGCGCGGATGGCGCGGGTAACCGGTGGACCGCCCGCGACGATCACGGAGCGCGCGATGCGCTTCATCCAGGAAACCACACCCGCTCTTCACGGAACTCCGGAGCGAACTGCTCGCTTCAGCGGGTCTCAGGTCGAAGCACTGCGGCTCGTGCTCGACGCGGAGACGACGTCGGAGCGGGACAGATTGAGCCGTTGGGTGCCATCCCTGGCCACGATCGGGTCCGTGAGTCCGCTGATAGGTCTGCTGGGAACCGTGTTGGGTGTCATCGATGCGTTCGTGGGAATAGCGACGAAAGGTTCTGGAAACATCGGAGCCGTGGCGCCCGGCGTCGCCGAGGCGCTGATCGCCACCGCGGCCGCCCTCAGTGTCGCGATTCCGGCTGTATTCGCCTACAATATCTTCGCCGCGCGTCTCAACAAGATCGAAGGGCAGCTGGAGAGCTTCGGCTCTGAGCTGATCGCGCTAATGGTGAGAGAGGGAATGATCTGATGTCGCGTCGAGGGCGTGGCCGAGATCGGCTGGTGCTCAACGCCGAGATCAACGTGGTGAGTCTCATCGACGTGATGATGCTGCTCATGATCATCTTCATGATCACGGCGCCGATGATGCAGGGCGGGGTCGACATTTCGCTGCCAAAGGCACAGGCGCGCCCGCTCGAATCGAGAAGCGGCCTCACGGTGACGATCGATCGCAGCGGCGCGATCTTCGTCGATGAGGCCCGTCTCACCTACTCCCAGTTCTCATCCAGCTTCAAGGCGCTGGCGCAGCGACGAGGAAGGGGCGGCGTCTATTTGCGAGCAGATGATCGTGTCCCCTACGGCTCGGTGGTCAGGGTCCTCGCGATCATGCGAGCGAGCGGGGTTGGGGATGTTGGACTGGTTGCCGAGCCAACCGAGACCGACCGATAAAATGGTACCGCGCCGAGTGAATGGATCACGACAGATTGCCCCATTTACGTTGTCGGCGGTGCTCCACGCGGCGGTCGCGGTCCTGCTGTTCAATACCCTCAACGAGCAGAAGCCGGTGGCGCTGCCGCCCATGTATCGCGTGGAGATCGTGGCGGCTCCAGCCGGCGAACGCGCGATCGGAGAGGTGAAGAGCGAGCAGCCGAGCGCGGCGGCCCCCGTTACCCCAGCTACCGCCTCACAGTCAACGGTCAAGGAAGCGCCCCTACCGACCGCCAAGCCTGCGCCGAAGACCCCACCTCGGGTGACGCCGGCGGAGGCGAAGCCAAAGCCGGTGGCCAAGGCGGGCACGCCTGAAGCGAAGCCGGCTACGCCGGCAAAGCCGGAAGCCCCGAAGGCGGGCGGTGGTCCGGTGGGGGACAAGGGGACCGACGTCGCAACTGTGCGCAGCGATGGGATCGAGTTCCCCTTTCCAGGGTATCTCAACAACATCGTTCGCCAGATTGCGCTCAAGTTCAAACCAAGAAATCCGGCCGCGCGGCTAAAGGCGGAAGTACGGTTTCTGATTCGTCGGGATGGCTCTGTGGCAGACATCACGTTCGTCAGACGCTCCGGTAACTTCTCCTTCGACCTCGAGGCACAAGGCGCGGTGGAGGCTGCTTCCACCGCGCGCGCATTCGGACCACTTCCAGAAGGATTTCCTGACGATGCTCTTCCAGTCGTGTTCAGCTTCGACCCCGCATTCCTGAGATGAAGCTTCGCACAAAGTTCTGCCTGCTCGGTCTCCTTGGGCTGTCCCTCGGGTCGCACCGACTCGTTGCTCAGGATACGACCGCCGCACCGGGGGTCCGTCTCGGCCTCAACTACGCCGCGGGGACCAAGCCGGGCGTGATCGTGTTTCCAGTACGCGATGATCACGACGACGATTCGTTGCGCGTGATCGTCCAGCGCGACCTCGATTACAGCGATCGGATGAACGTGATCGCGCTGGATAACGAGACGCTTTCGGCGCTCGTTCCGGCGCCCGGTGAAAAGATCAACTTCCCACTGGTCGAGAAATTCGGGGCCGCGCTCCTGATACGGATGACTTCCACGAACAGCGGGCTTCACGTGGCGGCCTACGACGTCAGCAGAAAGGAACTGCTGCAGTCGGAGCATTTTCTCTTCGACCGGCGCGACAGAGACTGGCGCTTCACTCTCCACGGAGTCTCCGACCAGATAGAACAATGGGTATTTGGAAAGCGCGGGATTGCCCAGACGCGCATCGCCTACGTCAACAACGGCACGCTGCAAATCGTCGATAGCGACGGCGCCGCGACGCGCACGATCACGACGGGGAAGGGCGCTCTCTCCCCCGCCTGGTCACCGAACGGTGAGTCTGTCGTATTCACAGTACTCGGCAACAACGGGACTCAGGTGCAGGAGCTGGACGTCCGTACGGGCCGGACCCGCCGGATCAGTCAGATTCGCGCCGGACTCAACATCACGCCCATCTACCAGCCGGATGGCAGCGGCATTCTGTACGCGCAGGGGACGGGAAACGGCACCGACCTGATTTTCGCGAGCCTCGATTCGAGTCCGCCGAAGAGAATCACCGTCGGCAAAGGCACGGACAACACCTCGCCTTCCTACAGCCCGGATGGGCGCCAGATCGCGTTCATCTCCGGCAAGTCGGGACAACCCCAGGTGTATATTATGGATGCGGACGGGTCGAACATTCAGCTGCTGACGCCGTACGCGCCGGGCACGCGCAGCTATCGGGCGAGCCCGGACTGGTCACCCGATGGTCGTGCAGTCGCGTACGAGCAGCAGAATCGGAATTTCCAGATCTGGATGATCGACCTTCGCGACCGCATTCCGAAGCAGCTCACGAGCGAAGGTGAAAACGAGCAGCCGTCCTGGGCGCCCGATGGTCGGCACCTCGTCATCACTTCAACGAGGAGCGGTGACAAGCAATTGTGGATTCTAGATACGGAATCGGGACGCGCGCGACAGCTCACGCATAGCATTGGCGCGAGACTGGCTGCGTGGTCGCCGGTTCTCGCCAATCCTGAAGTAGGAAGCTATTCGCAATGATCAAAGCCACGCCATTCATTCTCGGATCCTGCCTGTTTGCCACGAGCGGCTGTTTCTTCGCCACCAAGCAGGATTTCGACAAGCTCCAGCAGGACATCATCGTTTCGCGCGCGGGCTCGAGTGCCGCGGATTCCGTGCAGCGGGCGCAGCTGGTGGATGTCACGCGCTCGATGCGGACGCTCACCGACTCGATCAACGCGCTGAGCAGGCGAGTGTCGGCGATGCGAACCGCCTCGGAGAGCGAGATGACCGCGATGAGGCAGGACATCTCGCAGCTCCAGGACATGAGCGGACAGAGCGAGCAGCGTCTACGTGACGTTCGCGCCGCGCTCGAGGAAAAGCGCGAGCAGGATCCCGCTTCCGTTCCCGACAGCTCGGCGAATCCCGGCGGTAGCGCCACAGGGCCGGGCCCACTCCGGTTGCTGCAGGCGGGACGGGATCAGCTTCTCAACGGCGGGAACGTTGCGGCGAGAAGCGCATTCAGCGAGCTGATCTCGAAATACCCAACGTCCGAGTACGTGCCGGAGGCGATGTTCTACACCGCCCAGGCTTACGCCGCTGAGCGGAACCTCGAGGCCGCCGATGCACAGTATGTCGGATTGATAAGTCGCTTTCCCAGGTCGCCACGCATCCCGACGGCGCTGTACAAGCGGGGGCTGCATCTGCAATCACAGAAGAAAACCGCCGAAGCGAAGAGGATATTTCAGGACATCATCAAACGCTTCCCGCGCTCCGACGAGGCTGCGCTCGCCGACGAGCGCCTACAGTCGATCAAGTAGCACGAGGGCCGTGGTATGAGCGCAGCTCCTGGCCACGAAATGCCTTTCCTGGATCACCTCGAGGAGCTGCGGAAGCGGCTCTTCTGGGTCGCCGGCGCAATCCTCGTCGGCATCGCGGTCGCCTTCATGCTGCTGTCGAATCTCGACATCATCCGGCTGCTCGAGCGACCGATTCTTCCCCTGCTGCACGGGCAGAAGCTGATTTACACGCACCCCGGCACCTCTTTCCGCATCCTGCTCAACACTTCGTTCGTTCTCGGGATGATTCTCGCATCACCCGTGATCGTTGGGCAGATCTGGGGATTCCTTGCTCCCGCGCTTTATGCGCATGAGAAGCGCGTCGTCATTCCGGTCCTGGTGGCGATGGTGGCGCTCTTTCTCGCCGGTGTCTCGCTCAGCTATTTCGTGGTCCTGCCGCTGACCCTCAAGTTTCTGATGAGCATCGAGTCGACGGCGCTCACTCCGATGATCTCGGCTACCGAGTACTTCGATTTCGCGATCAGCATGTGTCTCGCCTTCGGGCTGGTGTTCGAGGTGCCGATTGCCATCCTCGCGCTTACCGCGCTCGGCCTGATCACTCCCCAGTTCCTGTCGAAGTACCGGAGGCACGCGATCATCATCTGCATAGTGACCGCGGCTGTCATCACACCGGGAGCGGATCCGTATTCATTGTTCGCGCTGGCCGTTCCGCTTTACGTGCTGTTCGAGCTGAGCGTGTTCGTTGCCCAGTTCGCGTACCGCAGGCGAGAGAAGCGCCGGGCTCGGCGAGACGCGGAAGAGAGCACTCCGCAGCAAAGCGCGAGAGCGCCAGCGTGAGACGCCGGCTCGGTCTCGCGATCGGCGCATCGATTGTCCTTGTCGTTCCGCAGGACCTGGAAGCCCAGGTCCGCCCCGTTGCGCCTCCGCGCGCCGAGCAGGTGAGACCGCGGCCCGATACGACGCGCCGCGATTCCGTTGCGGCGGATTCGTCGAGGACCAGGGAGCTGATCCAGTGGAATCCGACGGATTCGGTGATGGAGGCGCTCATGAGCCGGCCCGGCTACAGCGCCACGAAGTATCAGGGGGATGTGGTGGTCTTCAATGCCCTCACACGAACGTTGCAGCTCAAGGGCAATCCGTCGGGCGTTACCAAGGATCAGACGGTGCTGGTGGGTGACAGCATCACCTACAATGATTCCACGAAGATCATGATTGCCCGCGGAGATACCGTGATACTCCGGGATCCGCAGCGGCAGGCGGCCGACGTTGTCGCTCGTGGTCAGATGGCGTACAACATCGAGACGCACCGCGGAATCGTGACCAATGTCAGCACCTCTGTGGAGACGGGTGAGACATGGTACTTGAGCGGCACAGAGGCGGCTTTCAAACAGGTGCTCGCGGCTCGGGACAGCACTAGCGAAAGCGAGACCGTTTTCTACGCCCGAAACGGGATGATCACCAGCTGTGACGATTCCATCCCGGATTACCATTTCAAAGCCAAAGAGATCAAGATGGTCTCGAAGAACATCATGGTAGCGAGACCGGTGGTCCTCTACATCGGCGAAGTCCCGGTGATGTGGCTGCCATTCATCTTTCAGGACATGAGGAGCGGGAGGCGGAGCGGGGTTCTGAGCCCGCGCTTCGGTGTCAGCGAGCTGTTCCGCAACAGTCCCACCTATCGGCGTCACGCCGAGAACCTCGGCTACTACTTCGCGCTCAGCGACTACATGGATGCGCAGCTCGCGCTCGACTGGCGAAGCGGCGCCAGACCATCAGACGAGGGTGGTGATCCGGGCTGGGTCC
>Ga0193736_1000135_pt1 | contig 10794 bp, 10 predicted proteins | sample L2m1metaG_FD_160566 | JGI IMG/M metagenome (GOLD analysis project Ga0193736, IMG submission 160566) | Soil microbial communities from a riparian zone of the East river system, Colorado, United States - L2m1 | ecosystem: Environmental > Terrestrial > Soil > Riparian zone | place: USA: East River... | reverse complement strand
CGGCGGTAAGGGCGGATCGCCGCTCGGTTCATGATCGGGTAATGGGGGCGGCGTAGGACTTGGCGGCGGTGCGCCTCTTATCGCAAGAATCGTTGAATATAGCGGTTCGATTCGCGGCAATTCATTTCGATCCATCGCTTCCCAAATCCATTCCAATTGAAGCAATGCATCGGGATATTTTTTGCGTCTTTGTGCGCCAACATCAGGCGCGGGGGCAGGCGCGGGCGTCCCTTCAATCAATTCTCGCGTTTCAGGATCGATTGAATCAACTCTTATATCGACAATCCCCACATACAAAAATTCCCCCGGCTGCAATTGCATTGCCGCGAATTCGTAATCAGGAACATCGAGTGTTCTAAGAATTGTTCCTGATTCATTGTATATGGCGAAGTCCATTTATCTTCTCCATAAAATTGCTTTTGCAATCAACGAGCCAACATTAATATTCCGGCCAATCGTGAATTGCCATAGTCCTGCGGCAGGCGCAATTAACGTAATCACATTAGCAGACATTGGCTGCAAGACACCGTTATAGTGAACATCGATTTGCGTCAAACTTCCACCGGAACCGGGATCAGCATTAAAGAAAAGACATGCATCGCCAGCGTTCACTGTGACATTCAACGTAATAGGTCCGAATCCTCCTGTTGAAGTAGATAGCGGAACCGAAATTTGCCCGCCTTGAATATGACCAGCAATAATCGTATTTGCAGTAATTGAATCCGCTTGAATGTTTCCGCGTGCAGTGACATTAAAGAAAAACGCATTGCCGTTTTTATCAATAGCCCATCCCGCACTTCCATTCCAATTTTCCGAAGTAATCAGCAACGCAACCTTTTGCGATGTCACTGTCAAATCAGCAAGGGCGGCATTCGCAGCAGTGATCGAATTCGCGCCCATTTGATTCGCGCCAATCGATCCAGCAACAAGCATATTTCCATGGAAATAGTGATTCAACACTACCCATGCACCGCCATTCCAAAATCGCGTATCTGTCCAATCGATAACGCCGTTATTTAAGTTATCCCAATATTCATTAACGGTATCGCCAACGATAATTTCCGGCCCACCTGTCATCGCGGCAATGGCATTGAATGCCGCAGTGTCCGACCATCCAGCAGCGGGCATTGCCACCGACGCATTCGCCATCCCTCGATTGCCTCTTGCGCCGTCCGATAACTTCGTTATCAGCATTTCATCCTGATATGTCACGCCATCAGAAACGATGGTTGCGCGCACCTTTACGGATTGTGTGGTGAACGTGCTATACGGAAGAAATCTGATCGTGTTCGATCCGCCAAGCGGCGTTGTGAGTTGCGCCGTGCCTTCGACCACAGACCATGTGATTACGCCGGAAATTTGCCTGACAACTGCGGTTATCTGCAACTCCGTAGGCGAGACAACACCATTTGCATTTATCTTGAAAAAATTCGTCGGCGCAACTAACTCGATTCCAGAAAAGCCAGGGATGATAATGTTTTCAGGCAGCGTAACCTTATAGACGCGGATCGGCGCGGCTTGCAATAGCTTGTCTCGTTCATTGACGATGACGGCCATTTAGAGTAGCACTCCAATCTTGCAACGCGAAGCAAACCAATTCACCGCAACATAAACAACCTGCCCCAATTTCCCCTCTGACAATCCGAATCTCCAATGCTTCAAAATCATTGGCGAACCTATTTCGGTAAACATCAATTCCGCATAACCATCGAACATATAAACGTGCCGTTGCGCCACCCGCAAATTCTTCAAGCGTACCGCTTCGTTGTCCGCATCGAATCTCGAAAGCAATAAAGTGTCTTGCGGTTTTGGTTCGTCATATATTCTGTGCAGCGTGGCAACTGCCGGATCGGTTGATTTTGCAACTAGCCATTCCTGTGAATATAGCTGTCTGTGATCCTGCGGAATGCCTTCGGATAAGTTTTCCTGTATCGTCCAATTCTTGCAAAAATTCAACACCGCGCCGGGAATGACATCGATCCGTTCCGCAATGTGCAAACTATCGGGCCGCATGTTTGCTTCGGTCACTGTCCTCGGTGTTCCGACAGGCGGCAATGCAATCTTGACAAGAATCAATTGCCCCAATCGATTCATCACCAATCGCGCACCAATTGACGATGCCAACGCTTCGCACGCTTGGAAGACCGTTGCGCCTCGATCAGTGACGTATAAGCCAACCCCTTGCGGATTCAATGCGCGAAACGCGGCCATCGCCGGAATATCAATATCGCTCAATGCGAATCGCTCATTCACATTCGAGCCATAGCGAGTTGTTAAGCGAATCACCAATTCGGCAACGTCATTTGCGTAAGTGGGAGTTGAATCCCCTTGCACGCTTAGCGTCACATTGCCGAATGGTTGTTTGTCGATTTTGTATTTGCCCGCACTCAATTGCGCCGTTGCGCCTGTCGTATAGGGAATGCCTTGCGTGCGGCCCTCGATAACTCTTTCCGCTGCGCTTTGATGGAATTGATATGTCAGCGTAGGTTCATCCACCATCAGCGGCGTGATGTTGTGACACTCGCCAAATGCCAGGGGAATAATTTGATCCTTATTCGGACCAGTGCCGCCCAATGTTTGAGTGGTGATTGGCATATCCAATCGCTGCAACTTATCACGCAATTGGAGACTGATGATATTGCGACCTGCGGATGGATCGACTTTTCCGACAACACCATTGAATATCAATTTGAAATCCGCTAACGGCCAGCGAACATCGCCTAAGAACGCCTGCGCGTTCCCGTTCGTCCATACATCATCGAGCCAGGAATCGAGAGCGCCATCTTCGTTATTGAGTTGTATATCCCCAAAGGAAACTTGTGATCCGCCGCCGAGGTTGATCGACGCCTGATAATCCATGCCGCCAAGAATGTATGGCGAATAAATAACATTCGGGGGATTATCAGTAGGCCAACTTACATATCCCGTATTGGATAGACGCTGCGTTTGCTCGATCCCTTGCCTGCGCACCTTGACCGCAAGCAAGATCGTGCGATAGGCATCAGGGGTTTCGAGCCATGCGGCGTATTCGGCATCTGTCATGAAAGTACGGGCTTGCTCTTTTGCGCGTAAACCGCAGCACGCGCCGCTTCAATTTGCGCAGTCGATACGGTAACACCGAGTCGCGCCATGGCATCGAACGTGGCATCGACAACCGCACTCGCATCTTCCCGATTTTCTTTTCGCATCGAAGAAACTTCGGTACGCAGTGAACGCAATTCCGAAATCAAACTATCCGCAGACCTCCAAGCGGATGCGTCAGCCTCATTCAGCACTGCCTCATTTTTGTGAAGCATCGAGGGGAAATTGTCGAACGGAATACGCGCAATCCCCGACTTGAACGGCATTGCATTCAAGCCTGCCGGGATCGGTTCGCCGCGTGCCTGCGCGAGTTTGATGATTGCTTCGCGTACCGACAGGATCGCGCTTGTGCTAATCCCGAATCCTTCAACGATCTTATTCAACCTATCGAGCGAATCCTTTTGGATGTTGTATTGCATTTGCGCAACCGATTCCATTCCCTCGATGTCACTCATTACGCGCATGAAATCGTTTTGATAAGTTGCACTGCCCGCGTAAAGCGATTGCGATGCTTCAAGATAAGTACGCGCAACAGTTTCAAATCTTTCCGCCGCGCCAATGTCACCGGCCTTCGCACCGGCCTTCGTTCTTTCATACTCCATAGATGCAGCAGCGTATCTGTCAATCTGATTCAGCGGCGAGAGCTTTTCATCAGTGATCAAGGACGAACGGAATGCGGCCAGCGAGTCTTGCCAATCCTTCAAACGATCCATCGTTTCTTCAATGGAATCGCGTTGCCGTTCATAGGCATTCGACAAATCATCCATCGCCTCTTCGACAGCATGATTGTCCTTTTCAATTTCTACTGTCAATTCAGCAAACGCACCGGATACCGCCATCAATGCAATGAACGCTTCCTGACCGGCAGTGGTGTTCATGTCCAATCCATCAACGATAGACCGGAATGTTTTGCGAGCTTGCTCAGGGGCTTGATTCAGCGCGCCAACAACTTGCGCGCCTAGTCCTGTCGGGCCGAGAGTGCGCGAGATAGCTGCAATAGTGGCTGCGCGTTTTTCTTCATCACTGAAAAAGTTTTGCGCATACGTTTGCATATTCGCGGCGAGTTGTTCCGCGCCTCCCGCAAGTTCTATCATCGAGATTTTCGCGGCAGTTGACATGGTGACAACCTTTCCGAAGGCTGGCCCCAAATCGTTCATTTGCGTCACTACTTGCGCAATTGCGCCAACGGATTCCAAGGCTTTCGCTTTTCCTTCGGCATCCAGACCAACAGAAATTTTATTGAAATAATCAAGATACGCTTGATCCATTCCCGATTGCTGCAAGGCTTGGATCATGATGTCCACGGTTTGCGCGGAAATCGCTTCACGCAAATCCTCTTCACTGCGTGGCACATTCCAATTCACGTTTTGCGCGAACGCTTGTCCATGGCGCGAAGCGGTTGTTTGCACCATGCTAGGCGCATCGCCTTTTGGGTCCATCGACAAACCCAATCCGAACGAAACACCGGCACCACTTACCCCGAATGTTCTCGCCAGATTTTGATAAGTGGAATTGATGCCTTGAACGGCATCCGCCGCCATCTTGTCTAACTCATTTCCTTGTGTACCAATACCGCGAACACCATGCAATCCATCAACCTGAATATTGCCCGCCGATCCTTCCGCCTTCGGCCCGCCGCCTTTCTTTCCAAACATTTTGTATAGCGCAAAAACACCGAGCGCAATCGGCCCTAATGCGCCAGCAATCATCCCTAGACCCGCAGTGATACCTGCGCCGCCTGCGCCGATCAAGGAACCAGCCGCCGCCAGGGAACCGCCTAGCGTAGTCGCGCCTGTCATCCACCCGGCACCGGCCATGACCGCGCCGCCAATGCCGCCTGCGCCGAATAGAGAAGTGCCCATGCTGGCAATGCTTCCCAATGATCCGAGTCCGCCGCCGCCACTTCCACCTTGATTGCCAGCAGCAGCAGGACCAACTCCCATCATGCCTGCAACGCCTGTCATCAGACCTTGAATCGTCGGACGCAGAATCATTGCGCGGAAACTTCTTTCCAACATTTGTTTGGCGTTTGTTCCGCCTTCCATGATCGCGTCAGTGAGCGATTCGCCAATATCGTCAAATACTTTCGTCCATGCGCTTCCGGCTTCGCGTGCATTGCGTTCATTCGCTTGCAATGCCTCTTGTCCTTGCATTGCCGCGACGAGTCTTTGCTGCGCGGCGATTCTCTTTTCGAGTTGGATACGGGCTTGTTCGTCACCTTCAAAAGAGGCTAGGTCCGCTTCCATCTTGACGAGTGCCGTTTGCTCTATCGCGGATTGAAGTTTTCCGTAGTTTTCAATTTCCGTTTCGATAGCGGCAGCACGATCATTGATTGCGTTGATCGCGTCTTGTGAGTCTTGCAAGACAGCGGCATCCGCGTCTTGTTGCGCTTTGATAGAGGCTTGATATGCATCGTATTCCTCAAGCCACTTTGCGCGCATGAATTTAACGTGTTCTTCCTGCGCTTTTTCTTTTTCTTCGTTCGCCTCTTTTAGGCGCTTTTCATCTTCCTTCGCGAGTTGCTGCATCCTGCGCAAATGTTCTTTGCGTGCGCGTTCCGCCTCACGTTCCGCTTTCTTACCTGCGCCGCCGTCATCCTCTTTTGCAGTGACGAATCCCGCAGCGGATTTTTTCTTGACGATATTGTTTGTCGCATCAACCCCTTTCGCCATCTTTTCTTTAGCGACATCAATATGCTTTTCTAGAAGTGTAGAGAATGAATCTGCACTCCACATTTGGCGAACATCAGTAGAGAATCCTTTGTAGATTCCCATGATTTGATTGTAGGCACCCTTGAATCCTTCAACGCTCAAAGGCGCGGCCATAACTGCGGCAGCGGCTTGCGCCAGGGATGACAATCCTTTGACGATGTGAGAGAAGACGCGGAAGACAGCTTGGCCTGCCGTGACGATCCCGCCCAGCGCACGCGCAGCATTAAATGCGAATGTCGTGATGCCTTCGTTTTTGGATAGATCGCTCGCCGCAGTTCCGAGCCCAAGGGCCTCGGTTACAGCCTCATTGACGGCCCCCATGAATGCAACCATGGCTGGCATAGCCGCCATAGCGATTCCCTCGGTCAATTGCGTGATTTGGGATTGCAATCTCTTATTTGCATCCGCGTAATCATCCGCCGCCGCGATTTGTTCATCGGTCAGACCTACGTTGCGGCTTTGTTCATTCGCCAACTCTTTCAGCAGCGGCAGCATTTCCGCCGCGCCTCGGCCCATGATCGCCTGCGCGATGGCAACCTTGCCCGCGCCGTCTTCGTACTGCCCAAGCCTTTCAGACAATTGCTTAAATTGTTCGTCGGGCCGAAGTTTTCTAAAGTCCTCGATACTTATCCCGATAAAGTCAAGAGCCTTCGCAGCGCCCTTCGCTTCATCGTTCGATGCGGCCAGCACGCGAGTCATCTGCGTCATCGCACCGGCAACAGAATCGGCTGATGTACCGGCAACATCCATTGCCGTTCGCATCTGTGAGAATCCCGCAGCGGATGCGCCGGTTTTTTCTGCGATGTCTTGCAGATCGGCAACGCGATTTATGAGCCTGTCGATTGCCGCGATTGCGCCTACTGCGGCAGTGACCGCAGCGCCGATCCCGATTCCGATTGCCTTGCCCGCGAGTCCTGCGGCCTTGAGTTTCGCTGATGAAACGTCCGCCGTCTTGTCGATTTTCTTGCCCGCGTCTTCCGCTTCCTTGCCCGCGCCCTTTACGCCTTCCTCTAGCCCCTTTGCGGCCTTCTTCGCATCATCAAACGCCTTTGCCGCATCTTTCAGCGGTTGCGTATTGAGTTTGATGCCAAGGGTTGCAATATCCATTACGGGCTTTCGCGGATTTGTTCTGGATGCATGAACGCTTTATCGAGCCTAACCAGTATCTCCACTTCCCACGGTTCCGGTTTTATACCGCGATTCGCAAAGAACGCCTGCAATTCTAATTCGGATATAGACATTGGCCCGCCGCCAAATGGATTACCCGAATATCCTCTTGTAGATTGCAATCTCGAAAACCACTCCCACAAATACACAAAAGGAAATGGGCATTCTGGATATTGTTCTAATTCATCCGGTATCTTTCCTGTTTGATTCCATACCGACATCAACGTTTCACGCAACGATTGCCCGCCGTCTTTTGGCCTTGCATCTAGTTTGAATTCTCCACGGGCGAATTCGATAAACTCGGAAGTGAGCGTTTCAAAAAATTTTCATCCGCCTCCAAATCCGCAGAAACCTTTTCACGCCAGGATGGCCGCACTTCAAACATTTGCCGAACCATCTTCGGATCGAATGGAATTGGCTGGCCGTTGCTTGTGAATCCGAACCAATCGACAACAGCAGCAAGAGCAATCTCGAAATCGCTTTTCTGCATGATCTTGTCTAGTTCCTCTGCGCCGTCTTCCGTTTTTGCATCTATCTTTGTGCGTTTGTTCGATTGGCGTTTGATCCCCAATGCGCGCATCCGGGACGCGGCATCACGCACCTGCGGCGAGTCTTTCGAGACAATCACAAAACCCACTGTAGGTTCCATGTTGTCATCGAAGGCCACTCCGACCTTGTGAGTGAGTTGTGCGGGAGAAGTGCTTAGCACTTCATTTACATCAATCGAAGTTACTTCGTTTAATTCCATATTTACTTTCAAAGTTAAGCCCGACACATGCAGGATATGTCGGGCGTTTCGATCCCCACCATTACACCGGGATAACAGCGGAGTCCTGCATTTCGATTGTAGTCGCGTTCGTTGCGAGTGCCGCGCCACCGAGCTTGTTGAACTGCGCGGAGAAGTTGTATGTACGCTTCAAGCCCGTTGCAACGTCATCCGGCGAAGCGGAATTGAGCTTCACATCATGCATGGAAATGATGATGAAGTCGGCATTGTTCGCATTGCCCGCCGTCAAGGCGCTCACCACCGAAGTTGTGACTTCATCGATGAAGTTATCGCTTAGCGTGCCTCCATCGAAATACGCAGTGAGAGAGCCACTACCGAATAATTTATCGGTGAATATGTCGGGCCGAATGTCAGTGCCGACAACCGGATCGGCAGGCGAGCCGCGATTATCGAGCGTGATGCTCATGTCGGTCACGATTGCTTGCTGCACGCCACCGACAAGCAACGCGCCGGATGCGGCCACAACAGCGTCAGTTGTCGTTTCAACCGCAGGCGCGGCGAAATAAACTGTCGTATCTTTCGTTTGATCAAGGCCCGTTGCCGTCCAATCGACACCGGCATTTCCCGATCCCGGAAGACGCAAAGTTGCGGCGTGAAACTTAACGTCAAGAGTGCGTTCCGAACGAGGAATGTCGGAAAACCATTCTTCAATGGTGTAGTAAATGTCGGTATGCCCGCTTTCCGGCACCCACGTTACGCCACCAGGGAAAGATGCAGTTGCCGATGCAATCGGGCCTTCCGCGACGAAGGGAAGACGGTTCAATGCGCGCACGGTAAGGACCAATGCCGTCGCACCGATGATCAGCGCATTCTTATTCAAATTGCCTGCGGCAAATGCGCCTGCCGTCAACCGGATCACGCGACCAATCTTCGCGCCGCCCGCAAGCCAATCGCCCGCCGCTCGCGTGATCGTCCATGTCGGGCCGGTTCCCGCAATCGTAATCGACATGCCGGTAATGGCCGCAACCGCAGTGAAGTCGCGATACAGCAACGATGAAAACCAATCGGCGTAAGTGCCAGGAGAAAGAATCCCGCGCACTGCACCATTGACAAGTCGCGGACCATGCCGCGCAGACATCACTTGGCGGCGTGATGTTTGTTCGCTTTCAGTGGTGTACGTTTCTTTCGACAACTCGAAAGTAGATACTTCGCGGCGAACAACTTGCCCGCCAGTGCCAGCAACAGCAAGCGTTCCCTTCGCGGTTTGCCGCTTGGACCGAAGTTGTTTGGCTGCGCCTTTTCCGATAGCCATGATGATTCCAATCCTGAAAAAGTTTTTACGCGGAAACCTGTGCTTGCCAATTTGCCGACACTGGCATCCTCCAAAACCCGTTATCTGGAAAACCTGCCCGCACTGATGGGACTTCCATGATTATCGTCTGAATTCCCGAGCGAACAAGAGTAGTTCCGCGAGAAAACCAATCCCGGATTTGCATCGCCTTTGTTTCGGCATCCCCTGTGCCTCGCCCGGAGGGATAGCAAAGCGTGATTTGATATATCCCGCGCTCAAAAAACATTAGCGAGCCTAGCTGCGCACCATCAGGATCAGCGATAAGCGTTCGCGATTCTGCATAAGGACCACTCGTAGGCCGCACAAAATCCACATTCTCAAAAGCGATGGGCAATCCTAGACCGGGCATCGCAGCAAGATGCGTTTCGAGTGCAGCGCGAATAACCTTAATGCTCATTGAACCGAACGAATCGCGTTTTCGATATACGTCTGATATTCCCGAACAACAAGCCTAACCATGCCGCTCGGTGCCTGACTTGAATGACCGTATTCCAACGGAATTGCATACGGAAGAGAGTTGGTTATAAATATAGTCTCGCCCGCTTTTATTTTGTCTGTCTGTCCTTCGATCCGGCCTAATGCATCGGTGCCATCAGGGTCCGTAATCTCCATCGTGGACGCATCGACTCCACCAATCCCCAACATCCAATTTCCTCGAAATCTTCCTGTATCGACAGGCGACATGCGGACAACACCGCGAGCCAAATCGATAGTAACTTTGCGGACAACATCATCCGTTTTCGCTTTTGTTTTCTCGATAAACTTTTCGATGTCTTCCGCGAAACTCATATCAATGTTCCCCTTGCCTGCACTTCATGCAGCACGATCACGCCAGCGGGCGACAACGGCATAGACTTTTCAACGAAAAGGATCGTGCCATCTTCAAATGCGATTTTGTCGCCGCGCCTTGGAATGATTGGAAGATCAGGCTTGATCAGCACGCGCTGATCGCCATAAAGAATGTTCGTTCCGTCTATATCTCTTTCGGAATAGTTAACGTGAATTCCGATTGACGAGTGCGGCGTATCCGCAGTGTCCGTAACGGTTCCCGTTTCAGGATCGTAAACGCCCCCACCCGCGCCGGTATCCTGGCGCGTGACTGTCACCGGCTGACCAAATTCCGTAATCATTTCAACGGCGGCGATTGCCAGTTCGTCATAAAGTGGGGATGCCATTTATGCACGCTCCAATGCGATGCGACCAAATCCCAATCCGCTCGATGTCAACCCGAAAAGTAAATCATCGATAACGGGAATGCGAATGGGTTTTGCTTCCGACGCGGGCGAAAAACGCAGCGTCAAAGGCCCCACGGTCTTTTCAATCACCGAGCCTGACGTTTGCTCGATGTCGCGGTATAGCTTGCCTTCTAGCTGGCGTTGCGCCGCTTCCGCAGCAGCAGCGGCTACATTAGGATGCAATGGGTCTAACGCTTCCGGCAAGAGCCGTTTCGCATATACATATTGCGTTCCTCGACGCAGCGCCGCTTCACGATTGCCCACTGTCGCCGCCGCCCATGCATCATTGCCCATCGATGCGTGGTATGCATCCGCCGCCGCGAGAGATACAAACGAATCGTATCCCTCCGCAGGATAGACAATCAATGCCATTTAGGGCCTCGCCCATCCCATGCGCCTATGCGCTTCGTAATCGCGTGGATCGACCTGCATGTAAACGCCATCCTTCGTCATGCGAATGGGTTTGTTTGATTCGGCCCGCAGTAGTCCGCGTGCGCGCAGCGTAGCCTCGGGAATGAATGT
>Ga0193736_1000134_pt1 | contig 10826 bp, 10 predicted proteins | sample L2m1metaG_FD_160566 | JGI IMG/M metagenome (GOLD analysis project Ga0193736, IMG submission 160566) | Soil microbial communities from a riparian zone of the East river system, Colorado, United States - L2m1 | ecosystem: Environmental > Terrestrial > Soil > Riparian zone | place: USA: East River... | reverse complement strand
AACGGACACTTTAGATGCAAAAAGATCAATTAAAGTCACCTTCATGGTCTTGATAGTCTTCTCAGGATTCATGCTTCTAATGCCAACGGTCATAATGGCCTCCAATCAGTCATCGGTTACAGAGATTAGTGCACCCGGATTAAAGACAAATGAATATTATATCTTTACCCAAGAACTAAATGCTGACGAAGAGAAACTTGGTGTGTCGGTTGCGGTATATACATTAACCAATATTATAGTCCATAAGGGCGACAACGTTACAATTCATTTCTACAATACTGCTGATGATGTGAACGATAGGCACACATTCAGTATGCAGTCACCGTACAAGATGAATTACGATCTTGCTGGTGGTGAGAATAAAACATTTACTTTCAAGGCAGATACTGTCGGTGGTTTTACCTATTACTGCACATATGATCTGCCAAGCATGATAGGGCACCTAGAAGTGCTCCCGTAGATCTGATTTGACGATTTGACATTCTTTTTAGTAACTCGTCATTTATTTTGGCCCTTAAGTCTGTTACAGTTATCTTCATTATTTGCTTCTCTAATTGTCATCTCTTGATTGTTCCTCTTTTCCAATTCGTTATCTTGTTATTTATTATTATGACTGTGGTAAGTCAGTAGACTGAGCTAACCTATTGATATTATCAAATTCTCAATCTGATTTATTATATCAGATGCCGCTGCTATTATTATAAAACCAACTATGGAAAATCCAACAATCTTGACTATTTTTATTTTAGTTTCTTTTGACATCTTCTTACCATACTGGGAGATCTAATTCAATTCTCCCTTTATGTAAAGTATCGTCGATATCATCCGAACATGAAAAAGCTATTAGAATTGAACTATATATCTTGAGTAGAATAATAACAATATCTCTAAATATGTTTAACTTTGAATTTTAACAGTTGGATATCTTTGAGAATTATGTCAAAGCCGGCAGAATAGCTTCTGAAGTTAGAGAATATGCAAGGACGCAGGACCATACTGGCAGAACTCTCAGCGATATATGCAATGACGTTGAACAAGAGATATTCAAAAAAGGCGGAGAGCCAGCTTTTCCTGTTAATGTTAGTTTGAACGATATTGCAGCTCATTATACTGCAGTACCTAACGATCCAATAACGGTCAAAAATAGCGACGTACTCAAGATAGACGTAGGAGTTCATATTGATGGATATATCGCTGATACGGCAGTGACAGTGAGTTATGATACAAGATACCAAAATTTAATTGATATTGCTCAAAAGGCTCTTGACGAGGCAATAAGTATTGCAAGGTCAAATACAAGAGTTTCTGATATAGGTAGGATAATAGAAAGTACAATCACAAAATATGGGTGTAAACCGATTCAAAACTTAAGCGGGCATTCTCTTGAACGATATACCATTCATGCTGGAAAGTCAATCCCAAACATTTGGACAATAGGACACTCCTTCAATTTGTCAATAAACAACGTATACGCAATAGAACCATTTGTAACGACAAAGGATGGTCAGGGAATTGTTTACGAAGGTAAAGTCAGGAACATTTATGGGCTTGCTTCGCGGAAACGAACAAAGGACCAAAAACTAGACGAATTTCTTGAATATTTATGGAATAAATTCAAGACCCTACCATTTGCTCTAAGATGGATTGTCAAAGAATATGAAGAAAAAGAGGCACTGTCGTTTCTTGAGACATTAATAAAAAAGAAAAATGTCCATGCTTATCCAATATTGGTCGAAGGGGCAAATAGAATAGTTGTTCAAGCAGAACATACAATAATTCCTCAAGAGTCAAACACAATAACGATTACAAAGTAAGCAAAATATGTAGAGTTGGGTAATTTAGGTATCAATATGCTAACTTCTCGTAGGTTTATCTTGCCAAATTATGTGTAATTGTGATAAAAATAATAAATACCAGTTTGAATTAATTTGTTGTATGAAAGCAAAGACAGTAATCTACGGTGCATATTTTGCATTAAAACTTTGGTTTTACAGGAAAATAAAGGGCAAAAAGTCAAGGCCAGAAAAAGAAATTTCAATGTAACTGTCCTATTTTCTTTACCCCTCAAATCCAAATTGCTTAAAATCCACAACGAATAATTAAATTACTTATGGTCGAGCCTGATATTTCAAAACTTACTGGAATATCTAACATATTTGATGACGATTGGACACGGACAATCTATTCTGTAGATGCAAGTCATTGTTGTGTTAAACCTATGGCAGTAAATTTCCCTTCGGACATATACGAAATACAGGAAATATGCAGCTACGCCTATTCCCGGGACATACCAATAACTTGCAGGGGGGCTGGCACAGGTCTATTGGGTCAATCATTATCCAATGGTATTGTATTGGATTTTACTAAAAAAATGAACAAGATACTGGAAATTGGGAATAACTACGTCATTGCCCAACCAGGGGTTGTAAAGGGGGTATTGGATAAGGAGCTTGCAAAAAAGGGCAAATTTCTTCCACCTGATCCTGCTAGTAGTAACTATTGCACAATTGGAGGAATGTTATCCAACAATTCAAGCGGTCCACATGGATTGGGTTACGGAAGTATAATTAACTATATCCAGAATGTTGAGGTCGTGTATGGGAGTGGAATGTTGGGATATGCTGATTGTAATGAGTATGATGAAAAAGTTAGTAAAATGTTAAAATTTATTTCATCACTCAATGTTGATTTAAAAAGTTATTATCCTAATGTGAACAAAAATTCAAGCGGATACCGTTTAGATGCCATCTTTGAAAAAAATAAAATAAACCCGCAAAAAATATTCATTGCATCGGAAGGAAGTTTGGCCGTTGTGACGAGCAGTAGATTGTCTATACTAGACATTCCAGAAAAAAAGTGCCTTGTAATCCTTAGTTTTGAAAATATTTTAGACGCCGCTATGGCCGTACCATCAATTCTTGAACACAACCCTGTTGCGATGGAATTATTGGATAGGGGTAGTATCTTGGAAGGATGGAGCGGTGGTGATTCTGGAGAAAGTAACGCATGCATCATGTTTGTTGAATTTTATGGCAACGATAATTCTATTTATGACAAAGTTTCCAATTTTGAACATGCGATGCGTGACAGAGTAAAAATTCTTGAAAGTGGCTACGATCAAAAAAGCGTGGATAGGGCATGGAATGAAAGAAGGAATTCATTGAATAGCGCCATGAAAAAAGGAATGGGATCCAGAAAACCTGCTGGAATCATAGAAGACACAGTAGTACATCCAGATATTCTATACTATTACCTAATCTTTCTTTTAAAAGCACTTGCCAAATACAATTTGGATTACGTGGTATATGGGCATGCTGGGAATGGGAATTTACACCTTCGGCCTTTTATGGATTTAAGTTCAAGTCGCTCTAATTCATTGATGCATGTTCTAGCCTCTGAAGTTTTTAACTATATCACTAAGGTACGAGGTTCCATTTCAGGAGAACATGGAGATGGAATTATCAGGACTAAATTTGTACCATTGATGTATGGTGGAACAATGTATGACGTTTTCAAACAAATAAAATTTATATTTGATGATAAAAAAATCATGAATCCCGGAAAGAAAGTATTGTAAATTATTTTTTTCATATTCTAACGATTCTGTTGGCGACGATGGATTAATTGTAACTTTGACAATGGCATTTTTGCGACAAATACTATGGACTTAATCAAGATTTTGTTCTTAGTTTGTACCAAGCACCAAATCTAAACATCAAGATACCTGCAGCAATAGTAAGCAGAGATATGACCAGCGTTTGAGGAGAAACAACACTCCTCAACATGCCAGGAGCTGATGAGGAATACTCGCAATCGCCGTTATTGATGCAAGTTTTGTGAACAGGAAAGATGATTATTACTAGAACCAGCAAAACCAAGATAAACGTTCCTGCTAATGAGCACACAGCTCCTGCTTTTATTATTCTGTCAATTTGCCTGATTGCCAATTCTATTCAAAAAAGGACATTCAATTCAATTATTGATTCTCTTGGGATCTATTGTAACAAAGCTATAAGATTCATTTTTTGAAACTCGCTCAAATTTATTATTGAAATACTGGAATGGAATAGTTTCATACTCGTGTTTATCCCATAGTTCATGTACCATATCAAAATACACCTTCCGTTTTTCGCCTTTCATTCTTAACATTTCGTGAGTAAGAATATGCGAAATTTTTGCACAATTTTTATCTGCATAAAATTTCATTCGATCCAAATCCGTTTGGGGATCCTTAGATCTCTCCCAATAGGCTATTCCAAAATTCTCTGAAGAATAACCCTCCGTTCGGCAATCAGTCCAAAATGGCTTGAAGTATGTGAGGTAAAAATGATAGGTCATCTTATCTCTTTGAGAATGGTCTCTTGACAAATAAGAAATTGACATCCTGTCAAATAACCTTCCGGGAATTACGGGAAGGATGTCGGCCTTTATTTTTAGGCTAATGTCAAATGATCTTTTTATCCAATTATGGAAAAATCTTGACATCAATGAAACATAATACCAATCCTCACTTTGCAATCTAATCCAGTCCTCATTTTTTGCTACATATATGAAGAAAAGAGTTGGATTTTGCAATGTCCACAATTATTGCAAAATGTGCAAATAAATACTAATGAATGATTCAATTATATTCTTGGTTTATTATTATTCCATTAAAGCCGTATATTATTGGCAAATAAAAATAACTCGAGGTGACACTTTAATTAGATGGCGATAACAATGACAGGTCGCAAAACTTATACACTCAATTTTAGAACCATTAAAAAGCGATGCTTATGTGGGGTCGTAGCGAAGCCAGGCATCGCAACGGGCTCCAGATCTAACAAACAGGGCTTTATTAGAGAATGATACCCGTGGATCGAGGGTTCAAATGTTGTGTTAAAAAAGCACAACAGAATACATCCCTTCGGCCCCATTTTGTTTTGCTAAAAATAGTATACCGGTATTGAGCTATTCTGATATATGCAAGATTGAACCATGAGTACGGCTAACAAGTATATTTCCGGACTAGCTCGTGCTTGCACTAATTAATTATCTTAGGCATTCTTCAATTGCTTTATAAGATCCAAATGTTCTCTGAGCTTCAGGAATATGCTTTTGAAGCGCCTCGCTGGAGGATTCTATAAATAATGACATTGGGTCTTGCTTTTTGAACAGTTTTAGAAATGACTTTTTAGGATTATTTAGCTTGTCAAAAAAGAAGGTCGAGCTGTCTTCTATTATAACATCTGCTTCGCTACAAGATACTCCGTGCTTTAATAGGTGTTTTTCCAACTTTGCAGCAAATCGTGCAAAGTGCACCGAGTAAGTATCCTGATCCAAATTTGGCAATAACAACTATGTATCCAATACATAATATTTAAAAATTTTTTATTTTAATCAACCTAAGGCGTTGCGAGTGGTCAATTTTATTGATTGCTCCCATGATTCCTTGACTTGCTACGTATAAAAAAGGTAAACTTGCAGTATCTGATGACCTTATTTCTTGTTACTTGATTGACAATTTGGGACTATCTCTTAATTGGGTAATGCTAACTTTTTAAAGATTAAACATGTCATATTGCTCTGCTCTCTACACTTGTGTTTGCTAAAAAATTCTGTCACAGATTTGAATATATCCGTAAGGTGGGGAAGGGATTCGAACCCTTATAGATTCGCTAACTTCATTGTGATTCTGCAGGCGAACGCATAGCCTCTCTGCCACCCCACCATAAATAAGTTTGACAAATTTTCTCAATTTAAAGCATTGTCCAGATAAATAGTTGCAGCAGGATACGAAGGATACAGACTTTAGAATAATCTGGTCATTGACTATGGTTCTGCAAGTTTTGTGAATCGCTTATCGATTGGATTATATTCGCATCCCATCGGGCCACAATATCTCCCTACATATTCTGCCTTTGGTCTGTACAAAGCTGGTTTGGGTGCGGCTTCGGCAAATTTTTCTTCAATCACATGAGAGGTCCAACCTGAAATTCTCGCAATTGCAAAGATGGGAGTGAACAAATCCAAAGGTATTCCCAGGCTGTAGTATAATGACGCACTGTATAGGTCCACATTTGGATATATCGATTGCTTCCTAGTTTGGAGAAAATATTTTTTGGTCGTCTTTTCAACTTGCTCTGTCATATCAAACCATGGGGTCTGATGTTCTTTGTTAACGGTCTTTGATAATCGATACAAGACCTCTGCCCTAGGGTCCGTTGTTTTATAAACTGCGTGGCCCATACCCATAATCTTATTTCCACCTTCCAGCTTCTCATATACCCATTTTTCGACGTTGTCTATTTTACTGATTTCTAAAAGCATTTTCATGACCTGAGTATTTGCACCGCCATGTAATGATCCTGATAGTGCTGCTATTGCTCCTGTTATAGATGCATACATATGGGATTTTGTAGATGCTATCTCTCTTGCAGCAAATGTCGAAGCATTGAAACTATGTTCCGCATGAAGTATCAAACAAATATCAAATATTTTTGCTTCTTCATGTTTGGGTTTAGTTCCAAACAACATATACAAGAAATTTTCTGCGTTTGTCATTTCAGTAGATGGTTTGATAATTTCTTTTCCGCTCCTTATCCTGTCCCAGACTGCAACAATAGTTGGAATTTTTGAAATAAGCATTTTTGCTCTTTTTATATTCATTTCCCTCGAATCATCTTGTATATCAAGATCATAATCTGGCATCTGTGAAATACACGATTGAAGTACATCCATCGGAGAAGCTGTGACCGGTCTATTCTTCAAGTTTTGGTATATTGCTTCTGGAATATCTCTATTCTCTTTCAAATACAATGCAAAATCGGCCAAATCTTCCTTTGTGGGGAGATCGCCAAAAAGTAATAGATATGAAGTTTCTTCAAAAGTAGAATGAGTTACAAGGTCTAATATATCATAACCGCGATAGATAAGTTCTCCACGTTCGCCATCAATTGAACATATCCTTGTATCTGCTACTACTATGTTTCTGAGGCCTATGTTCCTAGCATCTATGTTTCTCATTCCACTCATTGTCATATATCACGTCAAATTTATATATTAAATTAATCCCAAGAATTTAGAAGACATCAAAAGAATTAGCTTGAAATGTATTTCAAGTCACTTTTCAAAATGCATTTTGAATGGCCAATTCAATGCAAATTATTGTCATCGACTAATTTTACTACTTATCTAATTTATTATAAACAATTATTCTTAAATTTGTTAAATTCTCAAACTGATTTGGTTTGGTTTGGTGGTTTGATTTGATTTGATTTGGAACATTGGTAATTGCATTTTACAGGCAGCAATGCTAATGATATAAGTATTAGCGCTGGACTCAATCCCTTCTGAGATATCTATATTGATAACCTCTCTTATTGTGGATCATCAATGTTTCAAGCTGGAGGAACAATTGCTCTCACAGAGAACTTCTTGAAATCATAAGTTACTCCGTTTGATTTGAATATTATCATGGGAGAGCCCCAAGTTACAGCTGCACCAGCACTTTTTCCATTGCAATGTGTCATGTCATCACCCCAATTTGCTTTGTCTACCATTTCTGTAGCCTTTTGCCAATTATTGTTGTTATCTTTGTCTACGTAGGATTCGAGTTTTACGCTACCGTCAGGAAGATTATACACAACTCCCTTAAAGCCAATCCACTTATCCATGGTTGATCCAATTGTTATCCCGGAGTAAGGTTTAATGTCATAGCTTACATGCCACATCTCTTTTTTGAATTTGAATTTTCCATTTGTAAAGTCTATATTATTGTGATATGATGAACCCCCACAGCCTTCGTGGACATTATTGCTGTGTCTAACACTTCTTGACACGAGAGAGATTTCATCTCCGCCGCCGGATGCAGAAAGAACTTTAACGTAAATTGTTATTTCTACATTTTTCCAGTCTGTTGGTTTGTAAAAGTATCCCGTTTGGGCCAGTCTTGAATAGTCATACGTTGGCAGGCTTGATCTAACTTCATCTGACGGCAATCCCGAACTCTTTGTAAATGCTAGCATTCTTGTTGTACCTGGCTGAAGGTGCCAACTATTGCCATCTGAATTTTTAGAAATCTCAGCTCCGTTTTTATCGAACTGACCATCCTGGGGGTTTGTCGGATTAAAGAACCATGTTTCTGCACCTGACAATGTAGGATAAATCATCTTGACTCCATCGCTGGCACCTGTATTGTCACCCGTCCCTCCATTTCCTGTTGAGGGTGGTGTTGTTGGAGGTGTTGTTGGAGGTGTTGTTGGAGCTGAATTCTGTATGCTTGATTTTATTTCAGTAATACTAGCATAATCATTTTGAGTGTTACCATTGACTGTAACCTTTACATATCGCCCATTGGTACTAGGAAAAGAATATTTTTCAAGGTTTAATGTAGTACCGCTACTCTTGCTTGTAAGTACTTTTGTAAAAGTAGTACCATCTTTGGAAGTAGAAATGACAAAGTTGTTCTGTCTCTCATTTCCCTTGTACCATGCAATATTTACACTGCAAATGTTTTTGCTTGTTCCCAAATCGACCTGTATCCATGAACCTTTTCCATTATTAGACCACCTGGTATTGAGATTGTTATCCAGGACATTTGATGCAGGAAAGCTCGTTTGACTTGCTGATGCTTTAGGGCTCTTGATTGTTGTAGTGGTGCATTGAGTTTGTTGCGGTTGGCTTGAAGTAGTCGTTTGCGCTTTTACTTCAGTAATACTTGCATAATTATTTTGAGTGTTACCATTCACAGTTATCTTTACAAATCTGGCCAATGTAGTGGGTATTTGATATTTTTCGTAAGATAATGTGTTTCCAGCGCTCTTGGATGTCAATACATCCTTGTATGTACTGCCATCAGTAGAGGTAGATATAACAAAATTGTTTACTCTTACGTCACCCTTATACCATGCTATGTTGATACTGCAAATGCTTTTACTCGATCCCAAATCAAGTTGTATCCATGAACCTTTACCAAAAACAGACCATAAAGTATTGAAATTATTGTCAATTACGCTAATTGGTGGGAAACCTTGACTACTTCCACTTGCAGAAACGCCATTTATGTTTGTGTTAGTGCATGTGGATGTTGTGGTTTCAGCTCCAAAAGATGAATGAATTGTTTGTGAAAATATGAAACTTGATACTATCAATAAGAACAATGCAGATCTAATAAAAAGACTAGACAATTTTACGCAGTCACCTCAATTTTAATTTTAAAACCTGAATTGCCAGCAGAATAAGAATATGTCAAGTCAACATTTGCCGGATAAATATAGTATATCAAGTCATAATCATGAATCATTGCAAAATTATTCTTAATACATCTTATTTATGCAAGACTAAGATTTTTACTTATAATACGTTATGAGTCAGTTAAACATAATACTCTTTATATAATATTTACAATATTTATCTATTGTAAATAGTGTTACTCTTTACAGTAAATTTAAATAGAAAAATTAAACTATAGAATCTTATATGAAAGATTGAAAGTGGAGTATAGAAAAGAGTGAGATGTATTTTGTGCAACTAGAAAAAAAATACAGAAGACTAGGTATTTGGATTCAATACAGCCCTTCCGACTATTTTCCCTGCACGCAAATCCTCCAATGCCTGATTTGCCTCATCCAGCTTGTATGTTCTATGCACTACGGATCTAATCGCTCCTGTTTTGGACAAATTAACAAGATCTACTAGGTCATTAAAACTTCCAGTATACGCTCCCGTGATGTTAAGACCTCTCAACGGCACTATTGGTAGACTTAATTCTAAGGCTCCACCAAAAAGTCCAACCATCACAAGTTTGCCTCGTTTTCTCAACATGTTAATTGAGAGTGGCGCAGTACGATTATTGTTTACAAAGTCTATCACTGCTTCTGCTCCCAATGAGTTGGTGAGCCTTTTGATATCCTCTACAGGATCCACTTTGGAAGAATTTACGACTTCGTGAGCGCCCAGTTTTTTTGCTTCAGACAATCTCTTGTCGTCTACGTCCACAACTACAATCGTAGAATTAGTTATTGCTCTAGCCAGTTGAACAGACATTAGACCCAATCCGCCTGCTCCTATTATTACAATTGATTCACCGGGAGCCACCTTTGCCTTTTTGACAGCGTTATATGCGGTCAGGCCAGAACATGCCAGCGACGCAGATGAATTTACATCCATGTTATCAATTTTCACAAGATATCTGAAATTGGGAACAAGAACAAGTTCGGAATATCCACCGTCTCTGTAAATTCCTATTGTTCTAGGAGTATCACAAAGATTTTCTTGGCCGATTCTGCATGCTGGACATGCACCCTCGCCTATCCAGGGGTATACTAAAACCTTGTCTCCCACGCTAAAACCGGTAACTGATTCGCCAATCGCTTCAATTCTACCAGATATCTCATGGCCTGGTGTAATTGGAAATTTTACTCCCCTATCTTCAACTTTTAAAAAAGTACCAGCAGCTCCTTCATATCCTCCTTCCCACAGATGAATGTCACTATGACATACACCTGATGCTTCAATTCTAATCAAAACTTGGGTATCTCTTGGTTTTGGGTCTGGTAGGTCAACAATAGAAAGTTTCTCTTTAATTTTAATTATTTGAGCAGATTTCATTTCATCATTGCAATAATCGTCAAAGTATTAAAAGAATTCATACTTATCTGATTTTCTTGAATGGGACAAAAGTTAACATCCATTAGTTTGAATTAGAAAATCCATATTGGGCCTGAAATCCTTCGAAACGAAATGACAGATTTATTTCAAAGTCTTTCTAATATTGCTTGGGTGCTAATGAGGTTAAGGAAGAGCCGTCTGAATTCTTGATGAAGAAGGTTATGAGTACCGAAGCA
>Ga0193736_1000133_pt1 | contig 10862 bp, 8 predicted proteins | sample L2m1metaG_FD_160566 | JGI IMG/M metagenome (GOLD analysis project Ga0193736, IMG submission 160566) | Soil microbial communities from a riparian zone of the East river system, Colorado, United States - L2m1 | ecosystem: Environmental > Terrestrial > Soil > Riparian zone | place: USA: East River... | reverse complement strand
AGTAGAAGCAGCTCATTGATGAATGGCGCGATACGCGAGGAATCACCGAGAAACGCATCGTGGCCGAGGGATGAGTCGAGCTCTATGAGCTGGCTCGGACCGCCCAGTCTACGCGCGAGCTCTCGGGATTGCGCGATCGGCACGAGTCTGTCCCCGCTGACGGCAATGACGGTCGTCGGGACGGTGACTTCCTCGGGACGGATCCGGTGAAGGTCCAGCGAAAGAGATAGCGCGTTATACCTCTCGGCCGTCCATTGATCAGCGAACTGTTCCCCGCGGGTCTTCAAATAGTTTCCAATGCGATCTTCGACGACGCGTGAATCGTTCCGATCGCAGCCCACAATCCGCTCCTCGAAGTGCGTGGCCGTGAGGTAGCTCGTCATTGCGATCCCGCGCGCGATCGCCAAGCCATCGCGCTCCAGACCCGTTGCGCTTCCAAGAGCGACGACCCGCCGTTGAAGGTGCCTGAGCGCCGTCGCAATTGGATCGCTCTCGTGAGCGGCACTGATCACGATGAGCCGTTTCGCGCGCGCCGCGAATCTGACGCCGAACGCAAGAGCGACCATCCCGCCGTAAGATGCGCCGACCACTGCGTGCGCCCTGCGAACGCCGACCTGGTCGAGGGCAAACGAGAGTGCTTCAGCGTGATCGGAGGTCGTGACGGCGCCTGCGCTGCTTCCCTTTGTCGCGTAGTCGATGCAAATAACCCGAAACTGCCGGGTATCGATTGCCCGGCCTGCTCCCACGACATCGCCCCACCAACCTGGTGATGGATCGGACGTGGACGCCGTGACGTGCTTCGTTGCGGATATTCCGCCGAGAACGGCTACGACCGGAGCGGCGCGAGGTCCCACTATTTCGTAGCGAACAGCGCGCGGATCGAACTCGCCCAACCCGCCGGACAGCTCGCCGGTAGAGGAGACCTCGCTTTCGTTCGGAGTGATGACGGCAGCGACGGTCATTGCAGCACCTCCGTTGGTCCAACTGCTTCGTATCGCGCAATGCACGGTGTTGCATTCGCCGATTCAAGCGCAGTGATGAGGGGCTGGACGGAATTCCAGCTCGCAGGAGCTGTGATGAGCGCTACGTCATCCGCGCCGCCAAAGAGACGCTCTGCCCGAAGCCCCCCGACCTCAGTGACCACGGTCGTTAGTGAGATTGAGTCGGTTCGCGCCGCTATGAGCCAGCGATGCTCGCGCGGATCAGCGACGGAGATGAACTGCGTCGCTCCAATCCCGCGATCATTCGGAGGTGGAGAGGTCCGAAGCAGATCACTCAGCAGAGCCGCGGCCGTTGGACGTCCGCCGGCGCCAGGCCCGGATACGCTGAGCGGCGAGGGCCAGCCGAGATCCACCTCGACTCGATTGTCCTCGAGAGCCGTTCGGCCAAACGCACTCCGGGACGAGACAATCACGGGCTCTACCGTCGCCGTTACCCTGCACCGAGGCAGCTGAGTACACTCGGCGATGAGTCGGACCTGCGCCCCCTCGGTCGCGGCGAGTCGCACCAGGCGCTCCACACCCGGAACCAGCGACGTTCGGCGAATGCGAAGATCAGCCGGCCGTATTCCGAAGGTGATCCAGGAAATGATGGCGAGCTTCGCTGCCGCATCGCGACCGTCCAGGTCGCGCGAGCAGTCGGCTTCCGCCAGACCACGCTCGCGCGCCGATGCGAGCGCCGCCTCGAGGCTCGCACCGCGCTCGAGGAGGGTGATCACATAGTTCGACGTCCCGTTCAGGATGCCGCGCACCGAGAGTGGCGTGGAAGCACCGACCAGATCACGGAGAGTCGAAATCACCGGCGCGCTTCCGCCAACAGCGGCACCGAAGTCGAGGCCAACGCGATTTTCGGACGCGAGCGCCGCAAGACTGTCGCCGTGCGATGCTACCAGCTCCTTGTTCGAGGTGATCAACTTCTTTCCGCGACTCAGCGCGCTGGATGCGATAGTTCGCGCCGGCTCGTCGCCGCCTACTGCCTCGATGACGACGTCAGCGTCATGCAGGAGAAACGCATCGAGATTGTTGGTGAAAAGCCGCGCTTCGAGCGGAACGTTTCGCTCGCGATTCACATCACGAACCAGGACACTGGTCACATCGAAGCGAACGCCGAAGCGCGCGGCGATCGCGGGAGCGGACTCATGAAGAAGCCGGACGAGACCGCCACCGACGACACCGCATCCGGCAAGAGCCAGCCGCACCGTTCGCGGAGCTGCCACTGTGGTCTCTGCCAGGCTAGTCGGGTATGCCGTGAATCTGGGAGTACCCTTTCTGGGGAGCGCGCCGCGTGAGTCTGGCAACTCGCGTAGCGGCGGAAGAGGATCGATCTCGAGCTGTTGCTGGGGAGTCATTGGAATCCTGGTTGATGGACTCCGCGCACAAAGCAGAACGCCCGAGGCTGTGAGGCCGCGGGCGTTCCTCGCTTTTTAGCATTTATTTAACGTGGCTGCAATACGCGGCAAATGACCACAGGGCACTTCGATTGTTTTGGGAGTATATCGTGGCCCTGCTTTACGGTCAAGGGCTGGCTAACTGCAGAGTCAACTTCGAAAAGAAAAAGCGGGAGTCGCTTTCGCGACTCCCGCTTTCTTACCCGTAGAGCTGCGAGGGCTAGTACATCCCGCCCATTCCGCCGCCCGGAGGCCCACCTGATCCAGCACCTGATCCGGCTGGCTCCTTCTTCTCGACGATCAGAGCTTCGGTCGTGAGCAGCAGGCCCGAGATCGAGGCCGCGTTCTGCAGCGCCGTCCGGGTGACCTTGGTCGGGTCGATGACGCCCGCGGCGACCAGATCCTCGTACTGATCGGTCAGCGCGTTGTAACCGTAGTTGGCGTCCTTCGACTGGCGAATCTTCTCGACCACGATCGAGCCTTCGCCACCAGCGTTCTGGACAATTATGCGCATCGGCTCCTCGATGGCCCGACGGACAATGTCGACACCGATCTGCTCGTCGCTTTCCGCGAGCTTGAGAGTCTTGAGCGCCTTCTGCGCACGAATGAGCGCGACTCCGCCCCCGGGAACGATTCCCTCTTCGACAGCTGCGCGCGTGGCATGCAGCGCGTCTTCAACGCGCGCTTTCTTCTCCTTCATCTCGCTCTCGGTCGGCGCGCCGACGTTGATCACCGCCACACCGCCGGCAAGCTTGGCCAGACGCTCCTGGAGCTTCTCGCGATCATAATCGGAAGTCGTCTTCTCGACCGCCGCTTTGATCTCCTTGATGCGGCCCTTGATCTTGTCCTCGTCGCCCTGACCATCGATAAGGGTAGTGGTCTCCTTGTCGACGACGATCCGCTTGGAGCGGCCGAGGTCGGTCACGACTGCGTTCTCGAGCTTGAGTCCGAGCTCCTCGGAGATCACCTGGCCGCCCGTGAGAACACCAATGTCCTCGAGCATTGCCTTGCGACGGTCACCGAAGCCCGGAGCCTTCACCGCGACGACGCGGAGAGTGCCACGAAGCTTGTTGACGACCAGAGTCGCCAGCGCCTCGCCTTCAATGTCCTCGGCGATAATGAGCAACGGCTTGCCCATCTGCGCGACCTTCTCGAGGATCGGGAGCAGGTCCTTCATCGACGAGATCTTCTTGTCGTGAATCAGGATCAGAGGATCCTCGAGGGCGGCTTCCATCTTCTCAGGATCGGTGACGAAGTACGGCGAGAGGTATCCGCGGTCGAACTGCATTCCTTCCACGGTCTCGAGCGTCGTCTCGAGGCCCTTGGCCTCTTCGACTGTGATGACGCCGTCCTTGCCTACCTTTTCCATCGCCTCGGCGATCAGGTCACCGATCTCCTTGTCGTTGTTGGCGGAGATGGCGCCTACCTGGGCGATCTCCTTCTTGCCCTTGGTCGGAAGGCTCATCTTCTTGAGCTCCTCGACGACCGCCGTTACGGCCTGGTCGATTCCGCGCTTGAGTGCCATCGGATTCACGCCGGCCGTCACGTTCTTAAGGCCCTCGCGGAAGATGGCCTGGGCGAGAATCGTCGCCGTAGTGGTTCCATCGCCTGCGAGCTCGCTTGTCTTGGTCGCGACTTCCTTCACCATCTGGGCGCCCATGTTCTCGAGCGGATCCGAAAGCTCGATCTCCTTGGCGACGGTAACTCCGTCCTTGGTCACGGTCGGCGCACCGAACTTCTTGTCGATGACGACGTTCCGTCCCTTGGGGCCAAGCGTAACCTTGACCGCCTCAGCGAGCTGATCGACGCCGCGCTTGAGAGCCGCACGCGCATCGGTATTAAAGTGTAGTTCCTTGGCTGCCATTGTGATCGCTCTTGGGTGTCTGGTTTAGTTCACGACCGCGAGCACATCGGACTCGCGGAGGATGAGAAACTGTTCGGTGTCGATCGTCACTTCGGTGCCGCTGTATTTTCCGTACAGCACCTTGTCTCCGACCTTGACCTCCATCGGGACTCGAACGTTCTTCTCGTATCTGCCCGGGCCGACGGCGATGATCTCACCCTGCTGCGGCTTTTCCTTGGCGGTGTCGGGAATGAACAGTCCGCCGCGCATCGTCTCCGTATCCTCGAGCGCCCTGACTACGACGCGATCTGCGAGGGGGGCGACCTTGGTGCTGGTTTGCGTTTTTGTGGCCATAGTTAGCTGCCCTTCTGCTGGAATAGTGGCTGTGGGTGGGAGGCTCTGCTTTAGCACTCGACTGTAGTGAGTGCTAAGGCCTGAAGTTACTGTTTCGGGTAGCCGGAGTCAACCCGGATCGCTGCGTGCGATCAAAGACGGCCAAGCCCGGCCATAAGCCGGTGTTTCCCGACCGTCAGCGCTTCAGGAAGTCGTAGCCGAGGCGGATGCCTTTGAGCGTCAGGAAGGGGTCGACGAGCTCCAGCTCAGCAGAATGGGGCTTAATGGCCTCCGCCATACCCCCCGTCGCGATCACGATCGGGGCTTTCTTGCCCGGCCATTCCTTCTTGATCCGTCTGACGATTCCATCGATCGAGTCAACCGCGCCGTAAAGGACCCCCGCCCGGATGCACTCATCCGTCCGGCGGGCAATCACCTTTTTGGGTGGCACTATGTCGGTGGCGGGGAGCTGCGCCGTCCGCCGGAAGAGCGTGTCGGCCGAGATCATTATACCTGGTTGAATGACCCCTCCCAGGAAGGTGCCGCTCGCCGTGATGCAATCATAGGTAGTCGCGGTACCCAGATCGACGACGATTGCATCCTTTTTGTGAATGCGGCTTGCGGCCAGGGTGTTCGCAATCCGGTCGGCCCCAACGGTAAAAGGCTCCTCCACATCGAGCTTGATCGGGAGCTTTGCGCGGGCATCGATCATCAGCGGCTTCCGTCCAAAGATCGCGTGGCAAGCCTCGGCCAGAACCGGCGTGATCGCAGGCACGACCGAGCAGATGGCGGAGCCGGTCTTCGTCTCCGGAGTCGGGATCAGGTCGCCGGTGATCGACCTTATGAGAAGAGCAAGCTCGTCTGCCGTTCTCGGAGCAGCGGTGGTAAGCCGCCAGTGCGAGACAAGGTCATCGCCGTCGAATATTCCAATGGTGATTTCGGAGTTGCCAACGTCGAACACGACGATCATTTAATATCCCGTAGTACGAGTGAGCCGGACCGGAACGGAATTACAGAGTCTGCCATTGCCACCAGGAGCTCGCCAGTGGGACTGATTCCCGCAACGCGCCCGATGGCTGGCTCGATACAGGCCTTGCCGCGGGCGAGATCCCGGGCGTTGAACTCCTCGCGCTCGTCTGCGCGGAGCGGCCCGCTCGAGCGGGCCGCGGTCCGAAGCGCGGGGATCAGCTCACCCAGAACATCGAGGCGCTCCGTCCCAGGCTCGAGACCCGCCGCATGGGCCAGCTTCTCGGGCGGCTTCACGTTGACACCGAGCCCAATCGACACCCATTCGAGGGATTGCTCACGCCATCTCGCCTCCACGAGAATGCCGGCCAGCTTACCGCGATCGATGTAAAGGTCGTTCGGCCATTTGAGACGAATCGGCTCGGCGGCGAAGCGGTCGAGCGCCTGCGCGGCGGCGAGTCCAACCCGCAGCGACAACACGCCCAGGCCTGACGTGTCGACGGGGCGCTCGATGACCGTCAGCCAGATGCCGGCCCCGCGTGAAGACTGCCAGCTCTTCCCGCCCCTGCCGCGACCCGCGGTCTGCTCGTTAGCGATGACCAGGGTTCCGGCGGGAGCTCCGTCCCCGGCAATCCGATGCGCAACGTCGAGCGTCGAAGTCGTCGAGTCCAGAAGCTCCACTCGTGGAAGCTCCAGGAGGCGCTCCAGCTCTTTCGCATCGGCTCCGTCGAACCAGGGGTCGCTACCCGCGTGCGTAGAGCAACCCCAGTACCGTAATTCCGAGCGCGACCCTGTAGAAAGCGAAGATCCCGTAACTGTGCTTGCTCACGTACCGCATGAGAATCGAGATCGCAAGCCACCCGCTGACGGCCGATGCGACCACTCCCGACATTATCTCGTTCGTGAGGCCGCCTTCGGCCAATGCTTTTGGACCCTCCACCACGATCGCCGCCACGATGATTGGCATGCTCATGAGAAAGCTGAATTCAGCGGCGCTCTCACGATCGAAGCGGAGACCCCGGCTCGTGGTCATTGTGGCACCAGAGCGCGACACGCCCGGGATGAGAGCAACTACCTGTGAGAGGCCGATCAGCAGCGAGTCGATCCAGCGCATCTCACCCAGCACGCGCCGCTGGTCAACCAGCTTGTCTACCAGCCAGAGGATGATACCCATGACGATGAGCGTGACTCCGATGAGCTGCGGGCTGCGGAAAGTGGATGCGGCCTGCTCTTGCAGGAGATAACCACCGATCGCACCAGGAATCGTCGCAATGATCAGGTAGATCACCCTTCGCTTTTCGGGAGTCTCGACCCGCCCGCTGGTAAGGATTCCGAACGCGGCACGAACGAGCGCCGCCCACTCCGACCGGAAATACCACAGTACCGCGAGCAGAGTCCCGAAGTGAAGCGCGACATCGAAAGCGAGGCCGGGATCCTCCCAGCCGAAAAGCCAGGGCGCCAACGCGAGGTGCGCTGAGCTGCTGATTGGCAGGAATTCGGAGAGTCCCTGAATGATGCCGAGTGCGATCGCCTGTAGCGGTGTCATGTTTTGAGGATGGAGAGTGATCGTTGATAGAGTGATTCGTACTTGCTTACGATGGCGTCGCGCGCGAATCGCTCACGCGCGTCGGTGCTGGCGAGGTCGCTCATCTGCTTCCAGCGCCTGGGATCGCGCAGAATCTCGAGAGCGGCCGCGGCCATGCCCGGGACGTCTCCTACGGCACACAGGATGCCTGTCTCCCCGTCGCGGATAACCTCGGGGAGTCCGCCCGTATTCGTCCCCACAACGGGAACGCCGGACGCGAGCGCTTCGAGCGCGCTCAACCCGAAAGACTCGGTCTGGCTCGGCAACAGAAAGAGATCGGAGGCCGCGAGTAGCGGCGCGATCTGATCGAGCTTGCCCAGAAATGAGACGGATTGCTCGACGCCCAGTATGCGCGCTTCTTCCTCGGCGGCAGGCCGGTCAGGACCATCGCCGATCATCACCAGCACGCACGGCAGCTCCCTGTTCACTTCCGCGTAAACGCGGACCACATCCCTAACGCGCTTGACGGCGCGGAAGTTCGAGACGTGCGTGAGAATGGGCTTCGATCGACCAACCTGATCCTTCAGCGATGAAGGGTATTTCCCGCGGTTGTAGACATCGGGATCGATGAAGTTGTGAATGACCTCGAGCTCCAGTCCCTCACAGCCGAAGGCGCGGCACGTTTCGTCGGCCAGGTATTCGGACACCGCCGTGATCCGATCGGACTTCTCGATCGAGAACTTCGTGATGGGATAGAAGGAAGGATCCTGCCCCACTATCGTGATGTCTGTCCCGTGGAGCGTGGTGATCAGGTGAACGTCTTCGCCGGTCTCGCGCAGCATCTCACGCGCGATCCACGCACTCGTGGCGTGCGGGATCGCATAGTGACAGTGGAGCAGCTCCAGCCCGTGGGTTCTGACGACTTCGTGCATTCGTACGGCGAGCGCGAGATCGTAGGGTGGGAACTCGAACAGCGGATAACGGCCGACATCGACTTCGTGAAAGAAGATCCGGGGGAGGAACGAGGGAAGACGGAACGGCTGCCTGTACGTTATGAAATGGACTTCGTGTCCACGATCAGCCAATGCAATGCCCAGCTCCGTCGCAACGGCGCCGGATCCGCCGTACGTCGGATAGCAGGTGATGCCAATCTTCACGCGGATTTCTCCCACCACTCTCGCGCAACCGCTCGGGCTCGAGAGTCTTCAGGATTCAGGTGCGTCACGGCCGCTGAAGGAAGTTGGTTTCTGAACCAGGTTCGCTGCCGCTTTGCGTATTGTCGTGTCTCAATAATGACCCGCTCCTTCGCGGTTGACAAATCAAGCTCGCCGTCGACGTGTCTTCGCAATACGGAATAGCCGCTGGCCTTCCACGCCGGAGCGTCAATCGGGATCTTCCGCGACAGCTCTTCTACCTCGTCGACCCAGCCGCTCTCGAGCATCCGCTCCACGCGCGCCCCGATCTGGTTGGAGAGCGAAGGGCCGGGATCCACCACAAGGTAAGTCGGCGACACATCCAGCTTGCTTTTGTCGCGCGCCGCGTTGTGTAGCGAGTGAAGATCGCTGATGCGGTTTCCGGAAAGGATCGCCGTCTCGAGCGCCCGCAAGAGCTGGGTACGACCGAGGTGCGCGCGAGCGGGGTCGAGCTCGCTGCACCAGCGCCTCAGCTCGCCGATGGACATCGACTCCAGCTCGCGCGCCAGCTCGCTTCTGCGGACGGCGTCGAGCTCAGGCGCGGAAAACAACGGCTCGACCAGCGCCTTGATGTAAAGTCCCGTCCCCCCGACGACGATCGGTTCCTTGTCGATTTCGCGCGCGCTCTCTGTCCACTCGTCGGCCTCGCCCGCCCAACGAGCGGCGGAGTACCGCTCTTCAGGCTCGGCGACATCGATTCCGAAATGCGTCACTCGGGCGCACTCCTCACGCGTCGGCTTGGCGGTGCCGATGTCGAACCCGCGATAGATCTGGCGCGAATCCGCGCTGATGATGGCCCCGCCGTGCGCTTCGGCGAGCTCGAGCGCGATCGCTGATTTCCCCGCGGCGGTGGGCCCGCAGATTATCCGCAGCCTACCGCCGTCCAAACCGTCGCTCTACTTCGTCCCAGGTGAGATGAACAATGGTAGAGCGGCCGTGCACATCGTGCGCGGGGAGAGTGGTGTCGCGGAGCGCAGCGAAGAGTGATCGCATCTCCGCCCGGGACAACTCCTCTCCCGCCTTGATCGCTGCCTTGCAGGCGACTGTTGCGGCGAGGCGCTCATGCTTGGCGGCGACACCCGCGACGCGGTCGCCGGTCAGCGCGTCGAGCGTTTCGCGCAAACAACGCTCCGCGTCGAAGCGCTGATGCGGCATCGGGACTGTGTTGACAATCAGGGTATGCCCCCCGAATCCCTCCACCTCGAACCCGAGCCGTTCCAGGTATTCCCGATTTGAATCGAATGCTTCGCCTTCAGCCGGCCCCAGGTGCAGAGTCAGCGGAAGGAGAAGACGCTGCGCCGGCGCGGTGCCGCTCTCCAATGTGCGCATGAACTGCTCGTAGAGCACGCGCTCGTGCGCCGAGTGCTGGTCGATAAGCACCAGGCCATCTTCGTGCTCGAATGCGATGTAGGTGCGTCGCAGCTGGAAGAGCGGCGGAATGATTTGCCCAACCGTAGCTACTTCGGTCGGTGAGACGGCCGAGGCGTACTCGTCGCTCGAATCCTCCTGGTTGGTCGGATCGAACAGCGGAGCGTCCTGATCGGCGCGGGAGCGCAGAATCTCAGAGTCGGGGTTCGGCGGCATTTCCGCCGGACGAAAACTGAATCCCGATCCCCGGAATCCGAACGACGCCCCGCTCTCGAAGTTGCCGAGGGCGCGCCTGACCGCGGCCTCGACCGCGCGCTCGATGGTCCAGCGATCGCGAAACCGAACCTCCGCTTTTGCCGGATGAACGTTCACGTCGACGGCATCCGCCGGCACGGTGACGTTCAGGAAGAACGACGGACGCACTCCAGCAACGATCGTCGATCGGAAGGCCGCCTCCACCGCGCGAGCTAATCCGGCGTCGCGAACAGCGCGTCCATTGATGGAGAGAAACGTGCGCCGCGTCGAGGTCCCGACATCGGCAGGCCGCTGAACGAGGCCACTCGTGTGCACGGGGCCGGCAACGTCGTCGACATCCAGCAGGTCTTCTGCGTAGCGTCCGCCCCAAATCGCGCCGAGGCGTGAGCGGATGCTCGATACCGGCGGAAGAGTCAGCGCGGCTTTCCCATCGTGGGTCACGTTGATGCGGACCCCTGGCTGAGTGAGCGCGAGCGCGGTGAGTGACTCGACGGCGCTCCTCCACTCAGAACGCGCGCTCCGCAAAAACTTGAGCCGAGCGGGGATATTATAGAAAAGCTGACCGACCGACACGGTCGTGCCGCGGCGTCTGGCGACACGACTCGCCGGCGCGATCTGGCCGCCCGTCACTCTCGTCGCGGTACCTTCTCCATCCGCGGCCGCCGTCTGGATCTCGAACTGCGAAACGGACGCGATGGCGGGCAGCGCCTCTCCACGAAAGCCGAATGTCGCCACACCGACGAGATCGGAAGCCTTGCTGATCTTGGAGGTTCCGTGACGTGCCAGCGCGAGCGGAACATCGCCAGGCGACATTCCACTTCCGTCGTCGCTCACCCGAATGAGCTTCCGGCCGCCGTCCTCGAGAGCGACCTCGATGACACTCGCCCCCGCGTCTATCGAGTTTTCGACCAGCTCCTTCACCACCGAGGACGGCCTTTCGACGACCTCTCCGGCGGCGATCTGGTCCGCGACGGCGCTGGGAAGAATCGAGAT
>Ga0193736_1000132_pt1 | contig 10878 bp, 10 predicted proteins | sample L2m1metaG_FD_160566 | JGI IMG/M metagenome (GOLD analysis project Ga0193736, IMG submission 160566) | Soil microbial communities from a riparian zone of the East river system, Colorado, United States - L2m1 | ecosystem: Environmental > Terrestrial > Soil > Riparian zone | place: USA: East River... | reverse complement strand
GACGAGCGGCGCGCCAATTTGTCCGAGCGGGAGATTGTAAAAGAGCATCAAAGCAGGAATCGCGATCATCTGTACGGCCGCGACGAAAATGAGGTTCGCGATCGCCTTGCCGAGGAAGATTGCCAATCTGCTCACCGGCGAAGCGAGAAGGCCATCGATCGCGTGGTCCGCGCTCTCGACCCCGAATGAGCGGTGCAATCCGAGCAACCCGGAGAAGGTGAAGACCACCCACAGAACCCCGGGTGCGAGATCCGTCACGGCGACCGCGGTGGGATCCCACGCGTAATAGAAGATGACAAGCCCGAGCAGGGCGAACACGATAGCCGAGAAGAACGCGCTCCGCGTTCGGAACTCGATCGAGAGATCCTTGCGCGCGATCAGCCACGCCGCGCCAAGCGTTTCACCCACCGGAAGTCACAGCCTCGCGATAGGTGGCGGCGTATGATGCGGAATCGATTCCTGCGCTGGGATCGTACCGCACGAATCGTCCCCGCTGCATCACCGCTGCGTGGGTCGCGAGTGAAAGCCCCTCCGCAAGATTGTGGGTGACGATGATGATCGCGGTGCCGGATGAGCGCAGCTCGCGGAGCAGCGTGGTGAGAGAGCGTGCGCCACTATCGTCCAGTCCGCTGTACGGCTCGTCGGCGAGAACTACTCGTGGCGAGTGCACCATCGCGCGCGCGATCGACACGCGCTGCTGCATACCGCGGCTCAGCAGCCTGACCGGAGCATCGGCTCGCTCCAACATCGACATGCGGCGTAGAGAATCGTCGACTGGAGACCGCGGATCGCGGATTCCGTACAATCGCGCAGCAAAAGATACGTTCTCGCGCGCCGACAGTGCCTCGTAAAGCATGGTGTGGTGCGAGATGAGACCTACACGCGAACGCGCGAGCTTCCCTCCCGGCAGCGGGATTCCGGCGAGCCGCGCGCTTCCCGACGACGGCTTGAGGAGGCCCGCCAGCAGGCGGAGGAGCGTCGTCTTGCCGGCGCCGTTCGGCCCGAATACCGCCAGACAGTCGCCGGGCGCGAGCGAAAAGGTGACGCCGGCGACCGCCTTTCTCGATCCGAACGAGCGCGCCAGGTCGGCCACATCGACGATGGGCAGATCAGTCCGGGAACCTTCGGGCGGGGATACGATCATTCGCCTAGAACTTGCCACTCTGGCGAGAGCGGCGCAAAAAGTTATATCCTTGCGACTCCGCCAATTCGGCGACTGCCATCGACTTCGCTCCAATGACTGACATCGACGTTCTCCTTCAGGAAAATCGGAAGTTCGAGCCGCCGCCCGAGTTCAAGCTCGCGGCCAACGTTCCCTCGCCGGACATCTACGACAAGGCCGCCCTCGACGCCGAAAAGTTCTGGGCCGAGCAGGCGCGCGAGCTCGAGTGGATCAAGCCGTGGAGCAAGGTACTCGACTGGAAGCCGCCGCACGCGCAGTGGTTCATCGGAGGCAAGCTCAACATCTCCTCCAACTGCATCGACCGTCACATTCGTGGACCACGCCGGAACAAGGCGGCCCTCATCTGGGAAGGCGAGCCGGGTGATACCAGAACGCTGACCTACTGGGATCTTTACCGCGAGGTATCGAAGTTCGCGAACGTTCTCAGGAAATTGGGAATCCGGAAGGGCGATCGCGTCGCCATCTACCTGCCGCTCATTCCCGAGGCGGCGATCTCGATGCTCGCCTGCGCCCGCATCGGCGCGATTCATTCCGTCGTATTCGGCGGGTTCTCACCGGAGTCACTGAGCGACCGGATCAACGACGCCAAGGCGAAGGTGCTCATTACCGCGGACGGAGGGTATCGACGCGGTCAGGTGATCCCGTTGAAGCGCAATTCCGATAAGGCATTGGAGTCGACTCCGTCGATCGAGCACGTGGTGGTGGTGCAGCGACGCCCGGGGGGAGCGGGCGACGAAGCGTTCGCGACGATGAAGGAAGGGCGCGACCACTGGTGGCATCGGCTGATGCAGGATGCGCCGCTCAACTGCGAGCCGGAGACGATGGATTCGGAGGACGTTCTGTACATCCTCTATACATCGGGGACCACCGGAAAACCGAAGGGAATCGTGCACACCACGGGTGGCTATCTCACCGGCGTCGCGAGCACGACCAGGATGGTGTTCGACCTCAAGGATGACGACGTCTTCTGGTGCACGGCCGACATCGGCTGGGTGACCGGACACTCGTATCTCGTTTACGGTCCACTCGCCAACGGCGCGACGTGCGTGATGTACGAAGGTGCCCCCGACTGGCCTGAGAAGGACCGGTTCTGGGATATCTGCGAGCGCCGCGGTGTGACGATTCTCTACACCGCGCCGACGGCAATTCGCGCATTCATGAAGTGGGGCGACGAACACCCGGCGAAGCACGATCTCTCGCGCTTGCGATTGCTGGGATCAGTGGGAGAGCCGATCAATCCCGAAGCGTGGATGTGGTATCGCGAGCACATCGGCGGCAATCGCTGCCCCATCGTCGACACGTGGTGGCAGACGGAGACCGGAGCGATCGTGATCTCGCCACTGCCGGGTATCACGCCAACGAAGCCGGGCAGCGCGACCAAAGCGTTGCCGGGCTACACCGCGGACCTGCTCGATTCCACCGGAGAGCGGATCGAAGTCGGAGGGGGATTGCTCGCGCTCACCAAGCCGTGGCCGGCCATGCTGCGCACGATCTGGGGCGACGACGAGCGCTACGTGAACACCTACTTCACCAAGTGGCCGGGACGTCCCGATCTGTATTTCCCGGGCGACGGAGCGAAGCGGGACCCGGATGGCTACTTCTGGATTCTCGGGCGAGTCGACGATGTGTTGAACGTGGCGGGGCACCGCATTGGGACGATGGAAGTCGAGTCCGCACTCGTCGAGCATCCGGCGGTTGCGGAAGCAGCGGTCGTCGGCAAGGCGCACGAGCTAAAAGGCCAGGCGATTGCCGCGTTCGTGACTCTTCGGGACAAGAGCAAGCAGAGTCCGGCCCTGCGCGACGAGCTGAGGGAATTTGTCGCCAAAAAGATCGGAGCGCTGGCGCGTCCGGACGACATTTTGTTCTCAGCCGATCTGCCGAAAACACGGTCCGGAAAAATCATGCGCCGACTCCTTCGCGACATCGCCGAAGGACGCGCGTTGGGAGACACGACGACCCTCGCCGATCCGAACGTGGTCGCGAAGCTCAAAGACCAGTACGAAGACAAAGAGGGCTGATTCCTATCAGGTTATACGTGGTCGGCTCAGCCTAGTCATCGCGTTTGGAGACAGGGTCTTAGCCCCCTGACCCGAATAAACCCCGACGCATTTTGGCGCAAGCCCGAATGTCAAAATCCTTTCGCTGATTCTCTCCGAAAATGGGGTTACAGGAGAAGTGCGTTCTCGTCTTATAAGGACAGCACTCAACCGCATTGAAAGGACCGGTTCCAGCCTCCCTTCGGACCCGGCACCATCAAATATTCTTGGAGATCAAAAAGACAATGAAAGCGACCCGTATCTTGCTGGCCGCGATGGTGCTCGGAACCGCCGTCGGCGCGAGTCAGGCAAATGCGCAGTGCAGCGGAAACGCTGGAAGCTGCAACACCACCAACACCGCGTCGGTCACCGTTGGCGCGCTGGTCAAGCTCGGAATGAGCGCGGCGGCTACTTCGCTGACCGCACCGACCGCTGATGACATCGACGTCGGCGCAGTTATCGCCAACGCCGGCCCGAACTTCACGATCAAGTCGAACCGCAGCTGGACCTTGAAGATCAAGTCAGGAAACGCGACGGACTGGACCTACGCCGGCGCCAACTCCGGTGTCAAGCCGATTGGCCACCTTGCGTGGTCGACCGCGGTTGCCGGAACCTTCGCCGCGATCACCAACGCCGACGTGACGTTCACGTCCGGTGCGAGCTCGACAAACGGCGCTGCGGCACAGGCGTTCTTCAGAACGACCTGGTTGGGCGACTTCGCAGACCCCAGCAACCGCGAAGGTAGCTACAGCTTGCCGATCGTTTTCACCCTCTCGGCTCCGTAACCGATGCATAGATCTCGCTCTCACTCGCCCGCCCGGGCGGGTGAAGAGCGCAGAGGGCGAGTCCGGGGAACCGTACTCGCCCTTTGCGCTGTAATAGGGTCAGTGATCTCGCAGCCCGCACCCGCGCAGTTGCTCGTAGATCCGCTCGAGGTGACGATTGTCACCGCCGGCAACGGGCGCGTGGCAGCCAGCTTTTCGATGTCGAACACATCGGACAACCCGGTGCAGGCCACGATTACGCGTCAGGACTGGGATCGGGAAGAGAATGGCGACAATCGCTTTCTCCCCGCCGGGAAGAGCGGGAGCTCGTGCGGCGCCATGTTGACCGCCTCGCCACTCTCGATCCGCATCGAGCCGCACACGAGCCGGATCATCCGCCTCGGCGTTCAGAACGCCGGGACGCTGAGCAAGGAATGCTGGGACATCTTCTTTGTGGAAGAAGTCCCCCAGCGCGCGTCCCTCCGCGGCAATTCCCTGCAGTACATCTTTCGCACCGGCGTGAAGGTTTACGTTGCTCCGCCTGGCCTCAGGCGCGACGGCGCCGTCGAAGGCATGGATGTAGAGGAAGTCGCAGTACGCCCGGCGGCCTCATCGACGAGCGCGGCCAAGCCAGCATCAGTCGCGTCGCCCGCGACCAAGAAGCAGATCTCGATTCGCTTCCACAATACCGGCGGCACGCACCTCGTCTCCAAGGGCCGGCTCGAGTTCCGCCGTCTCGACAACTCGCTGGCGATGCAGGTACCGATCGCGGAATTCCCCACGCTTCCCGGCGCCGTGCGCAAAGTGATGGTCGACGTTCCGACCGGGCTGGCTGCCGGTGATTACGTCGTACTCGCGCTCATTGATTTCGGCGGCACGGAGCTCGTTGCCGGCCAGATCGATTTCCAGGCCAAGTAGGTTAGCGTGTCTGTGCTCAAGCTCTCCGGCGGCAGCACCATCGCGGCGATCTCGCTGGCGGTGGCTCTGCTCGCATCTCCGCTGACGGCACAGCCAGCTGCGAAAACCATCCTCACGCTAACCGGCGGCACGATCGCTTTTGCTCCTCCAACCGCGGATGACTACGACGCCGGGTACAAGGACTCCCCGACAGGCGTGACGTTCACCATCAACGCGCAGACAGGCGCCAGCCGCACCACCACGATCCTGATCCGCTCCACCTCCGCGTCCCTCGGCGGCGGCAAGGCTATCGGCGAGCTCCAATGGCGGCGGTCGGATCTCGCGGTATGGAACTCGGTCACGCTAACGGATGCACAGGTCGAGCAGCGCGTACAGGTGCGCAACGGACTCGATGATCCGTGGAGCAACACGATTTTCTTCCGTATGCTCCTGAACTGGACCACGGATCCTCCCGCGACCTACATCGGGAACTACGTGATCACGCTCGCCCAGACGGTGCCTTGATCGTGCGACCCCGCAGCTTGACGGTTGCTGCCGTCGCGTTCGTCGTTTCCGGCGCTCTTTCTTCCGCGCTCGCGCAATCGCCCGTTTCGGCGCCGGGAGATGCAAGCCGTCTCGCATCACTCGTGTCGTCTCGCTCAAACTCCGACTCAGTAACAGACATCGAGATTTCGCTCCCGTCCGTCACGGCGTCCGGCGCGCCTCGCAGCTATCAGGTGATACCGATCCCCATACCTGACGCGTTCGCGCGCGTCATGAAGCTGGATGTCGAAGTCGTGCCGCGCGGAGAGTTCGTGGTGCTTGGGGCCCGCGCACGCTCGCTTCCCATTTCCGTGAGAAGCAGGGTCGCGGTGACGATCGGCATCCCGGCCAGCGCATTGGCTGGACGAGTCATCGCCGCCGAGGCGCGTTTCATGTCCCCAGCATCGCCGACGATGGTGGTGCCGATCGAGATCGACGTCAGCCTCGTCAGACAAGTCATTCTTCGCCCGGGTTCCGGCCCTATCAACGGACAGGCGGGGAGCGACGTGATCCTGCCATTCGAGATCGTGAACACCGGAAACGCACGCGAAACGATCAAGGCTCAGCTCGATCTTCCCGATGGCTGGTCCTCACGAGAAGTGCATCAAGCATCAATCGTGATCGGGCCGGGCGAAACGGTGAAGCGCCGGCTCAGGCTCGCCATCCCCGTGCTGTCGAGCACCGGGTCGTCGTTCGTTCGCATCGACCTTCGCGGACACGACGAGCTGCTCCGCTCGGAGACAGTAACGATCGAAGTCTTCAACTCGAGCTCGATCGGCAGGCAGGCGGGACCTCTCGTGACATCGGCGATCTCGCACGCCGCGGACGAGAACGGAAACCCGAACAGCCTGTTCACACTCGCGGCTGTTGGAGCGCTCTACGATTCCGTCCGCATCGACGCGAGGATGGCGCACGGCACCGCCCGCGGTGGGGCGGCGAGCAACGCTTTCGCGCGGCTTGGGACTTTCCAGTCTTCCGCTTCGGTCGTGCTTTCCGCCCCATCCGGTCAGCTGAGTCTCGGCAACACCGGCACGTCATTCTCCGATCTCACCGGACTCTATCCCTACGGCCAGGGTGCGCTGCTGCACTTCCAGAACTCCAAGTGGGATCTCCTGGGGCTCGGTGCGCTATCGCTGGCGCCGGCAGAATCAACGCATCGGAAGCCAATGCTCGGGCTGCGGGGCCAGCGCCGCTTCGGCGACGCCCAGCTGAGCGCCTCGATGAGTCACCTCGCTGACGCCGGGCTGTCGCCGCGCCGTCTGGATGCGTTCGGAGTCGGTGCCGCTGTGCCGGCCATCTTCGGCAGCACATTGAAGGCGGAGGTCGCCGAGCGTCGATTCCAGGGCGGTAGCGGATTGGGATGGTCGAGCGAGATAGTGCGGACGAATGCGGACCACAGCGAGCAGTTCCGCGTCACGCACGCGCCTGGCGGAAGCGATGCATTCGCGCGCGCGACCGATGAGCTGGTTGCGAACGTATCCGAACGCCTGACGTCTCGCGCAAGCGTGAGTGCCAGCGCCTGGCGCACGACAGATGAGACCTCTGTGTTCAGCGGCCTCAGGGCGAACGGATACTCGGTGCGGCCGCAGTACATGATCCGGTCGGGCACGGCGATCGCGCTCGAGATGCGCTCATATCAATTCGACGCCACGTCGCGACAGGGCGTATCCAGCGCCGGCGGCGGGTTCGGCAGCCGCGACCAGCAGCTTGGGATCAGCATGAGCAGCTATCTCCGCCAGTACTGGCTGAACACCTCAGCGTACCTCGGCAACGTCACGCGCACCGTTACTCCAATCGGACAGGCCACGGTCAGCAGTCGCACACCGCGCAACTACTGGACGACGAGCGCGGGTTGGTCCGGCGTTGGTGGAGTGCTCGAGCTGCAGACACGCATCGAGCAGACGCGCGACGCCGGTGGCTTCGTCAATCAGCAGAGCCTGATCGGCGTCAGGGGCGAGCAGGTCGTCCTGCCATGGTTTGGTGGCATCCGCGGCGAGGGAGAGCTCCAGCACCTGAATGGATTCGGAGGCGAGAACTCGGCCATTGTCAGAGCAGGTCTGATGATTCCCCTGATCAGCGGCTTCGCCCTCAAGGTCGATGCAGAGCGCAACTCCATATTCCACTCGGTCAGCGGACGCGTACCGTGGATATTCGGGGCGCGCTTCGAGCATTCGATGACGGTGCCGATGCTGCGCCGTCCTGGAACTTCGGGCTACGTGTACGAGGATCGGAACGGAAACCAGCGGCGCGATGCCGGCGAGCCGGGTGTCGCCGGCGCCCTGGTGCGGCGTGGATCCGAGACGTCGGTAGCAGACGCCAGCGGCAAGTATCGCGTGAGTGGCGACCCGACCAAGCCGGCGACGATCGACGAAGCCTCGCTTCCCGATGGCTGGACACCGAGCGGCACGGCGAGCGGTGATCTGGCCGTTTCGCTGTCGACATCCGCTGAAGTCGAGCTCGTCGTCGCGCAGCGCTCCGGAATTTCCGCGGTGCAGGTCGATCTGAGCAAAGCGCACGTGATCGCGCGCGACAACGCTGGTCGCGAGTGGGCCGCCAAAATGACCGGACCGACGACCGCAACGTTTGAGGCGCTGCCGGTCGGCACCTACAAGCTCGAGTTCGATCTTTCGGAGCTCAGCGAGCCGCTGGTGGCCCGCGCGCCGGTACCGTTGCTGGTCGTCAGCGGAAAAGAGTCGAGGTCGATCACGGTCACACTGGATCCGCGTCCAATCCGGATGTGGAATGGCGCCGCCCCCAAGAGCGGGACCCAGAAATGATGCCCCGTCTTCGCGCGGCTCTCGGTACTCTCCTGATCGTGACGAGCGGCTTGCTTTCCGCCTGCCTGAAATCGACGGCGCCGCAAGACTCTCTCGGGCAGCTCAGTGGGTCATGGCATTACACCGGCGTCCAGACGGGCCCCGTGCAGGAAACCCTCAGCGGCACGCTCACGATCTCGCGCGAATCGGGCGCCAGCTTTCAGGGAAGGCTCGACCTCGTGGGCGTCAATTCGCAGAGCGGGCAGGCGAGAGTTCTTGGCGGTCTCGTGAGCGGCTCGGAGAGTGCAACTGATATCGTCGACTTCGATGCCGACCTCGAGTCGTCTCCGCGGAGGCACGTAGGCCATATCGTAGCAGACACCATTACCGGGACCTGGATCGGCTCTTCACCCGATGGGACCATGTCTTCCGGAACTTTCCGAGTTGAACGGGAGACGAGATGAACAGATTGACTGGACTATGCGTCGCGTCGATGGCGATGATACTCGCTTCGACGACGCTGCCCGCCATAGCGCACGCGCAGTGCACCGCCACCGGCTCGGGAGACAGCTGCAACCTGCCGGGAAGTGCGTCGATGACGGCGGGTCGAGTCGTGCGGCTGCAGATGAGTGCCGGCTCGACCGCGCTCACGGCACCGACGACCACGGATTTCGACGCCGGCTTCAACACCACGACGGGACCGACGCTGACAGTGAGCGCGAATGCGCCCTGGACGCTCCACCTTCGTTCGGCAGCCACCTTCTGGACCGCGACCAACACCTCTCCGAGCGCACCGGCGCGCACGTCCAAACCTGCCGGCGATCTCCTGTGGAGCACGGCTGACGGCGGGACCTTCAATGCGCTCACCACCGGTGACGTCACTCTCGTCGGCGGCGTAGCGACGGCGAGCACCGCGACTTCGCTCTTTTTCCAGACCCTCTACGATTGGGCCCTCGATACGCCCGGCAATTACAGCCTGTCGGTCGTGTTGACGCTGACCTCACCCTGATGAAGGCGAAACGGTCGGAAACCCCGTCATGTGACGCCCGCGAGCTTTCGGGTAGTCATTCAACTGTGACGGCCTTGTCGGATGCAGAGCTGATTGCTGCCGTCCTCGCCGGTGACATCGACTCGTTTTCCGGCCTGGTTCGGCGTTATCAGGACACTTGCACCCGCTTCGCCGTGCGGATGCTCGGGTCGCGGGTGGATGCGGACGATGCGCTTCAGTCGGCGTTCATGCGGGCTTTCCGCGGACTTCGCAGCTGCAAGGACCCGGCACATTTCGGAGGCTGGCTCTACCAGATAGTTGTCAACGAGTGCAGGACGTACGCATCACGGCAGCGGCGGCGGGACCTTCGGTTCCCTCCAGCCGCGGATGCGATCGAGCGGGCGGTAGCACCCGGTTCGGAAGAGGAAGTAGAGAGGGATGTGGGCGGGCACATCGAGCGCGCCCTCAGCATGCTTCCGACCGAACAGCGTGAGGCTTTCCTGTTGAAGCACGTGGAAGAGCTGACGTACGACGAGATGGCCGCAATGACTGGCGTCAGTGTTCCAGCGTTGAAGATGAGAGTGAAGCGGGCTTGTGATGGACTGCGGGATCTTCTCGAAGGGGTCTACAATGGTTGAGAGTTTCGACGAAACACCAAGTGCAGAGGACGCGGCATTCGTAGCCCGGGTTGCGGCGCATCTGCGCGCGCCCGAGACCGCCCACCAGTCGTTCGAGAAGCGACTGATGGACAAGGTGCGCTTCGAAGCAGCTTCGCTCTATCCATTGGCATCGTCGGCGGGCTCAACGTGGTGGCGCAAGGAGTGGGTCATTCGGCTGTCGCCACGCGTGGGGATCGCGATTGCAGCTGGAATCAGCGCGATCATAGCTCTCTCCGCCGTAGCGGTGGGATCGAGGATCTCGGCGAGCTCGCAGCCGTCCCGGACTGCGCAGGCGACGCCGGCGCGCGACACCGTTCAACTCGTGCGCTTCGTCTTCGTCGACTCGGGGGCATCGAGCGTCGCCCTGGTTGGAGATTTCAACGAATGGACGAGGGGAGCGACCGAGCTCAAACGCTCGGGAGCGCCCGGCGTCTGGTCCGTCTCGGTAGCACTTACCCCTGGGCGCCACGAATACGCTTTCATCGTGAACGGCTCGCGCTGGGTCGCCGATCCGCTTGCCGTCAAGAGCTCCGACGATTTCGATACAGAGAGCTCGGTGATCCGCGTCGGGACAGCGGGAAAGCGCGAGACCTAGCCCCTAAACAGATGGCCTCAAGGAACATATCTTTGCTGTTCCTTGAGACTTCAAGAACTTCATTTCCGCAAAATTTCGCGAGGGGCGTGTGCAGCGCTCCTCATTTGCGCGCCGACAGTTGGCGCGCAACGCATTGAGGGAAGCGTGGACCTCGGCGGGGTTGCGCTGCGCTACGCGGACACCCTCAACGCCAGCGCCGCTACGCTCACGCCTCGCGCCGTCGCCGATTGGGGCCGCGGAGTCGCTGAAATCTCGGGAACCTATTCACAGTTTGCGTCGGGCGGCTGGAGTACCCAGGGTGCGCTCTCTGGCTCACTGTTCGCGCCCCTCACGCGTGGACCTCTCGCGGAGTTATCCGGTTTCGGCGGCGGGAGCGCGCATCAGGACGGTACGCGAACCGGCGAAGTACTCATCAACGCCAGGCTCCATTTCATGCGAATGAGGGGCGATTTTTTCG
>Ga0193736_1000131_pt1 | contig 10916 bp, 20 predicted proteins | sample L2m1metaG_FD_160566 | JGI IMG/M metagenome (GOLD analysis project Ga0193736, IMG submission 160566) | Soil microbial communities from a riparian zone of the East river system, Colorado, United States - L2m1 | ecosystem: Environmental > Terrestrial > Soil > Riparian zone | place: USA: East River... | reverse complement strand
CGTATGTTCTTCGAAGCGATCACAGCCCGGACGCCGAAGAGATCGTTGAAGCTCTGGGCCTGCACCATGACGACATCCACGACGAACTTTCAGCCGTCCGCTACGATGAAGAGTCGGTCCCAACCATTCCGCCAAAGGCACACCCATGAGCAAAGAACCCACACCAGAACCAAAAGGAACCTTCACCAGCATCGAACTCACCGGCCAGGAAACTGACGCCGACTGCCGGGAGATTGCGTGGCAGATGTTCTGCGCCGCGCACCCTGTAGAGGCATACAGGCGCGACCCGGAAGCGTTCTGGAAATACTTCCACGAACTGGCGCCGCACATCACCCGCGAACAGATGGAGGCGACCGTCAGGGAGTGCGAAGAATCTGAGAACAAAAAGTAACCATCAACCAAAGGAGTCCCGTGTCCCATCTCACCGTATCACCTATAAAAATTCTGGACCTAGCCGCTCTCCGCTCAGCCGCCGCCAGCTTCGGCGCGCAGTTCGCGGAGAAGAAAACGTTTACGAGCTACACCGGCAGCAACAACAAGTGCGATTACGTCATTGCACTTCCTCACGTTGGCTACGAGGTCGGCGTAATCCGTGACAAGGCAGGGCACTACGTCCTGTCTCACGATCCTTTCGGAGACGATGGTTGCGGGCGCCACGATGGGCATAAGCTGGTCGCCAAGTTTGGCGTGGGCTTGCAGAAATTACAGCAAGCCTACGCCGTGCAGGTTGTGACTCGCCAGGCAAAGGCCAAAGGATGGCTCGTGAACCAGCGCGTGATGCCGAACGGTTCGGTAAAACTTCAGTTGATCCAAGCATGATATGAGCAAGAAAACATTGACGGTCACTATCGACCTCGAAGGCAAGGCGGAGATTTCCGCCGACGGGTACAAAGGAAAGGGATGCGAGGCGGCGAGCAAGTTTCTCGAAGAGGCATTGGGCATGGAGACCGGAAAGCGCACCAAGAAGCCAGAATGGTTCCAGCAGGAAACATCGGCAGTGAAGCAACGCACATGAAGGCGCACATCCACTCCCCCGTTGAATTCAACGCGTTGTTCGATGCCGCGCCGAGGGAGCAACTGGCTGATCTGTTGCGCAAGCGCGGCATCTTCACGCACCCGGAAGTACCGAAGGAAGACTTGAGGCCGATGTTCGCGATGGGATTCAGCTTCGAGGAGTACAGGCAACTGAAAGCAACAACATGAACGCTCAACTCAAATCCATGCTGGACGAACTCATCGGAAAGGCCCGAGGGATGTTGGAGACGCACGGACACCTTCTCCCCGTGTGCTTCATCTTCTCAGACAGCGGGCATGAGTCTGGATGATTGGGACGGCAGCAAGATGAAGAACCGGAGGGAAGTGGTTCAGGTGTACGTCGAGGCGCTTGATGACGGTTATTGGCTGGGGCTTGCGCCGATCACGCGGGACAAAGGGCGTCCGAGCTTCGCGGATTTGGAGTGGCACGCACTTGGAGAGCGCGACGCCTGCGAAAGATTTCAGAAAATACTCGCCTGATGAAAACGATCTTCATCGAACCCGATGGCTCAGTCTCGTTTCTTGGCGACGTTTGTCCGCTCGATCTGCCGTTGGCCAATCCGATCAGGCGCCGCGCCTCGAACATACGCCCTGTGCGATTCTGGAAAAGAATGGCGTTTGTGCTCTGCCGCCTTGTGGCGGGAGAGCGGGGGCGCGCTGCCGATTGGACCAGAACTTGGTCCGGGCCTTGGCGCGCGACGATCCTCGCCACCGGGCAGGGCGCGGTGTTTGAGCGCAGAAGCGAAGCGGTTGCGTGGGAGATCGGAGTCATCGAAGGAACTCTATGCCAAAATCGTTAATCAAAGTTTGGGTGTTCGCATCGAGTAGCGATCCAAATCGACAGTACCAAACGCTGCAATATTCTGACGGGTCAATCACTTGCGAATGCCCTGGCTGGACGAGGAGGGTTCAGCCCAATGGAACGCGCACCTGCAAGCACGTTCGCTCGGTCGATCAAGGCCGCGCCGATGTCGAAGCACTGGGCTACCACGATTACCGCATTTTACCGCAGGATACTTCGTTTGTAACACGTCCGAAACCAACAACACAAACCAGAAAGACCAAAACAAATGCCAAAGCGAAGACAGGAAGCCCAAGCCCCACCGGGTACGGAGGCAGAAAGATCATCCTCTAGTTGCAACGCCCAACTCACAGCCTACATCCGGTCAGGCAAATCGGGGATTGTTATCCAGAGCTACGAAGAAGTTCGAGTGGAGTCAGAGTTCCGCAACATCGTCGCGCACCTTGATTCGATTAAGAAGCCAGACGACGCGCAGTTCGGTCTCTACACTTGGAGCTACACAGCCGGCATCGTCAACGTCAGCGACGATCCGCCAACGTCCATCGCCGAGACCGAAGACCCGTTGGCGATGTTGGATGCGTTCAACAAGATGCCCGAGAGATCAATTCTCGTGGCTCGTGACCTGCACGCGTTTCTCAGCGATCCGAATCCAATGCTGGTCAGGAAAGTGAAGGACGCCCTGGCCCTGGGCAAGATGGCCAACAGGGTGTTTGTAATCTGCGGTGCGTCCGTAAAAATCCCGATCGAACTGGAGAAGGAAGTTGCCTTGGTCGAGTTTAAGTTACCCGACCGCGCGCAACTCCGGGTCGTACTCGAAGGCATCGCCGCGTCCGCCGGAATCTCAATCAACGGCAACACCGATCCAATCCTGGATGCGGCGTCCGGCTGCACGACTTCGGAGGCGGAGGACGCGTTCGCCTTGTCCGTCGTTCAGTGCGGCGACATCAGTGCGGACATCGTCGCGCGGGAGAAAGCAAACACGGTGAAGAAGAACGGCATCCTGGAAATCTTGGAGACGAGCGCGAAGGCCGAGGACATCGGCGGATTGGAAGTCCTCAAATCGTGGTTGAGCAAGCGCCGTCTCGCCTTCAGCGCGCAAGCCAAGGCATACGGATTGCCGGTGCCAAAGGGCGTGCTGGCTGTCGGTCTGCCTGGCAGCGGCAAGAGCCTCACGGCAAAGGCGGCGGCATCCATTCTCGGCGTGCCTCTCCTGAAGCTGGACGGCGGACGTTTGTTTGGAAGCTTGGTCGGTCAGTCAGAGCAGAACATGCGCGCCGTGATTCAAACTGCGGAAGCTGTAGCGCCGGTGGTGCTTTTCGTGGATGAGTTGGAAAAAGCGTTCAGCGGATCGAAGTCTTCCGGCTCCACGGATGGCGGAACTGCGGCTCGCGTGTTCGGCACATTCCTCCAGTGGATGAGCGACAAGACATCGCAGGTCTTCGTCTTTGCAACAGCGAACAGCATCTCAGAATTGCCGCCAGAGTTCCTGCGCAAAGGGCGATTTGATGAATTGTTTTTCTGTGACTTGCCCGACGCCGACGAGCGCGCCGCCATCTGGCGTGTGCATATCAGCAAGCGTGGGCGCAACCCGGACAAGTTCAATCTCGAAATGCTGGCCAGTCGAACTGAAAGCTTTGTCGGTGCCGAGATTGAGGCAATGGTCACTGAGGCGATGTATTCAGCATTCGAGGACGCAGAGGCAGAGATGACTGACGAGCATTTATTGGAAGCCATCCGCAACACGGTGCCGCTCTCCCGCACGATGGCCCCGCAGATCGACGCTCTCCGGGCCTGGGCGACTGGCAGAGCACGACGGGCATCAGCGATCAAGGAACAGACGAAGGGACCACGAAAACTTGCATAATGCATAATCCACTTTCCGGCAGGTCAACGGATAGCAGCGCCATGACTGGAACGACGTTTATTTATGCGCTTGTGGACGCCCCCCCCCCATTCCAATCGGCCTCATCCAAATGACCGAGGACGATGTTGAAGCCATGAATCAGAACGAATCCTTCGCCAAGCTCGACCGCCTGCACACTGCCGCCAGCGATGCGTTCAACCGGGCGATAGCAAAGCACGGCGGCTGCGCTTGCGGCGACCATTGTCCAGCGTGTTGCGGGGAACCGGTGTACGCATCCCGCCTTGAGGCCGAGCGTATCGTTGCTCTGCTGGACACCGCGCAGAAGAACGCGTTAGTGACGAAGCTCCGCATCTGGCTGGAAGCATTTTACAGAACCGGCCAGGGCAAAGAGGAAAGGCCCAAGGTCTGGACTTACATTCCGGCGATGCCGACGTGCCCGCTGCTGGACGGAACTCGGTGCGGGGTGTACGAGCATCGCCCGGTCGAGTGCCGCGCGCACTTCGCGCTGAAACACCGGAGCTATTGCGAAGACCTGGAGAAGCGCAGGGAACAGAAGCACGCCATCTTCAGCGATGAACTTCTGACGCAGATAATGTGCGAGCAGCTTCACATCGAAGGCGGCATCGTTGCCGACCATCTCTGCATTCATCTGGCTGAGATTCTTATCGGGCCGCAACCGGAGACGGCGGCGCGGGAACAGTTCGTTGCGGAGTTTGTCGAGGAAGGAGCGAAGAAGTGAGAGGACTGTTGCTCGCAGGCGGACGAGGCGGCCGACTATGGCCGGCGACATGCGCGACTTCCAAGCAACTTCTGCCAGTGTCTGGACGCCCTCTCATCCTGTTCCCACTTTGCACGCTCATGGAGGCTGGCATCAGAGAAGTCTGTATCATCACCACAGGCAGAGAGTCTGGGAGATTCTGCCAGCTTCTAGGCAAAGGATTTCAATGGGGCATCGAAATCCAGTATCGCGAGCAAGACGAGCCGCGCGGAATCGCTGAGGCTTTCCAAATCGCTGAGTCCTTCATCGCGAAAGAACCCGTGGCGCTCATCCTTGGGGACAACATCTTCCTCGGTGCGCGGGAGGTAATCATTGCCCAGGAAGGCCGGGCTGGAACGTGCTGCTTCATCACGCCCGTCGCGCATCCCGAACGCTACGGCGTCATCAGCTTCGACCGGCACGACCGGATCGCCGGTATCAAAGAGAAACCCGCGAGGCCAAAGAGTCGGTATGCAATCACCGGGCTTTACCTCTGCGCGCCGTCTGTGGTGGAGATCGCCCGCGGACTTGAGATCACGGATGTTCTTTCGGAATTCAACCGCCGAGGCCAACTCCGCGCGGTAAAACTCCCGACCGCCGCTTCTTGGTTGGATTGCGGAACACCCACCGATCTGATGGAAGCCACCAATCTGATTCACGCGCTGGAAAAAAGAACTGGCGAAGTCATCGGATCACCGGAGGTTGAAGCTCTACGACAGGGCTGGATTTCTCCGGATCAATTCGAGGCGCTGGTCATGGAAATGCCGCAGTGCTTTTATCGGGAACAACTGGAGGACGTATGCCGAAGAAACAAAACCAACAAAGCAAGTTCAGCAAAGCGCTGACGATCACCCTTGCCGCTGATGGATGGTGCCTGCCAGAATCGAAGGCGTTGGAAATTTGCGATGAACACATCCGCCGGCTGGAGCGTGAGATTGAAGTCCTGACCGGTGGCAGGAGCGCAGGACCGCAGAGAATAAACCCCATTGAGAAAGCGATTCCGTCATGAACGCAGAACTTCTAATCGCAACAGCCGAGCACGAGCGCGAGAGTCTTCCAAAGGATTGGACGTGTCCCGTTGTGTGGGATATGTCGAGCTTGATGGTTGTCATCGGCGCTCTGCAATTGTCCTTGAGACATCCGCAGTTCCGCAAGAGCAGAACCGGCAAGGCCATCCGCGACATTGTGGACAAACTCATCACCGGCATCCCGGAGGATTGCCCTGCCACGCGTGAGTTGGCTAAGCTCGGAAACAATCCGAAGCATGACGTATGAACACCCCGTTTTGCTCCGTGCTGATCCCGACACGCGGCCGAGCCTCACTCCAAGCCGCCATCGAATCCTTCCTGCGGACTGCCGACAACCCATCCGCCGTGGAGATCGTCGTCCGCATCCATGACGATGATCCGGATTCGCTCGCCTGGGCTGCCTCCCGCGACCGTGTCCGGCACGGCGCACCCATCCGCGTTATCGTCGGCGACACGGGCGACGGCTATGGGTCCATGCACGAATTCGTCGCATCTCTTTGCGCCGCCTCTCGCGGGTCGTGGCTCTGGCCGTCTTCAGACGATTGGCGTTCGCTCACCAAAGGTTGGGATACGAAGCTTGCAGCACGGTGCCCCAACCCGCTCGACACGCCATTGGTTCTGTCGTCCACAGTGCCCGGACGCCGGCTCTGCCTCATCTCTCGTGGTCTATATCACGCGGTAGGCCATATCGGTCTCACCGAACATCAGGACACTTACCTGTTTGCACTGGCCGACCTGGCTGCTATCCACGAAACCATCGACATTGATTTGGAGGACTCCGGCCTCCCAGAAGTCGGGCCAAGGGACAGGCCAAAGACGTGGGAACAATTCCGCAGCGCAGCCACCGCAAAGCGATTCAACACCGACAAACTCAAGCTCGCCGCTGTCCTCGGGCGCCCTATCGTCAGCACTTGGACGACGTCAGATGCGCCAACTGGAATTACTTGATTCGCACTTGCAGGTTTGCCATCATTGGGTCGTGCAAAATTCGCGGTCATCCGAAACCTTTTCCGTACCCCGTGGGGCTGCCGGACGATCCGGCATTTCTTCCCCGCGAAGTTTTGCACGGCTATCACGGGTGCGGAGGATTCTTCATGAGCGGGCATCACCAGTGGTGACATGGTTGCCAAACAAAGAAGCCGCAGATGGGATCGACATCCAATGTCAAAACTGTCAGTCGAAGATGTGTTAAATATCCGTTCCGCACGGCTTATGGGATGTCGATTAGTTTCATTAGCCGATAGATTTGGTGTAACAAAAGAGAACATCCATCACATCGTAAAAGGTAGAACATGGAGGGGATTATGAATCATGAACCATCGGCATTCGTGCCTCTAAAGGCAGAAGATTTCATCGGACCAGCTAGAACGATAGCATTGATGCTGGAACGGAAAGCCATTGAAGCGCAGTCTAATCCTTTTCCGATCAAAATGCTGTTCTTCGGCTCTCCCGGTACGGGCAAGACTCGTCTCGTCGAGATGTTCGCCAACCGGCTGGCTTGGCATCCGATTGCCGTAGAATCCACGAACGGTCGGAACCTGACCATCGACGTGGTCCGACGCTGGCAGGACGCCGCGCGCTATCTGACCATCGGTGGGCAATGGACCATTCGCATCGTGAACGAGCTGGATACAGCGCCACAGGCAAGCCAAGACCTCGTTCTCACGCTGCTTGACGAGATGCCTCCGCACACCGCTTTCCTCGGCACATCGAACCTTCAACTCATGGCGCTCAGTGAAAGGTTCGAGACCCGCCTCCAACAGTTCAAAGTCGAGCATCCCAGCACGGAAGAGATCGCAGGGTTCTTGACGAAGCGCTGGGGCTTCCCGAAACAACGAGCGTTGGAACTTGCCGTTGGGTCTGGCAACAACGTGCGTGCCGCGCTTCTCGATTGCCAGTCCATTCTCGACGTATCAAGGATCGCCGCATGAATACCTCTCGCTACTGTTGCCCCGTGTGCCGCCAGCCATTACGATTGAAGTCCACTCCCAACGGCTTTGTGCTTTATTGCGGGTATGGACCGTGCCGATCAAAGGTAAGCAATGATGGCGCATTCGGCTTGAGCGAACAGGCGGCGTTTGAGGCTCTGCTTGAGAACATCGACAAAGAGGAATCGTAAAAAAGCCCCGCGCTATGCGCAACGCGGGGCCAACTAACGGAATGGAACCAACGCCGAGACGATCACCGAAAGCTACTGAATGAGCAAGCCCAAAACCGACACAGACATTACGCTTCACTGCCAAACATGCGGAATGTCGCACGCGATTCTCAAGATGGGAGAATTGGCGCAGAAGATTCCCGACCTGGACCTGAAGACCAACCACTACAAGCACGGTCTCTGCAAGGAGTGTAACGATCACCTGGAGGCCGGCGGCGTATTCTTTCAGGACAAAGCCGGGCGCTGTGTCAAAGTCGGTTTGGAGGCAAGCTTGGAAAAAATCTCCCCGTCCTTTCGTGGGAAAGTCATCTGCATACCTTCAAAGGCTCTGGACGAACTCATCGCGGCGTGGATGGAGGCGCATCCAAATCCGCCGCCGTTAAAGCTCGGCAATGGTGACGTGGCACCCGCCGGCTGAATTGCCAATGGCCCAGTCTTTGGATGAGAACTTCCGCGCGATGAACGAATCGTCCTGCCACGCACCGAGATACGTTAAGGCATCGCAAACTGCCTTTTCAAGGTTGTCCAAGTCGCTACGCTGCGTGTGGTAAGCCGGCGCCGTGTGCTTTACCAAGCCGCCTTTGGTGAAGTGAGACTTGGGACGCTTGAAATTGAATCGGAGTTCGAGGCTTACGGCTCCTTCAAACTTCGTGAGGCCAGCCTTCCGCGCTTCCTCAGCAATCGCAGACTTCCAACCTTCCGCAGTCGAGGCGTCATAAACTCTGGCCACATATCTGTCGCCCATCTTGCGCGCGAATGCCCGCGGTCTGGGCTGCGCCTTTGCTTCCCCGACAACGAAGAAGGAGATCGTGCGGTTCATTGCCGGACGCTAATCAGATGGAAGTCTGGTGTCAAAAAGAAATACAAATAAATATTGACGGCTATGATCCGTTCTGGCAATTTTCGCGTGCATGAGCGAACCCGTCCCACGAATCCCGGTCTATATCTCCAGAGAACTCCACAAGAACTTCAAGTCCCGATGCTCCAAGCACGGCCAGCAGATTCAGGAAGTTGCCGAGATGATCGTGCGCAATTGGCTATTGCTCCCTGAGAAGAAAGCGTTTCCGAAGAAACCACTATGAGGCGTCCTGGATTATTTCAATGCGAGAGCTGGAAGCCTGTCCCAGGATTTGAGGGCTATTATGAAATATCCAGCCACGGCAGGGTAAAGTCGTTTGTTCCACCAAACGGTAAGGGCCATTGTCATTCTTGGCGAATTCTTGGAGGAACAAAACCGGGAAGCCCAAGGCGCTATAGAAGTTTCCTGTTTAGACGGCCTGGCAGCAAGACGAAGATTCGGGTTCATGTTCTCGTAGCGAGGCTGTTCGTTGGGATTCCAATGGGGCGGGGTCCTGACGTAGAACCGAATCATATCGACGGCAACAAGGCGAACAACCACGCCGACAATCTCGAATGGATCAATCGCTCTGGTAATATTCAGCACGCTTATGACTTGGGACTTGCCAAAAGCGGAGAGAGGCATCCGCACGCCAAGCTGACCGAAAGCGACGTTCGGCAGATACGAGAGATGCGTTCCCAAGGTTTCACTCAACCACAATTAGCCGCACAATTCGGCGTGTCGCAAAGTCGAATAAGTTTCATCGAGCACCGAAAGTCATGGAAAAGAGTACTATGAATGAGTCTTCAAATCCGTTCGCTATTGCCGCCATGCAGAGCGGCAACGTCTCAATCGCACAAAGCAGGGCCGCGCAGGAGGTCCAGGCTTCAATGGTCATCGCCAAGAGGTTTCCGAGAAATGAAGAGGAATGTATCGAGCGTATCCGGCGTTCGTGCAGTCGGCATTCGCTAGCAGAGGTTGCGACATACGCCTACCCGCGCGGCGGAACAACCGTCACAGGGGCCAGCATCCGATTAGCTGAATGCCTTGCGCAGAACTGGAAAAATATCGACTTCGGAATTGTCGAGCTTGAACAGCGTGACGGGGAATCCACTGTCATGGCCTACGCCCACGACCTTGAATCGAATTCGAGGCAGACAAAGATTTTCCAAGTCAGGCACGAACGGAGAGTTGGTCGCGGTGACGACTTCCGCATTGATAAGCTGACCGACCCGAGAGACCTGTACGAATTGGTGGCGAACCAAGGTGCGCGCCGACTGCGGGCCTGCATCCTGAGCATCATCCCTGGCGATGTTGCAGAACTCGCCTTGGAACAATGTGAGAAGACGCTGGCCAGCGGGAACAAGGAGCCTTTGATTGATCGTGTGCGCAAGATGGCTGCTGCCTTCGGTGAGTTTGGTGTGGTGGTAGCGATGCTGGAAAAGCGACTCGGTCACAAACTGGAAGCAACAATCGAACAGGAACTTGTCGGCCTCCGCAAAATCTTCGTGAGTCTCAAAGACGGCATGAGCAAACGCGAAGACTGGTTCGACGTGAACGCTGCCCCAATCACCCGCCCGAAGTTTGACGGCGAAGGCGCAACGGCGGCCGACGAGCGCGCCGAGTCCGACGCGGGACTTGCGCCAGCACAGCCAACCGAACAACCCAAGCGCGGGCGAAAGAAAGCAGCAGCAACGGAGCCACCGGTTCAAGCTGCCGCCATTCAATCGCCCGCGCCTGTTGCTCAGACGGCAACGCCCACTCCCGAGCCTGCCCAGGCCACTACGCCACCCGCGCAGCCATCATTCCAAGAGCTTGCCTCCGAGCCGTACAACCAACTCCGCGAACTGATGGATCACAGCAAGATCACGGAGCCGGAACTGGTCCGCCTGTGCAAACATCGCGGCCTGATGACGGAGCAGCAGCAAGAGCTTCTTCAGATGGCGGATGAGAAGATCAAGGATTTGTGCGAAAGCTGGCCGGCCGTTGCCGGGCAGGTGAGGATTGATCGAAGAAACACTGGCAAATAGAAATCCCCTCCGTGAAAAATCCGGTTGCGTTCATTCGACAGTGCGATACATGCGGCATGACTACGGCCATCGACCTTGATCCGACGCCAGAGCATTGGCGCGAACTGTGCCTCTACGGTGAGACCATACGCACACTTCCGCAACAAGAGGCAATGGAGCTGTGGAAAACGGCGGGCTGCTGCAAATGCCAGAAGCCGCATGGTTCGGCGGCGGACGTTGACCTGCGAACCCACTTCCGAAATGGTCGGCCTATCATTCTGGAGTCTCATCAGGGAGTAGTCTCTGAGGTGGTGCGCGACGATGTGGAAATTACGTACGAGACAATGGCAGGTCCGATAAAGCAAATCTATCACAGAGAGCAATTCGTTGGAACCGTGCCAAAGGAAGGAGATCATGTGGAAGCT
>Ga0193736_1000130_pt1 | contig 10929 bp, 10 predicted proteins | sample L2m1metaG_FD_160566 | JGI IMG/M metagenome (GOLD analysis project Ga0193736, IMG submission 160566) | Soil microbial communities from a riparian zone of the East river system, Colorado, United States - L2m1 | ecosystem: Environmental > Terrestrial > Soil > Riparian zone | place: USA: East River... | reverse complement strand
TGCAAGGGCCCGGGATACTGGTCGTTGAAGGCGAACATCGTAAGTGTCTGACCCTTGAAGCTGCGACGAACGAGGCCGGCGCGGAGCCGCAGCGTGTCGCCGTTGCCGAGACGTACCAGCTCACGAGGTCGCGCCCGCGGAGCCGCTGCTTTGGCGGACGGCAGATACGGCGCGACGCTCGGGCGAAGCATCATTTCGGCGGGGAGCATCTGCAGATTCGGCGGCATCGGGACCGTCGTCCAGCGCGCCGAGTCGCTGCGCGTGTTCGGAGGGGCGTGTTGATGTTGGATCGTGGGAGAGTCGGGCTCGTGAGTCGCACCGAGTGTGAACTGCATCAGGTCCGCCGGTTGCAGCCGCGTGGTCGGAGAGGCACCGCGCAGGATAAACGCCCCACTCGGCGCCGTCACGTTTGCTGACGCCTCGGCGGTGATGAGGATTATGAATTTATCGAGCGCGATTGCGGGGAGTTCGGCTCGCCCATTCCTCACTTCGCCGAGCCGGCTTACCGCATCCATGACCGGGGTTGCAACCCAGGCGACGTACGTGGAGTACGCTCCAAGGGATGCGGGAGGGGGGAGGCCCTCGAGAGAGATCACAGGGGAGAAGCGCAGCACCCCGGAGGCCGTGACATCGACGGTGAAAGGGCCAGGGCGCACGAGGAGCTCGACGCGGCCGGACACGCCTGTTATACGAGGCGCCGCGATGAGCTCGATGCAATAGAGATCACGGCTGGGTGCGAGTGGACGCACCGGACCATCACATAGCGACGCGATCGAGGGTTGATCGGTGGCAAGCACGAGGAGAAGCACCGCGATCAGGGTTCGCATCGTCGGAAAGTTGTAGTGATGCGAGGAGGATGGTCAGGTGCCGGTCAACAGAAAAGATCAACCTCGAAGTTGATCTTCCCAAGTCTGGCGAGATTACCCGAACATGCGCATCGTTGCCTATCCATCGAACGAGGACCCGTGCGCCTGCCAGCCTTCTGCCGCATTGCGACCCCCGTGCTCAGCCTAGCGATGTTCGGCGCCAGTGGCAGCGCACAGAGCCCCATCGGCATCTTCGACTCGCAGATCGACGTCGGCCGTCCGCGACATACCGGGTCGGCGTCGTACCAGCCCGAGCGACAGGAGTACCTGGTTGCCGGTTCGGGCCAGAACATGTGGGGTGACCGGGACGACTTTCACTTCGTTTGGAAGCGGCTGACGGGCAACTTCATTCTATCCACCCGCGCGCGCTTCGTCGGCACCGGAGTCGACGCGCACCGGAAGATCGGCTGGACAATTCGCCCTTCGCTCGAGACCAACAGCGCGCACGTGACGGCGGCGCTGCATGGCGACGGACTCGTGTCGCTCCAGTTCCGTCGAACGGCGGGTGCGATCACGGAGGAGGCGAAGTCGGCTGACAGCCTGCCCAACGCGGACGCCGTGATCCAGCTCGAGCGGCGCGACGGAGTCTACGTAATGTCGGTTGCGCGGTTCGGTGACACCCTCGTCACGCAGGACCTTTCCGGCGTCACGCTCCCGGACACCGTCTACGTCGGCCTGTTCGTGTGCGCACACAACGACACCGTCGTGGAGCGAGCCGCGTTCACCAACGCCCGCATCACAATTCCAGCGAAGGCGGATCTGGTTGCCTATCGCGACTACCTCGGCAGCAACCTCGAGATTCTCGATGTCGCGACCGGGAACGCGACGATCGTGCACAGCTATCGCGGATCGTTTCAGGCTCCCAACTGGACCGCTGACGGGAAAGCGTTGATCTATGCGCAGGAAGGGCTCCTCCACCGCTTCGATCTCTCGTCGAGATCAGCCGCTCCGATCAACACCGGCTTCGCGACGCGCAACAACAACGACCATGTCCTTTCGTTCGACGGCCGGATGATGGCCATCAGCCATCACGCAGTGGAGGATAGCGGCGCGTCGATCATCTACACGTTGCCGGCCACCGGCGGCACGCCCAGGCGGGTGACCGCGAAAGGACCGTCGTACCTGCATGGATGGTCTCCCGATGGCCGCTGGCTCGTGTACACCGGCATTCGAGGCAAGGAGCTGGACGTCTATAAAATTCCGGTGGCTGGGGGAAGCGAGATCCGCCTCACCTCGGCGCCGGGACTCGACGACGGGCCGGAGTATTCGCCGGACGGCAAGTACATCTACTTCAACTCTTCGCGCAGCGGACGGATGCAGATCTGGCGCATGCGACCCGATGGGAGCGATCAGCAGCAGATCACGAGCGACGGCTTCAACAACTGGTTCCCGCACATCTCGCCGGACGGGAAGTGGATCGCGTACATCGCCTTTCCACCGGACGTCGACAAGGACGATCATCCGTTCTACAAGCACGTGCTGCTTCGCTTGATGCCCATCGGTGGCGGACCCGCGCGAGTCATCGCCTACGTATACGGTGGGCAGGGAACGATAAACGTCCCGTCGTGGTCCCCGGACGGAAAGCGGCTCGCGTTCGTGAGCAACTCCACGATGCCGTAGCGTGAGCTCGCCGACACCTCCCTCGGGCGACAGAGTTAACCCGCCCGAGCAGCCCCACCTCGTCCGCCGCTTCAGCCTCCTGCCCGCGACGGCGCTGAACATGACCAACATGCTCGGCGCGGGGCCGTTCATCACGATTCCGCTGCTCATGTCGGCGATGGGCGGACCGCAGGCGATGCTGGGCTGGATCGTCGCGCTCGTGATCGTGATCTGCGACGGCATGGTGTGGAGCGAGCTCGGCGCGGCGATGCCGGGATCGGGTGGATCCTTCAATTATCTGCGCGAGGCGTTCGGGCGTGAAAGGTTCGGGCGGCTCATGGGATTCCTCTTCGTCTGGCAGTTCGTGCTCAGCGGGCCGCTGGAGATCGCCTCGGGCTACATCGGCTTCGCCTCTTACGCCAGTTTCATCTGGCAGGGACTGACGCGCCCCGGTGTGATTGCACTCATCACGGTGGTGGGGCTGATCAACATCGCGCTTCTGTACCGGCGCATCCAATCGATTGCCACAATCACCGTCTCGCTCTGGGTCGGCACGCTGATCACGGTGATCGCCGTGATCGTCACGGGTGCGATGAACTTCAACCCCGGCATCGCGTTCGATTTTCCACCGGGCGCATTCAACTTTTCGCTGGGCTTTTTCCTTGGTCTCGGCGCTGCCACACGCGTCGGGATCTACGACTATCTGGGCTATTACGACATCTGCTACATCGGCGACGAGGTACGAAATCCCGGGCGCGTCATTCCTCGCTCGATTCTGATCAGCACTGCCGCGGTCGCCATTATCTACATAGGCATCAACCTGTCGATCATCGGCACAGTGCCGTGGCGGGAGTTCGTACCGGCCGCCGAGCACCCGGAATCGAACTTCATCGTCTCGATCTTCATGCAGAGGATCTACGGCACGGGCGTGGCGACGATCTTCACTCTGCTGGTGCTCTGGACCGCGTTCGGATCGGTGTTCGCGCTGCTCCTTGGATACTCGCGCATTCCCTTCGCGGCGGCACAGAGTGGCTACTTCTTCCGCGCGTTCGGCCGCCTGCATCCGACGAAGGACTTCCCCTACGTTTCGCTCATCGTTCTGGGAGTCATCTCGATCGTGGCGGGTTTCTTCTCGCTGGGAACTGTCATCGACGCGCTCATCGTGACACGCATCCTGGTGCAGTTCATGGGACAAGCGGTCGGCCTCATACTGCTCCGCCGGCACGCTCCGGACATGCCCCGCCCATTTCGCATGTGGCTCTATCCGATCCCAGCGCTGGTCGCGCTCGCAGGATGGCTCTTCGTCTTTGCCACCACACCGATCCGGGTGATCCTGTTCGGGGTGGGTGTGTTGGCGTTGGGGTGCGTGGTGTTCCTGATCTGGTCGCGAAGGAGCAATCGCTGGCCGTTCGAAGTGGCAACGTCGCGGGCCGCAGCGTGATTACGAGCTAGGCGAAGCCGGCTCACACCACGTGACCGCCGTGCGATCGTTTCGTTGTCGGGCGATTCTGTTCGACCTTGACGGAGTCCTCGTTGATTCCGCGGAATGCGTGGAGAAAACGTGGCGCGAATGGGCAAGACGTCATCACCTCGATCCGGACCGCGTAATTGCGCTCGCGCACGGACGTCGCGCGATCGAAACGGTTCGGTTGATCGCGCCAGAGCTCAGCGCCGATGTGGAGCTCGCCGAGCTGGCGGCGAGTGAGGCGACGACTTCCGAGGGCGTCTACGAAATCGCCGGAGCCCGTGAGCTGCTGGAACGGCTTCCTGCCAGCGGATGGGGCGTCGTCACTTCCGGTATTCGCTCCGTCGCGGAGTTCCGGCTTCGCTACACCCGGCTGCCGCTGCCGACGGTGATGGTCTGCGCCGATGAGATCGCGCGCGGAAAGCCCGATCCTGAAGGCTATTTGACGGCGGCGGCACGCCTGAGTCGCCCTGCTGCGGACTGCGTGGTCATCGAAGACACGCCTGCTGGAATCGAGTCGGCGCACGCGGCGGGGATGCGAGTCGTGGCGATCGCGACTACATACCCGCTCGAGCGGTTGACCGGTGCAGACGCGGCTGTCGAGCGCTTGACAGATTTGACGGTTGTCAACAGGGGAGACGAAATGCAGATCGACATTCCGCCCCCCAATCCACGATCCTAGTCGCTTGCCTTCACGCCGCCGCCCACATGACGGGCCGAGCGGCGGCGGTTTGGCTCTTTCTGCAGCGTCGCGCGATACTCCGCGTTCGCTTCGGCGGGCCGCTTGAGCTCGAGGAGCATGTCACCCAGCAGCTCACGCGCCGGCGCCAGCGGCCCCGGTGTCACGGCAGCCTTTTCGGTGGCGTCCTCACGCGTCGCAGCCTCGCGCATGCGCGTCAGCGCCTCGTTCTCCCGACGCTCGGCTAGATCGAGCCAGGCCTGCGCCGCGAGGTGCTGGATGGCCACCTGCTCCGCCCAATATCCTTCGCCCTTGGCACTCAGTCGTTGTTGAAGCGATGACAGCGCATCGATTGCAGCCTTCGCCTTTGCCGGATTGCGGGTCCGCGCTGCACCGAGCGCGCGCGCGAAGTACGTCATCGCCTCGGGGTAGAGAAAGGCGCTTGGTTTCGGCTCGAGCGCGGCGGCTTCCGCCCACGCGCCCCGCTCCAGCGCCCAACGTGCCGGAATTGCCGCAAGCGCGAATACGCCCGCGGAACCGGGAGCAGCGCCTGTCACCGCGTTGGGGTCGAAACGCGCGGCGAGTGCCGGCAGCGCATCGAGAATCGCTTTCGCCTCGGCCTTCCTCCCCATCTGCAGGTGCGCGTACATCGCGTAGTCTGCGGCATGCAGCGCTTCGGCGATGGAGCCAGTGCCTTCCGCGACCTTCATCGACCGATTGTTCGCTTTGACCGATTCGTCCCACATGCCGACCCGGGTGAATGTGTGGGACGGCATATGCAGCGCATGCGCGGCTGACGGCGCGATGCCCGAATAGCGGCGCGCGGCCGCTCGCGCCTTGTCTGCCAGTGGCGGATAGTCGTAGGTGTGAATGATGTAGTGCGCGAGCCCGGGGTGATTCGGCTGCTTCTCCCACAGCGGCTCGAGAATACTGCCCGCCTTCAGCTGATTGGCGAATGTCTTGTCCGTCGGCGGCGCGGTCGCCGCGAGCGAGATCGCGTAGAAAATCGCGGCTTCGGTGTCCGCTGGATGCTGGGTCGCGAGATCGCTCATCGCGCGCTCATAGTCGACCATGCGCGTGCGCTGATCCTTGCGCTCGAAGTCGTCGTACAGACGGCTGACGGCCTGAATGTAGCCGCGCTCTCGCTCGGACGCGCTCGCAGCAAGTCGCGCCGCGGCTTCAACGGCCTGCTTGCCCTGCTGAAGCTGCGCGACCGACTTGTTTCCGGGCGCCATCGGATTGCTCCATCGACTCAGCGCGATCCCCCAGTGTGCCATGGCGCATGTGGAGTCGGCGGCGAGCACTTGGCTGAAAGCTTTGATCGATGCGCCGAATTCGAACGAGTGCAGGAGCGCCACGGCACGGTCGAACTGCGGCGCGACGCGCGGGTTGCACGACGTCTCAAAGTGAACTGTGCCGAGCTTCTCAGCGCGCTCCTTCTGAGTGTGTGGGTGCTGCTGACCGTACGCGGCGAAGGCGGGATAAGTGAGGACGACCGCAATAGCGGCCATAGATAGGCGTGTCATGTGGGCTCCTTGATCCCTTCATTGTGCGAAGAGAGAGCGCGCACGGCAAGTCGCTAGCTCCCGCTTCCGTGAACGTGGGAGGAAAAGCTAACGTTCCGCATGGATCCCATCACCCACACGATGGCCGGCGCGGTGATGGCGCGCGCCGGCCTCGACCGCGGCGGCAAGCTCCCGTTGGCTGCGACCACGCTCATGCTCGCGGCCAATGCGCCCGACATCGACATCTTCGTCATGTTCCTCGGCCCTTACGCCGGTCTAGCATTCCGCCGCGGCTGGACGCACGGCCCCATCGCCATGGCGGTGCTACCAATCCTCCTCACCGGGTTGATGCTGGCCTGGGACCGGTTGGTCAGGCGTCGCGGCCAGCGCGGAGTGTCGTGCGCACCAGTGCCCGTCGGGGCGACGCTGCTTATCGCCTCGGTCGGCATGTGGAGCCACCCCGCACTCGACTGGCTCAACACTTACGGCATTCGGCTGCTGATGCCGTTCAGCCGCGAGTGGTTCTACGGCGATGCCGTGTTCATCATCGATCCGTGGCTCTGGCTGCTCCTCGCCGCAGCGCTCATACCCTGGCGCCGCACGCGCCGACGTGTGCAGGTCGTCGGTGCCGTCGCCGCGGTGTACGTGGTCGCGATGATCGCAGCGAGCATGGTGGCGGAACCGATGGCCCGTCGCGCCGCCGAGGCCGCGGGGACAACAGGCATCGAGGAAGTGATGTACCAGCCCGCCCCGGCGCAGCCCCATCGGGGGAGCTTGATCGTCGCGACTCGTGAGGCGTACACCCGCGGCACCTTCCGCTGGATCACGCCGGGCGGCCGCGTGACGTTGCTTCCCAATCCCATCCCGCGCGGGGATTGGACGGCAAGCGAAGTCCGCCGAGCGATCGCGGATTCCCGCGTGCGCGACTACCTCGTCTGGGCGCGTTTCCCGTTTGTCCGCATGGAGCAAACACCGGAAGGGACCGCTGTGTTCTTCGGCGATGCTCGCTTCACGGACGGCCCTTCGAGCGGCGCGCTGCAAGGAATCCGCGTCGTGGTCGTCAAATGACTCGAATCAGGCTCCGGACGGTTCCAGCTTTTTGTCCAACGCGGAGTTGAGCCCGAGCTCCTTGCGCAACGCGGGCGCGACGCGGGTGCCAAGCAACTCGATGGCTTGCATCAACTTGGCATGAGGCAGCGAAGCCGCGTTCATTTGAAAGGTGAAGCGCGAGACTCCGCCGAGCGCTTCGCTATGTCGAATGATCTTTTCGGTAACTTCGTCGGGGCTGCCGACCAGTAGCGCCCCCCGCGGACCACGTTGAGCGTCGAAGTCCGCACGCGTGGTTGGAGGCCAGCCGCGCTCCTTTCCGATGTCCGTGAAGGCTTTCGCATAGCCGGGAAAGAAATCATCAGCAGCCTCCTGGGTCGTCGCCGCGACATAGCCGAGCGAGTGAACGCCAACCTTGAGTCGATCGGGTGAATGCCCCGCACGCTTGCCCGCTTCCCAGTAAAGATCCACCAGCGAGCGAAAGCGGTGCGTGTGCCCGCCAATGATGGCGACCATCAAGGGAAGTCCGAGCATTCCGGCGCGAGCGAATGACCCAGGCGTACCGCCAACACCAAGCCATATCGGCAAGGGATTCTGCACTGGCCTCGGGTACACGCCCTGGCCCGTCAGCGCGGCTCTGTGTTTGCCGAACCAGTGGACGTGCTCGTTGTCACGGATCTTGAGCAGCAGATCCAGCTTCTCGGCAAACAGCTCGTCGTAGTCCTCAAGCCGGAAGCCGAACAACGGGAAGGAATCGGTGAACGAGCCCCGGCCCACGACCATCTCGGCGCGCCCCTGCGACAGGAGATCGAGCGTGGCGAAATTCTGGAATACGCGAACGGGGTCGGCGGAGCTCAGGACAGTTACCGCGCTGGTGAGACGTATGCGGCTCGTTCGTGCCGCGGCGGCGGCGAGAATGACGGCAGGAGCGGAGTCGAGGAAGTCTTTACGGTGATGTTCGCCGATTCCGAAGACATCGAGCCCAACCTGGTCGGCGTGCTCGATTTCCTCGATCAGGTTGCGCAGGCGCTCCGCTGCACTGAGCTCCCGGCTGGTGTCCGTGTGCGCTGCTGCGAAACTATCAATACCAATCTCCACTCGTGGCCTCCTCTATTCGTTCAGCGCGCCGGCAGATCAGCTGCCGTTCGGGGTTGCGTGAGATACCGTGACAGCCGGATGACGCCGTAGCGCGAGATTGGCGAACCCGCCGACGATCCCGGCGATCAGCGCAAGCCAGGTGAACGATGCCGGCCAGCGTCCGGCGATGCCCAGCCAGGCGTCGAGCGAGTACTGACCGAAGCCGGTCAGGGCGAGCCCGAACGCGCCAGCAGCGTACAACAGCGGCACCTCGATCCCGTTCGTCGCGGCAAACAATCCGTGTTCCCAGTGCACGGTCAGCGCCGCCACGATCATGACGGAGACCATCAGCGCCGGTCCGATCGGCCCAAGAAAGCCGAAGGCCACAAGGAGTCCACTGACGACCTCGGTTATCGACGCCGCTGCGGCGAAGGTAATGCCGGGCTGAAAGCCGAGCTGGCCAAATGCCTCGCCAGTCTTGCGAAGCCCGTAGCCGCCGAACCATCCGAACAACTTCTGCGCTCCGTGCGCGGCCATGACGAAGCCGATGACGAGTCGCACGAGCAGGAGGCCGATGCCCGTTGTCTGCAGATCAATCGCGTAGGTACCCATGGTGCCGATCCCTCGAACTGTGTAGGTTACTGTTGGTAACTATCAGCAACCTAAAACGCTCGTCCGCGGCGAAAAAGAAGGCACGCGAACGTGCCTGAGTCACTTCGGAGTAACCAATGGCGAAAGACACAACCGCTCGACCTGCCGAGCTGCAGCACACGCCGGCGAACTGCCACGCACGCGAGATATTGGCGCGCGTCGGCGACAAATGGTCGGTGTACGTCATCCACGTCCTGGGCGACGCCGGCACACTGCGCTTCAACGAGCTGCGGAGTCGGGTGGATGGGATCAGTCAGCGGATGTTGACGGTGACTCTTCGCGGAATGGAGCGCGATGGGCTGGTAACGCGCAGAGTCTATCCAGAGGTCCCGCCGCGCGTTGAGTACGCGCTGACGAAACTCGGCGCGACGCTTCGTCAACTCGTGCGTGGGCTGGTCGAGTGGTCAGGCGCGCACCTCACCGAAGTGGACGCCGCGCGGGCCGCGTACGATTCACGGAATCGGCGGCCAGGGAAGTCGGCGCCGCTCGGTCCCGCGCGTCGTACGCAATCCTCACGAGCTGCGGGCTAAGACACCCCGGCGCCTAGCTGGTCGCGTGCTTGCAGAGAAACCCGAATCCAAATTGGAGGAACGATGGTTCCAAGAAAGATTGTCTACTGGGGCAGTACCGGAGTTGTCGCAGTGATGCTGCTGTTTTCTCTGAGCTACCTCACCGGCAGTGAGCAGGTGGTTTCCGGATTCGCCAAAGCCGGTTACCCGCAGCACCTTCGGATAGTTCTCGGAATCGTCAAGCCGGTAGCCGCCATCGTCCTGCTGATGCCGGGGTTTGCGCTGCTTAAGGAATGGGCCTACGCGGGGGTAACGTTCGCCTGGGTGATGGCAGCGATCTCCGCCTACGCGTCGGGAGAGCCCGTGCAAGTATGGCTTATGCCGCTCGGGCTGCTTGCGCTGCTCGCCGTGTCATACGTTACCAGGCCGCCAAACCGCCGACTTTCCGAACCGTCAGCGAGCTGAAGCTCGATACTCATTGTCGGACTTCCCTGGTCTCCAGTCACTGGAGATCGCGCCCGAGCCGCTGACGGGCTCCGTTGCTGCCGCGCTCATTTCGGAGCTGAATGCCGAGCTCTCAGCTATGTATCCCGAGCCTGGTGCCACACACTTCGCCCTTGATCCGAAGGAAGTGGCGCCTGGAACCGGCATCTTTGTCGTCGTCCGCTTGCGCGGGCGCGCAGTGGGATGCGGCGCATTGCGTACCGTTCGTGATCCTGCGCCCGTACGTGAGCTCGGCCCGCGGGTCGGAGAGCTCAAGCGGATGTACGTCGCGTCAGGGATGAGAGGACACGGTATCGGTCGCAAGCTTCTGGAACGACTCGAGGCCGAAGCGCGCGCTCTCGGTCTAACGCGTCTCGTGCTCGAGACCGGCACCAGACAACTGGAGGCGCTGGCGCTCTACCGGCGCGCCGGGTTCACGGAGATCCCGCTGTACGGCGAGTACGCAGCGTCATCTACGACGAGCGTGTGCATGGCAAAACCACTGTAAATACCGAGAGTGCGAACCAGCCAATCTCGAGGCATCCTACGATGATGGCTCAATCGAGCACTTGACGGATCGATTAAGTGGTTGCCCATTGTCTGCGAAGCTACACTTGCTGTGGAGGCAAATTGACCAACAAGATCAGGTTCCCCGCTTTCTGCGCGCTGCTTCTCTTTTCGGCGATTCCCGCCGGTGCGCAGACATCAACTCGCGAGCTATCGGTCGCGCTCGGCGCGAGTCAATTCGACGCCAGCGGGACGGGTACTGCTCCCCTCGCAGCCATCAGAGTAGCCGCTCCCCTGGTTGGCCGGTGGATGTTGGGCGAGATCAGCTTGTCTTACGCCTCGCTCGACGAGCAAATCAGCACCAGCCACACACGCGTCGGAGTGGGTGAAGCACAGCTTCAGGCTCATTTGCCTGCGGCGCGAGTGCAGCACAGGATATTCGCTTTCCGCGCCCGCCCCTACGTCGGCTTGGGAGGGGGATGGGTTCATTACTTCAATAACGCCGCAGGACGCTCTGCCACCGCCCCAACCGTTTCGGGCG
>Ga0193736_1000127_pt1 | contig 11045 bp, 11 predicted proteins | sample L2m1metaG_FD_160566 | JGI IMG/M metagenome (GOLD analysis project Ga0193736, IMG submission 160566) | Soil microbial communities from a riparian zone of the East river system, Colorado, United States - L2m1 | ecosystem: Environmental > Terrestrial > Soil > Riparian zone | place: USA: East River... | reverse complement strand
GTTTTACGAGTTCTTATGTTTACATAAGACTCGTTCTTGTAACCCCGCCTGCGGGCAAGATTCAGCGCGTTTTTTTTATTCATTGCTGTTTTACCCACGGTTTCAAACTTTTACCCACGGTTTACTTGATCTTTCTGATATTTGACATCTCTCTCTGCTCAACCCTCCTTTCTTTTCGTGTTCTCCACTCTGCTCACTATGTTCTACACTCTCTTCAATTTCATTTCTTTTTGGTTGAATCATCGAGAAATATATCCTTATGTCATCCAATACCCTGCGACTTATCTTGCCTCTTTCTCAATCCACTCCTCCACTTCCATACTGTGCAAGTCGGATAGCCGTTCAGCATCCTGCTGTATGGCCTGTACCAACTATATTTTCAACAACCAGCTCCATGGTCCCATCACCTTCCCCTACCTTTCTCAACAATGCAGGAGCCGATCCACAACCCCTCGCCACCCTCAGCTCGCTCTCCATCTGTTCAGCGCATATTCTGGGGCTCCGTCATTGTTGGTGCTGCTAGACCCCGATCCACACCTCTTGGAATGGCAGTATACACTTCTGGGGCCACCAGATACTTGTACATATAGAGGCTCCATAGAATGCCGCCCACCTCAAGCATTCTCCCTTCACCGCAATGACATATCCGAAATTTCCTGAACACTGGCTCAGAATAACAACCTGCAGACCCACACCAATGGAAGACACTGGGAGGTACACCTGTACTCTGTTCAGAGTCCATCAACATCCATTCCAAGTCCACACGCTAACCACATCGATTCCAACAGCCGCCTCCGCTGCACCCCCACATGGTCACACAGGCGCCTCTCCATACTGCTGTGTTGAGACCGATGACACCGATATCAACCGTTCCCCCCTCTCAAGTCAATGTTTTATAATACATGTGTCCACACCACATTCTCTCGCCACCATCTTGAACCTTGCCCAGCATTCCCAGGGTCTACTGCGGTTTGGGTGGCAACTATCAAGCCACCACTGCTTTTTAACTGCTATGTAGTTTTGTTATCTACTACTTTTAAAAATCTTACGCTGTTTCACCTGTCTGTCAACATTTCAAGCTCAGCCTTCGGTTCTCGGCTTTCTGTCACCTCCCGTCGTCCTTCATGTTCCTCCACCTTACATGGACCTTTGTTCGACAGAGGCTCGTCGCCGTCATCAACTTCGTGAATCGCAAATTCAAACATGTACCAACAAGACCGATGAACAATCAGCGGTAATTAGGCAACGTGACGCAGCGGCACATTGTCATGCTCGATCCAACACTGTCGCCTCATCTACAAACACATCCGCCCCCAACTTCTGCCGTTTGGGTGGCAACTATCAAGCCACCACTGCTTTTTAACTGCTACGTAGTTTTGTTATATAATAATATATTGTTTTTCTTCAAGAAAATGTCTTACATTATGGATAATGGCATTTATTCATACCGTGTTTCACCTGTAAGTGTACACCCACAACCCGTGTAGCGTATGGTGCAAAGACCAACTTGAAGTTGAAGTTAATGATTGGCTTTGGCGATTGGTGTGTAAAGTCATGTATTATGATATCCTGTTAAGTTCATTCTCAAATCGGCTGCAAGTCGATTTGAGAATTAACAACTGGATATCATAATACATGACTTAACGCAGATATCACCATAGTCAATTTCACAATCATGGTGTGTAACATCCTTTCAGCGTCCTACTGCTTAAAGACAGCTCACAGAACTTGAATGCAATGCAATACTTGACAATTAACCATAGGGGTATACACAGAGTGACTGAACATCTTAGATATGACGCAAAGTCCTACGTAGGAGCTTTCAACAAAAACTGTGGAAATCAAATAGATGGCAAAATAAAAGAAAGACGGGTATGTGGTATATCAGTGGTGGCAAAGAGCGAAAAAATAAAAATAAAGGCATAGAAACAAATGGATATATAATCGACAAAATTTACCATCGACATAGGGCTCACATCTCCATAGAGGTACCTCCCAGATTTGCTCGCTTCATCTGGGCCTCCAATGTTTCCTCTGTGTCCTCTTGAATATATCCTACGGTTCGTTTGAGGGTCAGTGGTCTGAGTATCGTCTGTGCCACTTGATTTTTCATGACAAGAGCATTCTGTTTGAAGTGTCAGTTTCTCATGCATCCTATCTTCAATCTGAGGGTTACCTTTGCTGGACGAGCATCAAGAAGAGCAATTGATCTCAGGGTGACAAGCGGTTTGAACCTTTTATTCCTAACCGGTATCACCACAAAGGAGACTTGCGCCTCTACAATATCTCCTTTGACCAGTTTGCTGGGCTCGATAGTGTTGTAGCTGTCTCAGGTCAGTTATGTCAGTCGTCGCAGCTGAGATTGGATGATTCTCACCTTTTTCCACCTTTGAGGTTGTCAACACATTCAAAATACTCCACTTCATTCTCACGAAGATGAACGAAATCCGAGTCAGCTCCCATTGCCATTTCCAGTATTCCTTCGGGGTCCACAGAGCGCTTGAATGGTACAATCTCCTGATTTGATTGGTCATGCCGGCCTGTAAAAAATCGGTTGCCCATGTCAATCGCAACGTGGCCGTCGAACAGTGTCGCGTTCCATTCATCAAAACTGCCAGCTGGAAGCATTTGTTTGAACATATCAAAGATGACTTTAACGCCTCTAACACAGGTCTGCAGCCCGTCCGCACCAAAGCCGGTGAGCATAATGGACTGACGTCGGTATCTGCGTTCACGCAAGCCGCTGGAATTTCGGAGTCAGTATGTGGTCCGTTATGTATTATCTCTTACTTACACGCTTTGTGGCCTCCTAATCGGTGGTAGGTTTCGGTCACAGATAATTCCTTGTAGTCGCAAGACCAACTCTTCTCGTATGCCTTGATCATTGGGAGGTCCAGCCCGGACAAGTTTCCAGCACCGTGGTCGGGTAACCTGTATGGGCTGGGCTTCGTTGACTAAGTTGTCTCCCTACAAAAGTCAGCGTTGCTTGTTGTTATAGCAACACAAGTGGTATGATAATTTACCTTGCTGTATTCGGCAACGCACAGATGCCTAGGGCATTGACCAGTGCGTTCATTGATGACCTCAATAAGCAGTGTGCCTATCACACATACAATATTCAGCAAACCATACAAAACCATGACAGGTCTTACGGGCAGCATCCTTGTCATAGCATTCATCCATGCCGGTAAGTAGATTTGTTGGGGAGTTTTCTGTTGCGAAGTGCAACTGCTGGTCTCATTCTGCTATGTCTGGTCCATATAAAAATTGTGCCGAATGAGGTACATCTGTTACGGCCATGGATGGTCCGATCGTTGGGGTCAGCGCTACCATCGTGTCAGGTTTGACTTTTGCTACACATGGTTGGAGCGCTCTTTCCCTGACCGCAATACTAATTGAAATCTAGGAGGTCTTGCTATTAGATCTCATCTGCGACTCGGAGAACCACATTTCAGGTCACTCCTTTGACAATTCAGGGCCATGGTACTTGCCAACGATTGCTTAGGCTTAACCACATGTGCACCATGATCTCCATGTTTTGTAACTTTGTGGATAAGTTGCATTTTTTGATGGCCGCCTTATTACGGGCCGCCCCTGTGGCGCCCAGGGTAAGACGATCACTTTTTTCTTCTCATTCTTCTTGATGGTATGGTGGGTTGCAACTTGGAGTCTGAGATGTTGCACATTAAATATGATGAATTGTGGACACAATGGATTATTGGCAAGAAGGCGATGGAGGGTCATTAACAGTCATGGTGGATCACAGGGTCTTTTGCACCAGTATAATAGTTCCGCGTACCTGCATTCTCCTGTGCCTTTGGTAGCGCTGCTACGGGTGATCATGGTATACTTCCCTGGATGTGATACCAGTGAAATAAATAAATAACCAGGCATTGGCCTAGATCTCATCGACGTTGTGGAGCATATTTTAGATTGTTACTTTGACAGGACAGGGGCCGCGGCTTTAGTATTTGTCAATGTTTCTCTCTGCCTGTGTCACGAGTCGGACACCTCCCGCAGTTTTGTGGCTGAAAATGATCTGGGGGCATTTTCTGATAGGCGCCCTGTTACTACTTGCACTATCCCTGATGTCCGTATGGGTGGGTGAACATCTGTTGTAATAGTGGCCAAAACGCAGACTTTGTATTAAACAAAGCCCGAGGTATCATGTCTTAAGTTCTAACTCCATGCATAGCTCATTATGTGTAAAGCAGGAGTTAACAACATTTTTTGCTGATGTTGCATGACCGGCGTTTTCTTGGTGTTGCTACGTGATGGTGTCAGAATGTCTGCACCTGTTGGATGCTCGTGTTTTGTTTGTTCTGTCCCTGCTTTTCTGATTCAGTCTGCATGAGAAGTATTTCCTGTTTAAGTACCTTGTATCGTGTTATAAAAGGGCTTGCGACTCTAACCTTTCACTGTATCTCTCGTGATGGCGCGCAAAAAAAACAAAAAGCCAACCACTCCTGAGTTTATTTCAGGGGACTCCGACGGTAGTAAAGATAGCGACGAATATGTTGAGTCCAGCCAATCTGGGTACGTCCTCGTAGTGCTTTGGAATGTTGGCTGACGTTCTTGCAGGAGTGAAGCTGTCAGTGATGCTTCTACAGGGCAAGAAATGTAAGTCTGTAGATTGTTTTAATACTCCGCTGTATTAAATTCGAGTTTGCAGCTCACCTTCGGATATGGATATGTAAGTGGTCGATTTTGGTTAGGCGCCTTGTTCTTATATGATATTAGCATAACACCACCTAGGCGTCGTACCCGGCGACGAGCAGCTGAGCCTCCTGTCACACCAACGCCTAAAAAGACACCAGCAAGGTGAGTAGCGGATTGCTTCATCTTTCTCAGTTCTGTTTGACCGTGAGTTAGGGGAACTAAGCGCACCGTCAAAGAAGCAAAACGCGATCCTGATAATCCCAGGTACACGCTTGTCTATGATAATGCAGATATCAGTTGGCTGATTATCTGCGTAGTCCTAGGCGAGACTCTCCAAAGAAACAGCGTACCGATCCGGGTGTTTCCGTAAACAATACCCCATCGTGAGTCATGTCTTTTGTTGTTCGTATTTTGTATAATGTTGAGCGTTCTTATAGTGAACCTGCAAAGTCTGCACCAAAGACTACGAAGTCTAAAGCTGCTAGGACTGGCAAGGGAAAGTCTGCTACCCAGGAGTGAGTCGTACACTTGTACAGTTGTGGCCCACTGATCTTTATATCGGTGAAAGGACGTCCAAGGTTGAAACTGCAAATGTTGTCGGCAACAGTTCTCAACCTTCTGAAAATGCAAAGTATGCATTTAGTATCCTGTTAAATATCTAAGGTCTAAAATTATTTGCAGGCGGCGCTCTAAGAGGACAGATAAGCAGCATGTTACTAGTGTGCAAAAAAAGAAGACTACCTCTACAAAGAATGCGTCTGGTGGTAACAAAAGGTCGGGCTTTACTTGTCACTTTCTTGGTAATCATTTTTTTATCGGTTTGAATAGGAAAACCTCGAAGTAAGTACCTTCTATGTTGACTTGGCGGTATGCTCACAGTTGTGGCAGACCTGCTAAGATTGGTAAAGACGATGACGCCCAGGACAAAAATAAGGAAGTGGTTCTTGGTAATGATAGCGACCCAGAGGATTCTGCGATAGAAAGTGATGCCTCGGTTGAAGAGGGAAATGTCGACAATGAAGACGAAGATGACACTGATGAGGCAATGACTGGAGGCGACAGCGACCCCACTGACACTGAAGACGAAGGCGGTTCTAGTGATGCAGAAGATGTTGAGCCACAGAAGGAAGGAAAGAAGAAGAGGTACGTATATTGAGGTTCGCCTTTATATTATTTATTCTGATAATGGTTACTAGGGAGGTCCGGCTTGACGATAAAACAGTTTATCACGAGGATCTTGATCCAAGAATCAAGTATTTTGCTGCAAATTAAGCATCTATATTTTCACCTTACTATGCATTAGATTACCTACCCTCCAACGATGTGGGGTCTTCAACAAGTCTTTAGTGGACAAGTGGCTGAAGACATCGTATTCTAAGCTTCCCAAACTACCAGGGTAGGTTCGCCATTGTATAAGGATAAGATCAGCCTTGATATATCCTGTTGCAGAGGAAAGCAGATGATCGGTTGGTCGAACCCAAACAAACCAACTGTGCTGGAGGGATTCGCGTTCTTTTCCAACATAACGGAAAACTTTCCGGAAGCTGATATGAGGTTCGTTCCTTTTTTGTTTATTGTGTTCTGTCGGTCTGACCAAATTCTTCGTTTCCAAAGATATCTTCGAGAGCTTATCTATTTTGACGCTGATAAGTTCATGAATGTCGTCAACTTTTCGCGTGCAGATCCCTCCCTATTTTGTCTCAAAGTCCCATCTCCCATCTACACGACTTCATACATCTGCTACAGAGGGTGCTCGGTGCCGGCTCGGTGCTTGATAATGGGCATGGTGCATGAAGATAGAACGCGCGCGCCATACCAGCTCTCGAATGGAAAATCAATGAAGTCGATGTCTCTCATACCCTTTGCTCTGGAAGCTGATCGGATGATCGCAGCCACTGCCGCCATATTTCAGGTGGAGCAGTTCCGAGGACAGGTCAACGATGGTAACATCTTGAGTCTTGTCACGCGTCAAGGAGTGATAGGTAAGGCTTTGATCATATATATGGCCACTCATGCTCAATGCGATCCAGACTCTGGTGGAGGTTCCTCATCAGGTATCACGACCAAGCGAGGCAGGTTCGCAAAACCGACTTCTACTGTCGGTGGTCCATCGCAGACATCAACCGTAAGCCTCCGTGGACCAGAGGAAGATAGTGCGTTTATTTGTCCTTTTACTGTGTTTAATACTGACTTTAGTAATGTGTCAGTACCAATTGTAGATGCACGCGGAAAACAGTTCAAGTTACCTGATGACGTCAAACGCATCGAGAAGTTCCCTCGCTTCTCGGGCACGGTTCCGCAAGATTCGGTTATTTTAGCTTGCTACACTACCTCCAAGTATGAGAAGAATGACGTGTGCGCATCGTTTAATATCCTGTGGGCTGCAGTCCTGTGTGGTAATGATGCGTTGGTGTCAATATGTATTCCTTGTTTTCTGATACTGACCTAGGCTATGATATAGGTAGTCCACGCTTTTCTCCCTTTCCTCTGTCTTTCTTCCACGACGACGACTTGTTTAAGATGATGGTGGACACTTCTTTATAGGAAGCATATGTGTTCAAAAGTGACTTCTGATCATCGTCGTGTTTTCTCGGACTGAATTATGGACTATCGTCGCTTGTGCAGCGCCTGGTTACTTTCCCCTGTTGATACTCTCTGCCGTATGGCCTTTTTGCCGTATGCATTATACCACTATTGTTTTCTTTTATCTATTACCATCCCAGCACCTCACACATCGTTATTACTTTCCTTCGTTGTCCCTTCTTGCTATGCAACCCATTGCTGCATGCATTATACCACTCTTGATTTCTCGTAGCTGTTGCTGTAACCTGTATTCAGGTTAGATACCACTTTGATATTTGGAAATGTCACATGTGTTATTACCCTTTCTCTGACTTTCTGAAAGGATTCACAGGCGCTTATTGTGATTCTGGAAGAAAGACATGTGATTATTGCTCCTTATCATCTACGATCAATATTGTGTTATTACAACTTACGGTGTCTGCTTTAACCTGCTTATTTGCTATGAGTGAGTATCACAGTTAATTCAACATCATTTGGTGTATTCTAACCTGTTGCCGTGCGTTTTCGTGAAGCTCAAGTTTTCGTCACGTCTTCAAGAGACGTGTTCTCCTCTCCAAACGCTACTTATCTTCCACCTTTTCCTTTACAGGCGGATACATTTGCATGCGAAGTTCATCATCCTCGAGAGGCATCGAAGCTTCGATGGTATGCACCACTGTGTCCGCATTTGCCCTACATTGCCCGCCATCCAAGTTTTGATAGTCCGATTCTTGAGCGCTTAACCTGCACGTACCGCGGCCTGCCCATCACACAGCATGGAGCTTGGCACTTCCTTGATATAGATGTGCAGACTAAATGGCATCGGCTTGAAACGGCTTTGCTATGGGTGGCGAATGTGCTACTTACTGCAGGTAGAGTCGACTTGCCACTTGGTTGGCAGCCAGGCCCAGTGCCATCCTCCTGCGGTTATCGCAATAGACACATGGAGGAAAATTTTGCGCGTCGTTGTGCAATGAAGTCCAGAGACGCCTTCATTCCTCTGATGGCGCTGTGTTCGTGGTCAATTTCTCGTGTTGGTGACTCACAAACTGCCAACCATGTTCCATTGTGGGCAGATTTACTTCTTCGAGAGGACCCAAACATACAACTATCTTGGATTGAGGATCTTAGGCACTCGATGATCGGCAATTTCAAAATTCCTAGATTTGGCTCGTTCGTGAATGCTGGCATCATCGATCCTGACGTCAAGTATGTGTTTGCACCTATGCTTCGAGCCGATGTGCCTATCTGGATTTACTGGGGCACCGTATCGGAACCGATCGGCGCATATCACCCAGATCTATCAAAATATCGGCCTACTATGCCTCAGATCCAAGCTGCTATGATCCCTCCACGACATACCATTTCCAACCCGCCATCCATCGGTCTTCCTAAAGAATCATCTATTATTCCTCCCCATCCAAGCATCTTGGCAGCGAAATCCATCCATCTTCCCAGAGGATCAAGGCAAATGCCAGACGAGAACTGGATTGCATATTTCGAACGTATGGATGCGAAACGGGAGGATAAGGAATCTAAAGAATCATTCTTGCAGAAACAGAGGCGATTGGCAAGGGAAGGTCATAGCAAGACTGGCGAAGCTCCTGGGAAAAGGGGAGCAGTGGTCTTTTACTGGGAAAAGAATGATAGCGGCTTTCGTTTCCGCAGGCAGGTTGCAAGGGCTGATGTTGCTGAATTGTGGGAGGACTATGCTCCGTCACAAAGGCGATACAATGGCTTTACAGACGAATGGGATATTTGCAGTGAGTTTGATCCTGATGTGACCCATCTGGATGACGATGAAGATGATATGGCCGATACTCAATATGCCGCAACCGACATTGGATCTCCATCCGATAACATCGTGACTTCTGCTGCTGCAGCCCTCGCACTTCTACCTCGACGCTTGAATGAATCAATTTGGAACGAAGTGAATCCTCACTACCAGCCGGAAGTATGCCCAAGCGCGATAGACTCCGCCACTCCTCACGATACTGTTGTCAATATTGCACATTACAGATACGGCCTTATACTTGGTTCCACCTATGTCGGAGGTAGCCCTTCACTGCCAGATTGGGACACAGCAAGAAGAGCCCTCGGCAGTAATGCCGGAGGATCCGTCCATCCAGACGCAAGAAACGCGATTCGAGAGTTGGTTGGAAGTTTCTTCGAGGTTGCCAAGGGGGACATACGACATCCTCACAAAACCTTATGGGACTTGGACCCCCGTGGTGATCAGTACCTGTTTAAGAGATCCAATGTCGCCATTTCCCTATGTGTTGAGGAGACCAGCATTGGCACCGTTTACTGGCTCGAGTCCCGAAACCTTCATCCGTCACGCAACGCACCCTGGAGGATTCTCGTCCAAGATCCTGCAACTGCAATCGAATGCCTGCGACGGCGGTGGGGTCCGCATCTTGTGGATATCGCGTTTGAGTTGTATTCACGAGGCATGGCCTTCAAAACATGTCTTGCTGTCGATTATTGCATTTCACTAGACCGACCGGCGGTCATTGGCCTTGGTTACCGTTTGTCAGGTTATACACCGTCAAAACAAGACTATGCAACATGCGAAAGTATTCGAAACATCTTTTTAACTTCTCCGCGAGCCAGAGCTGCTTTGTTGAAAGGAGGTATCATATGGCGGTTGGCGAGAGACGTAATTCCGGAAGCTGCGTTGCTGTCTGGACCTTCTGAGGAGGTTTATAAGACAGGCCAACAGATCGAATGTAATAACGGCAGTTATTTGGATGATGATCTGACTGACGACGAATTGAATCTGATATCTGGAGTGTATAAGGTCTTCACAGGTGAGTTACCACTCCATATAGTTGTCTTTATTTGCTTACATTGATGATATGCAGGGAAGGGAGTGCAGGATTCCCACCTGTCATGGTGGCCAAAACATTCGGTCTGGATCAAAAGCGGCCTTGATGTAGGTTTTTGGTCTGAAGGTTGCGAAAACTGGTTTCAATTGCGACTCGAGGGTATCCGCGTTGGCAACGCAGGGCTTCGCTCAGGACAAGAGTGGATTCAAGCGATTGGTAGGTTGGAACCCAAGGCAAAGAAGGTGACTGTGGCAAACAGGGATTTGGCTAGCAAAGCGTTGGCGAACCCAAATTAGTTCAATCGTTCGTGTTATATCTTGTTTCTTTCGGACTATTTTTTCTTGAAAAGATGGTAACGGGGTGAGGACGCCATGTTTATTGAGACGGTGGATGCGAAGAAATAATATTGGGTTAGTTTTATGCGACATGCTTTACATATTGCAAAACGACGGTAGCTAGTTGAAGTGTCCTTCGCCAATGTGACGTGTGAGTCTATGCAGCGCAAAGGGACCGCCAGAGGAGTTAAAAATAAGTTCTCCGTTGCTCAGCAGAGAGGAACGGTACATTGCGCATGTTCCGACCTGGGGTGAAAGAAAACACGAGACGGAGGTGATGACAGAGCTCTAGAGGAGTCATGGCACTTCCTGGAAGGTGTGCGGTGGAAGGCGGTGACGCATCCCACAAAGGGCCGCAGAGAGGTAGGCGACAAGAAGGTTCTCCACGGTTCAGCAGTGAAGAACCTATCATTCATGTAGAGTGGGCAGGCAAGGGCAAGAGCTGAACCATGAAACCGTGGAAGTAGGTCGAGAAAGAGACAAGGTTCTCCACTGTTCATCAGTGAAGAGCTAACGTTCAAAGGGGGATGGCGGGCGACGGTGATGCGACGGCGACAGGGGTTGAGAACTAAGGGGGGTATGGCTGCAACGATGACAAGGTCTAACCACCGAAAGAGACAAGGTTCTCAGCTGTTCAACAGTGAAGAATCGATCATTCAGG
>Ga0193736_1000126_pt1 | contig 11062 bp, 10 predicted proteins | sample L2m1metaG_FD_160566 | JGI IMG/M metagenome (GOLD analysis project Ga0193736, IMG submission 160566) | Soil microbial communities from a riparian zone of the East river system, Colorado, United States - L2m1 | ecosystem: Environmental > Terrestrial > Soil > Riparian zone | place: USA: East River... | reverse complement strand
GTCGTACTCGTTGACCATCGCGAGCGTTCTGGCTTCCTCGCCGCTCCCGGCGACGTCGACAGCGTAGGATTCGTCCCGCAACACGCGCTCGATCAATTTCAATATGGCGCGGTCGTCGTCGACTACAAGGATTCGCATTCGGCCGTGATTTTCATTGTCATTGGATTATCGCTCGCCTCGCGCTCGGGTTACAGTGGACCAACGAAAAAAAAAGGGAGAGAGCAAGCGCTCTCTCCCTTTTTCGGCGAAGCAGTGAGATTGACTAGAACAGTATCCCGAACGTGATCGGAATGAACTTCAACGCCTCGCCATCGGTTTGCACTTGATTGTAGCGCGCCTCGATGAAGGTGCTGAATCCACTGAGCGGCATGTTGATTCCGCCGCCGACATTCCAGCCGAACTTGTTCTCCGATTCGCCGTCAAAGAGGGGGACGTCCACCTTCGCGTTGTACAAGCCCGCGCCTCCAATCAAATAAGGCGATACCGTCGCGCCAGGAATCTTGTACACGAGGTTGCCGGTGACGCTGAGGAACCGGGCGTTGCCGTCGCCGAAGCCATCCTTGAGCTCAAACTGGTTGATTGCTCCATCGATCCGAATACCGAGCGGAATCATCGCTGGGGTCATTCCCAGCGTAACGGTGCCGTTGAACCCAGTGTTCGCGAAGTCAGACAGGTTGCTCGTCGGGAGTGACACTCCACCGGCAATGCCGAGCTGCACCGGATTCTGAGCGCGCGCCTCAACCGGGAGAGATACCAATGCCATGCCCGCGAGGGCGGTAATGAAGAGGGAACGCTTCAAAACAACTCCTTGTTTTAGGAGCGCCGGACCGGGCCGGTCGGCCGTCGTTCAGACGCTGGTTTTTGTCCCACACCGAAAATTACACGCGTCACAGTCGTTCGATGCCACACCGGGACGAGCTAGTGTCATGCGCGGTAACGAGTTGCTGAGCTTGACCGCCTACCTTCTCGCTCTCCGCGGCGGTGCTTTCGGCTTGTTTTTGATGATGTATGATGGGTCGATCCGCTCGAGCCGGCGTTCGCGCGCCTCGTCCAAAACGGTCCGGCAGGCATCGCGCACCGGTACAAGCGGCGGGCTCCGCACCCGACCGAGTGCCGCCACGGCTTCGCCGTAGTAGCTCGTGACGAGCGACGAATCGGGTCTCAGAAATGGAATATCGCAGACATCACCCACCGGATACTTGGGACCGAGGACGGCCAGGACCCTGTCGGGAGATCGGGGCAGCGCGGATGCGAGGGCAATGGAGATGCTCGCCGCTGATGTCGCCGACGCGGGGCTGAGCTCTCGCGCGACTTCGAGCCATGCGCTGTCGCCGGTCGCTATTCCGTTCATTACCGACCGCCCGAAGCTTTCGTCGGTGTCGATCCGCTTCGCCACGTTGGCGGAGCGTCCCAGCTTGATCTCCGAGAGCACTGTCTCGGCGCTTCCCCTCGGCGTCCACGCGGTGTCCCGGCAAGCGATATGAGTACCCACGATCAACAACGCGCCGGCAATACTGCGAGCAATGGCTACTGAGATTTTCCGCCGCACGCTTCCCGCACCCGTGCGGTATCGCTCGGCATCCAGATCGCGATGGCGCGCCCCTTTCGCTCGGCGTCGTTGCTGCCCAGTGCCGCACCGACGACCTTGACCGTGGCGTGGGTCGCTCCCAGCGCATCGACTACGATTCCGTTCGCGCCAACCCGGGCGGCCTGGTTCCGAATTGATTTGAGCAGATCACCGTTGCCGACATAGACCGAGTTGCCCTCGGCGGTGATCAGCGCGACTTCATAATAGTCGTAGGGGACGTGCTGGTTGTCCGCGAACACCGGGACGGCATCGGCGCAGGTCGGAGCCAGCGACAAAGCTGGATTGGTAGCGACAATGTGGCTGCGAGCGCCGCACGCGCTGAGCACGCAGATGAGGGAAGCGAGACCGATGATGCATTGAGCTTTCATTTTTCTCATTGCGGATCGTGCAAGCACGGGGCCTGTGCGCGAAGAAATTTCCGATTGATCATGCGCGAATTTGAAGCAAAAGATCGGCCTCGAAGCATCCGCGTAAGCTCGCTGGCCCGAAAGTCGCCACTGGGAGCTTTGCCTCGCACTCGTGGATACAGCGAGTGAGCGCGTCAACACCTCTCGAGAGAGCAATCCCGCCTTGGGTCTCAGTCTCCCCGGTCTGGCGCAGCGCCGCGTTCTTGCGGTCGTTCCAGCGCTCCTGGTGTTTCTCATCGGCGCGCTCGCCTTTGACCGTGCTCGGGATCTCGTAGCCGACGTCCGGGAGGTGAATCGGAGCCACGCCGTCATCGAGACCTCCGATGCTCTCCTTACCCGAGCCGTCGACGCCGAGACAGGACAACGAGCATACCTGCTCACGGGCGAAGAGGTCTTTCTCGATCCGTATCGCGGTGCGCGCCCAGACATCGAGGCCTATCTGAAGATGCTTCGGCACCTGACACGAGACGACCCGGCACAGGCTGTACGCCTCAACACAATCACGGGACTCGTGGCCGCGCGCTTTGCTCTGCTCGATACCGGAATAGCCTTACGGCGCAGTGGAGACGTTGCTGCGGTTGCAAACAAGGAACGTCTGCTCGTTGGGAAGCGGGTAATGGATCAGTTGCGTTTCGCCGTAGCGGATCTCCACACCCATGAGAGGGGCTTGCTCGACGAGCGGGAGGACGCGGAGCAGCGGAGCGTCCGCAATGCTTCGATCCTGATCGGCGTTGCCCTGGTCCTGGCACTTCTGATCAGCGCTCTCGTCAACCTTACATTCTCCCGCGCCGTCGAGGATCGGGACGCAGCGAACGCCGGTCTGCGTCAGGTGAATGAAGACCTCGAACGGCAATCGGAGCAACTGGAGACCCAGGCGGTTGAGATGGAAGCGCAGGCGGCCGAGCTCGAGGCCACTGCCGAAGATCTGCGGTCGACCAACGAAGAGCTGAATACTGCGGGCCGGACGGCGGAAGCAGCGCGTGATGCCGCCGAGAATGCTCGGCTCCAGCTGGAGCAGGTACTCGAGAATCTTCCCGACTCCGCCAGCGTCTTTGATTCAGAATGGCGCTGGACGTTCATCAATCCCGCGGCAAAGCGCATACTCGAGACGCTGGGGATCGATGGGAATCGCGTAAAGGGCAAAGTGCTCTGGGACGTGATCCCGCAGCTGAAGGGCACGAAGTTCGAGACCGAAACCCTGCGTGCCGCTCAGGAAAACAGGGTGGTCGAGTACGAGGAATACCTGCCGGATCTCGATGCGTGGATGGAGAACACCGTCGTTCCCGCCAGCGGACTTCTGATGACATTCACTCGCGACATCACGCGCCGGAAACGCGAGCAGGAGGGAGCGGAGCTGCTGGCGGAAGCGAGCCGTGTCCTCGCGTCGACCCTCGATTTCGAGAAGACGCTCGAAGCCGTCGCCAGGCTCGCCGTTGGTGATTTCGCGGATTGGTGCGCAGTCGACCTCGTTCAGCCGGGCGGTGGCATTCGCCAGGCAGTGGTTTCGCACGTCGACCAAGCAAAGATCAAATGGGCGAAGGAGCTCAACAAACGCTACCCACCCGATTACGCGGGCCCGACTGGAGTCGGCCACGTCATTCGCACGGGCCAGCCGGAGCTCTATTCGGAGATCTCCGACGAAATGCTGGTGGCGGGCGCCAAGGATGAACATCACCTCGAGATCATGCGAGAGCTGCAGATCAAGTCGGCGCTGGTGGTCCCGATGATTGCGCGTGGCGAGACGCTCGGGGCGCTCACACTCATCAGCACGCGAAAGGGACGGCGCTACGGAGAAGCGGACCTCGCGCTCGCCATGGAGGTCGCTACCCGCGCCGCGATCGCGATCGACAACGCCCAGCTTTACAGAAGCGCGCTGGCCGCGAGCGAGGCGAAGTCGACCTTCCTCGCCACGATGAGCCACGAGCTTAGGACTCCGCTCAACGCAATCATTGGCTATCAATCCCTGCTCAAGGAAGGGATCGATGGCTCTCTGAACGAATCCCAGCTCGCGCAGCTCTCACGAATCAGGGCTGGCGCCGATCACCTTCTCGGTCTGATCGACGAAATACTGACCTACAGCCGGGTGGAGGCGGACAAGGAAATCGTGCGGCTCGAGGATGAGCGGCTCCGGCCGATCGTCGAAGAGGCCGTTGCGATGGTGAAGCCCCTCGCCGATGCGAAGGGACTGGCGCTGCGGGTGGACGTACCGGATTCGACACTGAAAACCGACGGCGGGAAGCTGCGTCAGATCCTGCTCAACCTGCTTTCGAACGCCGTGAAGTTCACCGATCGCGGTGAGATCTCGCTTCGAGCACGCCTGAATGGGGACGCTGCCGAGTTCTTTATCGCCGACACCGGCATTGGAATAGCAGAGGAGAATCTGCAACGGATCTTCGATCCCTTCTGGCAGGTTGAGCAAAGCTCGACCCGCCGGGCAGGCGGGACCGGGCTTGGCTTGAGCGTGAGCCGTAGTCTGGCGAGGCTACTTGGAGGTGACATCACTGCCGAAAGCAAGCTCGGAGAGGGAAGCAGGTTTACGGTGACCCTTCCGGCGCATCGGGGCTGAATCCTGCCGCTGCGGGCTTAGCGTTGCACGCCCGAGCGAAGAGTCTGTTGTGCCGCGTCGCGCTGCTCTGAGAGCAGCCGTGTCGTAAAACGCTGGCCCTCGGAGATTCGTTCAACCTCCAGTGCGATGGCGTCCACGGCCTGATTGATCTGAACCAGTTGATCCGCGACTTCGCGCGGAATTTGGGCGGGGCCGCCGCCCTTGCGATCCATGCGGCGAGCGAAGGCGCGGGCGAGCGGAAGACCGATGATGATCACCGCCAGCATGAGGAAAAAGGCGATTGAGATGTCTACCGCTTGAGGAGGAATTATCTCACTCGCCGGTGGCATTCCAATGGTCGTCAGGTCCCCGTTTCCCTGCCGAATTGTGAAAACGTGCTCGGGCGGAGCCGGAATGGGCGGGACGTGAACTTGAACATCGGCCGCCTGTCCCTCGGCTTCCGTGGCGGCCTGGATCGAACTGCGCACCTGATCCCTTATTTGATCGCGGAGCTCTCTGGCGTCGATGCGCTGCGCGTCCCGACCCGTGGTTGCGGGACCTTGCTGAGACGCTGGCGCCGCCGGTTTCGCCGTGGCGCCGCCGCCCTGGATTGCGAGGGATCCGCTCAATGTCATCATCACCATCAGAATTCCTCCGATTCGAAACCGGCCCTGTCCATTTCGTTCAATGTAAGCGCCCGCCGGAAAATGTGCCTCCGCGCTATTCCGCGCTCAACGTCGTGAGACACGGCTCCGTAATACCTACGCGTGCGCAACGGCGCGCGTTACAACTGTGACTTGTGTCGCAGTTTTGTAAGTCTTTCAGCATTGTACGCAATTCACTATTGCGAAATCCGCGTCTCAATGTAGTGTGGGATGCACGTAAGATTCATCTGTTTCCGTGGTAGGACGCTGCATGCACACTGCACATGGGCACACCGAATTGACAGGCTCGATCCCAGACAGCTCCGACCTCGATCGATTTTCCGTTGCGCTGCGGGTGTCGCGTGAGCAAGTCGGCGCGCTCTACGAGCGCAGCGTCGGCTCGACCGAGCGCGAGCACCACGCACAGCTTCTGGCGGCGCTACAGGACTTGAGCGTCGCGGAGGAAGAGCTTCGCGCCCAGCACGACGCGATCGTCGAGACGCAGAGTGAGCTCGATATTCAGCGCAGTCGCTACCGCACGCTGTTCGAAGGTGCGCCCGATCCGTACATCGTCACTGACGAGCACGGAATCATCGAAGAGGCGAACGACGCGGTTGCCCGCCTGCTCGGCGTGACGACAGCTCACATCATCAGGCGGTCGCTCGATTCCTTCATCGATCCGCAGACGCGACGCGAGCTCGGCAGGCACCTCTTGGATTTGCCCACCGAGGAGAGGCTGGACAAGCGCGCTCTCCACCTCAAAGCGCCGGATGGAAGGGTCATTCAGGTCGACGCGACACTCTCAGTGTTCGAGTCGCCGCGGGATCGCAGGAGATCGTTCTGCTGGCTGCTGCGCGACGTCAGCAGCCGCCAGGACAACGAGGACAGCATGCGCGCGCTCAATCGCTCATTGAATGCTCGAGTCGCGCAGCGGACCCGCGAGCTCGAGCTCGCCCTCGAGGGTGAGCAGGCCGCGCGCAAGGATGCCGAAGCCGCCAATCGCATCAAAACGGAGCTCTTCGCCAGGTTGAGCCACGAGTTCAGGACGCCGCTGCACGCGGTCTCGGGGTACCTCGAGATTCTCCAGCAGAACATCCACGGCGGGCTCACCAACGAGCAGCGCCGCGATGTCGAGCGGATCCATCAGGCGCAGGAACACCTCATGGCGCTGGTCAACATGATCCTTGATTTCGCGAAGCTCGAGGCGGGGCCCATCGAGCTTTCGATGGCGGAGATTCCAATCGAGGAGACGATACGCGGTGCCGAGGCGCTCGTATTCCCCCAATTCGAGAAAAAAAAGGTCACCTACACGCATCGTCCGGGAGACGCTTCACTCACCGTGTTTGCTGACAGGGAGAAGGTCCAGCAGATCCTCGTCAATCTCCTCGCCAACGCGATGAAGTTCACGCCAGCGGGCGGAGCCGTTGACCTCGACTGGAGGCTCGAAGAGGAATCGGTCCTCATTCGAGTCCGCGATACCGGGCCGGGCATACCGCCGGACAAGATCGAACAGATCTTTGAGCCCTTCGTCCAGCTTCGCTCACCCGGATCGGTTCCAACGGGTGGGACCGGACTCGGTCTCCCGATCAGCCGTGATCTCGCGCGAGCGATGGGAGGCGAAGTCACCGCCAGCAGCACGTTTGGTGTTGGGTCGGTGTTCACGGTCACCCTTCCTCTGCGCAAGCGCGCGAGCAACGGCAAGCTTTCAGCGCCCAAGACCCGCGGTTAACTTTGAGGGTGCGTCCCGCATCCCGGAGCTGACATTGCAGCAATCAACCGCCGCACTTTACGAGCTGGTCGACGATCCGTCCGTCTTCATCAAGCAGGACTGGAAGTCGTACACGGAAGACGACCACGAGGTGTGGGGCCTGCTGTACGAGCGGCGCATGAACCAGCTCCGGCAGAACGGCAGCAAGATATTCCTGAAAGGCGCCGATACCATCGGCCTCAAGAAGGAAACCGTTCCCGATCTCGCCGAAGTGAATCGCCGGCTCGCTCCGCCGACTGGCTGGGAAGCCGTTCCGGTGTCGGGCTACATCCCGGCCAAGAGCTTTTTTCAGTGCCTGTCGCTCCGGAAGTTTCCGACGACGGTCACCATCAGAAAGCGGAGCCAGCTGGATTACCTGCCCGAGCCGGACATCTTCCACGACGTTTTTGGCCACGTGCCGCTCCACGCGGATCCCGTCTTCGCGGATTTTCTCCAACACTATGGACAAGTCGCTGCCGCGGCGGAGAACGAAGAGGACACCACTCGCATGGCGCGCCTCTTTTGGTTCACGGTGGAATTCGGCCTGATTCGCGAAGACGGTCAAATCAAGGTGTATGGCTCCGGGCTCATCTCGTCGCACGGCGACGCGGCCAACGCGCTCGGACCGAAGTGTGATCGGAGACCGTTTTCCCTCGACGCGGTGTTCAACCAGCACTTCGAGATCGATCACTTCCAGGACGTATTGTTCGTCACCGAGGGGAGCAGGACCGCGACCGCCTGCGCGTCCCAGCGGTTCACCGGCTCGTCAAGCTCTTTCAGCAGGTCGAGTCCTTTGGGGGTGATTCGACAGAACACTCGGCGGCGGTCCTTGGGGCAGGGAGTACGGGCCACCAATTCCTTGCGCTCGAGTCGGTCTACGAGCCTCGTTACACCCGGTGTCTGCTCGATCATGCGTTCGCCGATGGTGAGAGTCGGCAAGCCATCTGGCCCGGCTCCGCGCAGAATCCGCAGCACATTGTATTGTTGTGGCGTGATTCCGTGGGGCTCTATCAGGTGGGCAAGGCTCCGTTTTACAGCGTCGGCCGTCCGCAACAGACCCAGTGTCGCCTGTTGCTCACGCGATCGAAAATTCTCCTGCGGTTTTTCGGACTGCATAGCGTCAGTCCTATTTAGCGCCGGGACACTCAGCAAGCAATTGTAGACACTCACGGCCGGATCCCTGCAGAACACCCGGTCTGGCGCTTTCACGAACGGTATTGATCCTTAGATTGGTCGGACCCGCGAAACAGGCCCTTTTCCAGGCGACGCGGGTATTAATCGGATTCCCCGAACCCTGCCAAGGAGTTGACGCGTGATCAAGAGACTTGCCCCTGTCGGATTGATGCTGGCCGTCGCCTGCGGTGGCGGTGACAACGGCGGAACAGGCCCTGTCACGCCTCCGAGCGATATCAGCTCGATGGCAGTCGGGGACGTCAGGGTTCTGAACCCGGCCGACATAACCAACGGCATCGATCTCCCCGCGGGCTCAGGGGCTCGAGACTACGTCATCGTCGTCGGCAACACTGCGTTGGCCAAGGACGCCGAGGTGAGCTTCGTGGTAAAGGCCGACAAGTCTACGGGTGCCGACTTCGGCGTCTCCGCCCCCTCGGATCTGGGCGGGCGGTCGAACATTCTGGTCGGTCAAATTCCGCTGGCGCGCACCCGGCAGCAGGCGGTAGAAAACCGGGTACGCAACTTTGAGCGCAGGGGTCTTGGGATGAAGTCCGCACCGGGACTCTTCGGTGGCTCGAGATTGTCGGTGCGCCGGAGCGCACAGGCAGCGGCGATGGCCGTGCCGGTGGTCGGGGAAATAATCAACCTGAACATTCCGGATGCAAACACCGACAACCTTTGCGAAAACTTCTTTCAGACCCAGGCTGAGGTCGCGTCTGTAAGCACGAGAGCGATCCTGGCCGTCGACACCCGCGACGGACCACCGGCAGCGCTGTTTACGTCGGCGCAGATGGATTCGATCACGACGGAGTTCGATAACGTCACCTATCCGACCGCCGCCGCCTATTTCAACAACCCGACCGACATCGATGGCAACGGCCGCGTGATCATCCTCTTCAGCGGCCGTATCAACGAGCTGAGCCCGCCGGGCACACAGGGTGGCTTCGTCGGTGGATTTTTCTTCGCGGGTGATTTCTTCCCGCCGACCGACACTCCACAAGCGCAGGGTTGCGCGTCGACCAATCGGGCGGAGATCTTCTACCTTCTCGCGCCCGACCCGACCGGGAGATGGGGTAATGTCCGCACGACCGGCTCGGTGCGGCAGGGCACTCGCGGCACTATCGCGCACGAGTTCCAGCACATGATCAACGCCGGCAACCGCTTCGAGAATCCAAACGCGAATGCGTTCGAAGCTAATTGGCTCGATGAAGGCCTGGCGCATTTCTCCGAGGACGCCGTTGGCCGCGCGGCGCGCGGGTTCGGTGACCTGGAGACGCTGGATTTCGCTAAGCTGGTGCCTTGCAACACGCCATGCCGAGAGGCAAACGACTTCAACGCCTTTTTCTTCCAGAACCTGGCGCGACTGACTTATTGGATGCAGGAACCGAGCAAGTTCTCACCCGTGAGCAAGATGGCTGACACCAGCCTGGCGGTGAGAGGCGCGGCGTGGGCGATGCTCCGCTACGCGGCTGACAATTACTCCAGCACGGCCCCGCGCGCGCTTACGCGGGCACTGGTCGCGGGTCCTGATACGGGCCTCAAGAACTTTACTGCCGCCGTCAAGGTTCCATACGACACGGTGATCGCGGGATGGCTCGTGTCGATGTTCGCTGATCACTTCGGAATCTCGGGGCTGAATTCGAAGTATCAGTACGCGTCCTACAATTTCCGCAGCGTGATGGGACCCGTTGCGAGATCGGTGCTCGGCAACCAGACCATAGTTTACCCGCTGACTGTGACCCCAATTGGCACCGGAAGTGACAGCTTCTCAGCTACCAATCGCTCTGGCACTGGCACCTACTACCGGCTGATCGTCGCGGCGGGCGCAGCCGCGAAGAACGTAAAGGTCCTGGACGCGTCGGGCACTAATCCCGCGACCTTCACGGGATTGCACGTCTACGTGCTCCGAGTCCAGTAGTCCAGACTTTCGGTGTTAGACGTCTCTTAGAGCGGCGATCGGCGTCTCGCGGAAAACATCCCGACCTGCGAGAAGTCCGATGAGAAGGGTGAGTCCGACGATAGCCAACGCGATGCCGGCAATAGGCAGCAGGGCTGCGGCGAACGGCGTTTTGAACACGTAGCGCACCACCGCCCAACCGCCGGCGATCGACAGCAGCATTCCTGTCAGCCCGCCCAGGATACCGAGGAGCGAATACTCCGCGAGCAGAATCCGCGCGATCTGCCCACGCGTCGCCCCGAGAGTCTTGAGCAGCACTCCTTCCCTGATTCGCGCACGGCGGGTCGCGGAGACGGCACTGAACAACACCGGTATCGCCACGGCGAGACTGAAGAGCGCCATAAACCTGATGGCAAGTGAGACCCTCCCCACGATCTGGTCGACCGTCCGCTTGATTGCCGTCAGATCGATGCTCGAAATGTTGGAGAACCGGTTGACGACTTCGCGCTGGAGCAGCGTGACAGCCGCCGGGTCTCTCACCTGCGCGAGCAGTAGATACTGTTTTGGCGCGGCCTGAAGCAGGGGAGGGGGAAACACAACGAAAAAGTTGGGCTCGAACCGGGTCCACACGACTTTTCTGAGGCTGGTGATACGAGTCGGAATTTCTACGCCCTGAACGTTCCAGCTGATGATGTCGCCGAGCTTGACATTGAGCTCCTCGGCGATTCCTTCCTCGAGTGAGACCTCCCCGGTGTCCGGAGCGGTTTTCAGAGCTCCGTCGCCGAACCATTTCCCTCCAACGATTGTTTCGCTTGCTGCCGGTTTTTCGCGGAACGTCGAGCGGAATTCGCGCCGCAGCGCCCACCCGGCGCGGCCGCGCTCACCGCGCGGGACGGCCATCATGTCGGAAACCTTCTTGCCATTGATTGCCGCGATCCTCATGGTGACGACCGGAGCAGACTGGACTACTTCATGGCCGGTGTTTCTCACGATCGAGTCGAGCCCGGCCGCCTGATCCTGCTGGACATCGAAAAAGATCACGTTGCCGCGCGCTTCGGCCG
>Ga0193736_1000125_pt1 | contig 11174 bp, 20 predicted proteins | sample L2m1metaG_FD_160566 | JGI IMG/M metagenome (GOLD analysis project Ga0193736, IMG submission 160566) | Soil microbial communities from a riparian zone of the East river system, Colorado, United States - L2m1 | ecosystem: Environmental > Terrestrial > Soil > Riparian zone | place: USA: East River... | reverse complement strand
ATTGGTTGTTATGAAATTACAAACGGGAACATCCAAAAAATATTTGAAACTGAAAATGAAAATGTTATTTCAAATTTTGAAGTACCATTAAGTGCAGTGGCTATGGACATTGGTTTATCAAACGGTACCCCAAAAGTAGTACAGGGAGTCGTCGACGAAGAGCTCATAAAGTCTTACCTGAGCTTGATACGATAGATAGCAAGTGCTTTGATTCACAATATCCGATTCACCAATCCGGTTTACAGATTGTATTCAAATGTACTATTAGTTTGAGAGTATGGAAAACCAACAAACCAACCAGCCACTGCCCCCTTGCAGGTATGTTGAATTATTTCTCCGACAATATTGTATGGTCTATTCATAACTGTTTATTATGATATAAATTGGGATAGCAATCAACAAGATGATACTTGATAACACACAGCAAATCTATAGCAGTTTTTGATTCTGGATTGGGGTCTTTATCTGTGATTAGACTTTTACGGAGTCAGATCTCAAAAGAAAATATTATTTATTTTGCCGATAAAAAGAATTTTCCGTACGGCGAAAAATCGACCCATGAACTGGAGCAAATAATGGCAGATACCATCAAAATCCTGATAAGTTTTGCCCCAAAGATAATTGTAGTTGCTTCTATTACCCCGTCCATTCAACTATTGAACAAGATAAAATCCATGAGCCATATTCCCGTTATAGGTGTCTCTATTCCACTGAAAGAAGCTTCAACAATTACAAAACGGAAACATATTGGAATAATTGGCACTAGGGCGACCATAGAAAGCAAACAATTAGGCGAACAAATTAAGTCGGAAGTACCTCAGGACATTTTTGTTACTAAGTTCGACGCCTCAGAAATAATACAAATAATTGAGAAAGGAATTTTCCTTCAAGATAATAATTATACATCTGACTGCTTGTCGCGGATACTTAAAGGGATGGAGGACACAAATCTAGATGTCCTTGTATTATCAAGTACGCATTTGTCTTTCATAAAATCACATCTAGTATCAATGTATCCTTCAATAAGGATCATTGATCCTGCCATTAATGCAGTAAAAGAAATTAAACATTATCTCAAATCACAGAACAATTTAAGAAAAAGTGGCCTAGGGCGAATTAGGATCATTGTTAACGGAGACAAAGAAGAATTTCAGGGACTCCTTAGAGAAATGGGGCTCACCGGTCCTGTTGAAAGTTTTGAAAAATAATGATGGCATTTGTAGCTGAAGGAAAATTTTTGCTTGAATTCTAATCAGCGATTACGTTAAATATTCATAAATCACCACTTTAGAAGATGGCAAGCCGACCTAATTGGGACACGTATTTCATGCTTCAAGCAGAGGTAGCTAAGTTACGATCAAATTGTTTGAGTCGTCAAGTTGGTTGTGTAATAGTTAAAGACAATAGACAAATAGCTACAGGATATAACGGCACACCTTCTGGTATCAAAAACTGTTTCGATGGAGGTTGCCCAAGATGCCTTGACAAGCAGAATAACAAAATAAAATCTGGCGAAAATCTAGAAAGGTGTTACTGTACTCATGCAGAAGCAAATGCAATAATGCAGTGTGCGCTTTTTAGAACCGGCAGTACTAAAGGTTCCACACTTTATTCAACATTTTCACCCTGTCTAGAATGCAGTAAGATGGCTATTAGCGTAGGAATTGGTAGGATAGTCATTCTTGATTCTTATCCAGAAGACGGTATTGAAATATTAAAACAAGCAAGCATTCAGATATCTACATTAGAAAAGGGCGATATTTTATCCTGGATTTCAAATTTGAAGGCGGTAAATACCTAAACCCGATCAAATTCTATGTCTATTTCTCATACAGTTATAACCAAATTATTTATCTATTTGAAAACTTGTTTTGTTTTTAAATTACATTTTTTAAAGTAGAATAATATGGATGTAATAAAATGGCCGAAGGAAACTCATTTATAAAATATTTTCCTACCAGTGAATGTGAAATTGAGTAATACATTTGACCGTGGTTCGAAATCGACAATCATTATGTCAATTCTACTAACCGCTGTAATTATCTATACTGCTATCTCTCATCAATTGCTATTTGCACCTCCACCCGTGATGATGGTTGATCCGACACTTCATCCAGAGAATGTTACTGCATCTATTGGAAATCTTATTATGGTTAGCTTTAGTTCGGGCACAGGAATGAGAATGCCTGAACCCGATAAGCCTACAATGGAAGTTTCTTATGTGGGTGGCGGTAACTATAGGGCAACTACCAATATTTCAGACTTTGGAACTGTGATGATTGAATCTGGAGCAAATGGATCGTCTACAATTCATGGACAGGGAATGATAATGGATTCGAAAGGTGAAGTTGTAACTTATAGAATTCAAGGCGTGGGCAATATGGGTGCTGACGGATATTTTAGAAATCATGGAATGATATTCTTTAATCCTTCAAGCGGTGTTTTTAATGAACTTTCGGGAACTGCTGGTATATTTGCAAATGAGGTAAATCAAAAAGGAAATGCAGTAACCAAAGTTTGGGAATTACAGTGAGCTTCTGTAGGGTTGTAGTGTTCTGTCGGGTTATCGTCGGATGACTTGACTCAACCAGTACCATATACAAGGAATACAGCCGATGTTAGTCCATTACTAGCAAAAGGTAAAGAAATAACTAAGACTAGACCCAAGACATTCATAACTGATGGTGCATATAATTTCCATACCGCTTACGAAAAAGAATTGTATACTGTGAAGGGATTAAGAACCAAGCACATTAAACATATCCGATTACAGGGTGATATGAATAACAACAAAATGGAAAGAATGAACGGTGAAGTAAGGGATAGAGAAAAGACAATGAGAGGATTAAAGAAAATGGATACTCCAATTTTGAAGGGTTATCAACTGTTCCATAATTACATTCGAGAGCATGAAGCCCTAGACGGAAAAACTCCAGCAGAGAAATGCGGAATCAAGATAGAAGGTAAAAATAAGTGGCTAACATTAATTCAAAACTCTTATTTCTCGAATATATAAGAAGCGAATTTAATACTTATTAGGTCATGCAGTGTATACTAAATCATGCCAGACGAACAAACATACCAGTACAAACTTAATTTTAAAATAAAAAAGGGATATACTGGCGACCTAGTAGGGAAATGTGTAGAATTTCCTGCTATTATTGTACAGGGAAAAAATATGACCAATTTGTATAATAAGGCACAAAAAGCATTATTTCTCTATATTAATACGTTTCCAGAAAAACGGAAAGAGTTTTTAAAAAAATATTCATCTCCAATTGTGGATGATTTAAATTCAAAAGTATTAAGTTTGAATGCTAAGCAATTAGAAGAGTCATGGAATCTTTATTCTAAAATTCTGGACAAACAGAATGAATGGAAACAAGTCGAATTACTGGCGATTACGAAATAATCGAGTATTAACACTTGGCTAGAAATCATCATAATTGGAATCAGATACACAAAGCGTTACTTCAATTAGGTTTTGAATCAATTTCAGACAAGGATGAACTGTTAGTTTACAGAAGAGGAAATGTAGAAGTAGTACTTGAAAAATCGAACAATATTGATAGGCTTATAATTGAAGAAATTTGCAATAATATAGGAGAATCTTACGATGTATTTGTTGAAAGTTATAGGAATAAATACATGCGTGAAACTAGGAGATAAATTGAAAATAGAAGGCGTATCTTCTAAAGAATTTGTAGTAACTTGTGAACAATGTTGGAAAACATTCTACTTTAGTCGTGACTATGCAAAGCATTTACCTTGTTACGTTAGACATTCAAAACTGAAACTTGATGATCAACCTAGAATTTTGTAGTTTCGAATACCGAAATGTTTAAGCTGTAGTATCCTATATCTCTTTTAGCTCACTAACGTTAAAGCGAAATGATCACTCCCTTTGGCGGATACCGCTGACTGTCAGCGACAGGGGGAAGTACTGCTTTCGGGGAGATCATCTCATTTCGCATATAGTTTTAGAACAGGTCATAATTAAGTTGGATCTTTACAGGACTGAATATATAACTGATAATCAGAACATCTTTTTTGCGACAGGTCGATTCACTATATTTTTTACAAAGGTAAGATAAGTTATACTATGAATGAAATGCGACTAAATTTGCTAAAAATCATATCATCGATCGGAGGGTTGATAGTCGCGGGAACAATAGTTGTGGTTATCATGTTACGCTATTGTAAACATGAAGTTTGTTAATCATCCGACGAATTTATTAAATGGAAGATAGAAAAATTGAGGTAAATTGACAGAAGATCCTATAATTACACAACTAAGAGTGGCGGATGAGGAGATACTTGAACAAATGGAGAAGACGGGAACGAATTTTGGAGAATATAATGCATTAGTTATAAAACGAAACAAACTTTACTTGAAACATGAAAAACGAGCAACTGATAATACTACAAGATACCTAATAAGCACAATCAGGCAAAACATATTAACACAAATTAAAGTTTCAGTTTTAGAAGCAGAGATAGTAAAACTAACTATTCGTGTGGAGAGATTAGAAACAAAGACTTAAAATTCCACTATCCGACGGTTTGTTACACATGTTTATCCGCCATAGACGTTACAGAACCGGTTTTAGAAAGATATATTAGATTGGGAACAGGAGTTAAAATTATGACTAGTTCAAAAAGAGACATGTACGTCTGCTTTTCAGAAAATGAAATACGTTTCTTGGAAGACTACGCGAGAAGAAAAGGAGCGCTGAATATTAGTCAGGCTTTGGAATCCTTATTGAATGAAAGAAAGAAGTAAAATTAATTTTTAATTAATATTATTATTATTTCTGAACCGATACTAAAAAAAAGGTTAGGGCTTATCTTTAGACTTTGTACCTATGTCTATCGTTTGGTCTATGTCTGAAATGAAAATTTTTCCTTCTCCAGCAAGGCCTGTACTAGTACTTGCTAGTATCTTGTTTACTACTTGTTCAACAAGCGAATCATCTACAACAGTAAAGATAGTTACATTGGGGTTAAATTCTGGGGTATAAAGAGAAGTTCCCCTTCCCGAATGCACTGCTGTTGGAGGATTTAGTCCTCTTCCTTTTGAATCATAATACGTAAAACCACCTATGTTCAATTCTTTCAATGCAGAAAACGCATCTGACATTTTTGACTGCGGTATAATCGCTTCTATTCTTTTCATAGTTACTAGTGTATTCTACTACTTTTATTAAAATTTTCTTGTCTAAAAATCAATTTTAGACAATATCGGATAAAAAGATCTTTAAAATCATAAACTAAAGTCGAATAAGATTAGAATAGTCGGATTATTCCGAATGAATTACTGCGTTTTTTCTATTTGTATATATCCCCACGACTATGACAGCAATGCCGATTCCTATTATAATCATATCCGCAGGGATCAAAACTGCCGCTACCTGATTAACTGTACCATAAACCCATAACATGATGCCGAAGAATGTTAGAGATATTCCGGAAATTACTTCTCCGTTAAGTCCAGTCCCAACCATAATAAATATCCATAATGCCTATAAATAAAAATCATTTCATTCCAAAATTGAACTATTCGGATCTCATTCTCTCTGACCGTTTTTTCCATGCAAACAGCATGAAAATAAAGGGAATAGTCATCACTGTTGTTGCAATAAGAACAGGTTGAACTATGGCCATGTCTACCGGTATCCCAATCACCATGAAGTAAGGAAAAGGATAAAGTCCAGAGACAAAGAACCACATTGCAACAATTAGCGCTATATACGGCAGGTTCTTTTTGAGAAAAGAATACTTTTCTACCTTGACAGAACTACATCTTGTACATCGTGTTCCTTTGCGGTTTGTACATGACGAGCAAACTACTTTAGAACATATGACACACGATCTATCAGCGAACCTAGAGCCACATATTTCACAATTTTTCAACTAGCAAAATAATGGACAACGATATGTAATAATGTTTTATTCATTAGAGCTTGGACTAGCATTGAAAAGAATTATTCCCGATAATAATTATTGCCTTTTAGGCTATTTCCAATCTAGCCAGATGTGTTTTGTTTGATATCTCTTAGAGACGGCGGTGTTAACAAGATGCTTTGATTCTTTATTACTTCATGTTTGGGCAATCCATATTCGTCTCTTAGCTCTGCTTGTTGAACATTAATTCTTTCGGCGGAAAAAGACGGTCCTATGTGACCAAACATTACATATGCGATAATAACTCCTGCTAGAGATAGGCCCATTAGGAGTATACTCAATGCTACGCCCTTCATATGGAAGTATCCTCCTGTAGAATGAATCTTGTCGTCGTGGGCGGACATCAACAGAGTAACTTACATAAGTACATAAAAGTATTTGGATTGATTATGTAAATAAATGCAGGGAACTGCAAATAAATAAAAACTTGAATCATCGTATAGGGAATGATGATTGAAGAAAAATTAGCGTCTATTGGTATAAGTTTATCGAACCCCCAACAACCTATTGGTTCCTATGTTCCTATTTTGCATACCGGAAAGTTGATTTTTGTATCAGGACAAATTCCGCTGGTCGCTGGATCTTTGCCAGAGAAGTATGTAGGCAAAGTGTCCAGTCAGGTCTCCATCAATGTTGCAATGGATGCTTCAAAACAATGCACAATAAACGCACTTGAGCATTTAAGAAAATATTTGAATAATTTAGAAAAAATATCCAAATTTGTGAAGATAAGTGGTTACGTAAATAGTGATCCCTCATTCAAGGATCACCCAAAAGTTATCAATGGAGCATCAGATTTTCTACTAGAGGTTTTTGGAGAAAAAGGAAGACACACTAGAGTCGCCGTTGGGGTTAATAGCCTTCCACTTGATAGCGTCGTAGAGATTGACATTCTATGCGAAGTCGACTAATGTTTAGAAGCCAGACAAGACCATAGATTTAGTTCTCGAATATCTCTAATATTGTTAGGTCGGTTATTTGAAACCTAACTTGTTTTTTATGCAGAGAATAGAATAAATAAGAAAACTCTTATTTACCGTTAGCTAAATTTCATATTAATTGGATATACTAGAAGGAAACAGCCTCGCAAAAAATCTATTTGAGAGGTATTCTGCTAATTCTCGCAATTGGAAATTTGCTGTTTCTGCATCTCAACTGAACGGAAACTTTTATGATGCTATTGTAAGCAACCCTAATGAGGTATGGCAACTGAAAATAGATTCTATCTACAAGCCTAATCCTTTGATAGTGGGAGCAAAGGTTGATGTAGACCCGGTCAAATACAATGATAGCACCCATATGCCATTTGGGTATAGAAAATTGGATCCAAATAAAATTGGAAAGATTTTATCCAATGTTGGTGAAGATGAGGACACCAATGCTCTAAGTTCCTATATCACTTCTTTAATTTCATCAGCGGAACCTGAAATCCCGACTCCCAATAACAGTTACGCGTACGGACCATTCTTATTTACTCAAAAAAACCCACTCAAAGTTGATGAATATCAGAAAAAAGTTTCGGACAGATTGGCAAGCAGGCTTAAGGATAAACTTAGAGTACTCTATTCCAGCTACGGTTGACTTTATGTACAAATAGTATCTTTCTAACCACTGGACCTAAAACAGAGTAAACTGTATTTCAATCTAGATTAATACTACTTCTAAGTAACTAGAGAAAATGGGGTCGGCCGGATTCGAACCGGCGGCCTCCAGCGCCCAAGGCTGGCATCATACCAAGCTAGACGACGGCCCCGTATGCAAGGTTTAGCAATTGCCATATTTCAAGTATAATTTTAACTTTGAGATATTCAACTGTTAAATTGCATGGGCCCGAGCATAAGAAAAATGGTTGCTTTCACTCCAGTGCGAGTTCAGGTTTTCCAGCTAGCCTGGAGTTCATCAATATCTCTAAATATCCAAAATACTTGACTAAACATACCTGTAATAGTTAAATCATCTAAATTAGATAAGTCGAACCGAAGAATACTTTAAGTCAGCATTTACGGCTGGGTTCTGTAACGTCTGTGTTAGGATATATCCCTGTAAACTTTCGTCGGATGGGAAAGATTAGATACTCGTATTAGAATTCTTAAATAAAAATTTGGCATGTAATCATATGCCTATCTTGAATTCATTTAGGGATAGTTGCATTGGTTGGTGCTATTCTTCACTGGATATGCATCAGCCAATTATATGGAAACAAATCGTCAGCTTAGAGATAGATTCCTTGTCCAGGATCCTTAACTGCATTTGATGTGGATGAAGTCGGAGCTTGTTGCATGTTATAGTATGATGCTACTCCTCCTATCAAACCCTGTGCAATTGCCTCCTGCCTTAACTCCATCTTAACAGGAAGAGGTATGTAGGATGCACTCCACAGGTAGTCGAATGACTTGTGCATGAATAAATCAAGCGTATCCTTGACAGAGGACCATTTAACTTCTCGGGCCTCACTGGTTCTTAGGTCTTTTAGCATGAACATCACATTGTCATTTTCTACCTTTTCAAACAATTTCGTTACGTTGTCAGCAGAGAAAGGAATGTCATACACATCCTGACCTCCAGAAGGTCCTATGGTCTGTTCCGTAAAACTTCCGGTCTTTTCGTTGTATGTTCTTTCATACGCAAATTCCATCTTATTCCAGACTTCGGGTTCCTTTATATGCCGTTCCACCTTGATTCCAGATGAGTTGAATCCAAATATTATAATTATTTTCTATGGTATCATATACTAATTTCTCATAATCAAAAATTGGGTATTCTTTTCCATTTTTGACAGGAAGGCCCATAATATGGTTAAAACAACATTGATGATATCGCGTTTTTCTAAAATGCTTTTTGGTGTCTCTGATATGGTAGCGTTGCCAATACTTGGAGCTACGTCAAAGTAGTTTGAAAGTGTTATGTTTAATCTATGCAGTTCTGCTAAAGATGCTTGCTGTATAGAAGGATTGTTTTGATTGTCTTCTATTATGTTGTAATGCCTTCTTTGCAGGTCGACAATCTCGTTTATGCGTTCTTTGAACTCATGGATGTATTCATAATCTCCCTGTCTTAGCTGACAATACCATTTAGAGGACTCTTTCCTGATTTGCTCTTTAATGTAATAAAGGAAACGTGTCGTTATCGTCTTGTTGGTCTGTTTTTCAATTTCTTTCAATATTTCAGACTCCTGAATCCTCTTTATCGACAAAGTGGCCACTATGCTTTTGACAAGGCTTCTCTCTTCGTGGGTGAACTTACGCACGCTTATACTTTCATGATTTAAGAAATAAAGATTTATTCCAAAAAACCATAGTGATATTAATCACCAATGCGGTGTATATTCATTCATGCCCATTGTCACTGTGTCGCTAATCGGTGGAAGAGCCCAAAGAGAAAAGGATAGGTTGGCTGAAGCAATAACTGAAAGTATCTGTAAGATCTTACGAGTTGACAAAAAGGAAGTAGTAGTTGTATTTCAGGAGGCCCCACACGGTAACTTTTATTCCGAGGGCATCAGACTATAAGTATGACTTAACCAGAAAAATTGGATTCAGCACTAAAAATTAGTGCTAAATTATTGCGGGGATTGAAACTAAAGACATCCTGTTACTGATAGAAAATAGCTAGAACCTAAATTAATTTGATTTTATTATTTTCCATGATCTAATACCTTTAAAGTAAACCTTTGTCCACAATCTTTGCAGGTAAGACAGGTGATAACAAAACGTGTCATTCGCTCCTGTTCTGACTGATTAACCTTAATGAATTGTTCACAAACTACGGTTTCCTTGATATTAATATCTCCCTCTGCAACTCTGGGCGCACTTGTCTCTAAATTCTCAGATCCGCATCCTATGCAGCATAATTTAATCTTATTAAAATTGTTAATTAGTTCTGGATTACTAGGTTCGTTATGACTATCTACCATTCCTTATCTCACTTTAATTGATATTATATGTTTTTAAAGATAAGCTCAATTTCTCGCAATTATTTCATAAATAATATAATGTGACAAGAACGTTCATTATGACAGAGCTTAGTATCAACAGTTGAATAGTGCGGTTGCTCATTTTATTTTTATTTACTTTGTAACCAGGATAATAAGGCCGACTATCAAAGTTGCAGCTGTCAGAATTAAAGTCATTATAGTCCATTTGGAGTGGTCATGACCTGTCATATCTTTTCAATCACTTTCAATGATTGTAGACGAACCCTCAACCATGGATTTTACAATATACCTGTGACAGTGTTCACCTTTCTCACAATAACATAGAAGTGTTATAGTTTCTCCCTTCTTTGATCGTTGGCGCAGCTCTTCAATTTTATCAACCGCCTTACTTTCTTTCATCTGAGGATAGAATTTTACACTGTATCTTTTCCAATCTTCCTCAGTCCTTTTACTATCCTCCCATTTATTGAGTGTGTCCTCCTCTGGAGATAAATCCTTAATCCATTCATCGAAACGGTCTTTCTTTTGACCTCTGGGCCATTTTCTAGTAATTAAAATTCTAGTGCCGTCTGAATCCTCTTTCGGATCATAGATACGTTTAGTTTTGATCAATCAAACATTTTCCTCTTGGAATTTCTCTTTTTCTTCCTTTTCTTCCTCTCTAACTTCCCTTGAAACCATATTTGCACAGAGAGATAATTGAGTTAACAAAGGCAAGGACAGCTCAATAGGTAAACGTGCGATTCTTTCAACTTCCTCATCATCATAAAATTCACCAAGACCCGACATACCTAACAAGAGTTTTATTTCCTCCATTCTTTCACGAGTTCTTTCATCCATATTCTTCATTCCTCTCTATTGTTATTTTAATTACTCTTCTACATTCTTTGCCCTGGTTTGTCTATGACACTTATGGCACTTTTATCCAATTCTTGTCTAAATGATTTCCATGTAGAGCATTATTTTTTTTGGAATATTCTCGCACAAAAACTATGTTTATTAGAATGCTCGTATATGCATATATGGAATGATGTCAACGGACACTTTAGACGCAAAAAGATCAATTAAACTCATCTTCATGGTCTTGATATTCTTCTCAGGATTCATGCTTCTAATGCCAACGGTCATAATGGCCTCCAATCAGTCATCCGTTACAGAGATTAGTGCACCCGGATTAAAGACAAATGAATATTATATCTTTACCCAAGAACTAAATGCTGACGAAGAGAAACTTGGTGTGTCGGTTGCGGTATATACATTAACCAATATTATAGTC
>Ga0193736_1000124_pt1 | contig 11224 bp, 11 predicted proteins | sample L2m1metaG_FD_160566 | JGI IMG/M metagenome (GOLD analysis project Ga0193736, IMG submission 160566) | Soil microbial communities from a riparian zone of the East river system, Colorado, United States - L2m1 | ecosystem: Environmental > Terrestrial > Soil > Riparian zone | place: USA: East River... | reverse complement strand
ATCCTACCGCTAACTATGTCTTGGGACATGTCCCTGGATCAGTCTTGATAGATTGGAAAGTTGACATAAATGATCCTGTTGCAAGAAATATTTTAAGTAAGGAAGCATGTCAAGAATTGCTTCAGAGAATAGGAGTGAATGACGACACTACTCTAGTCCTCTATGGCGACTTCAATAATTGGTTTGCTGCATTTGCTTTCTGGGCATTGACATATTATGGATGCAAGAACATGAAATTGATGAATGGAGGAAGAAAAAAATGGTTGGAGGAAGACAAACCACTTACAAAAGATGTACCAACATACCAGCGTGGTAATTTCAAGAGTTCTGGTCCTGACAATAGTATACGTGTGTTTCTGAGATATGTGAGTGATACTCTTGGTAGTAAAGCATTAGTTGATGTTAGAAGTCCAAAAGAGTTCACTGGAGAAATATTAGCTCCTCCAGAATATCCTACAGAGCATGCTCAAAGAGGTGGGCATATCCCTGGTGCAGCTAATATCCCATGGGCACAGGCAGTCAATGACGATGGAACATTCAAGTCAGCTGAAGAGTTAACAAAGCTTTATCATGCAAAAGGGATTACTCCAGATAAGGAAGTTATCTCATACTGTAGAATTGGTGAAAGATCATCGCATACATGGTTTGTTCTAAAATACCTTCTAGGATATCCTAACGTCAAAAACTATGACGGATCATGGACCGAATGGGGTAACATGATAGACAATCCAATCGAAAAGTAGTAGAGAAGGATCCAATATCCTTCCACTAACTCATAAAACTTAATCCTCATTTAGATGATTCTTTTTATTTTTGATTGCATTCTAGGTTGCCTATTTATTATGTTTATTTTGCTCTATTTTACTTCAGATTATTTTAACTTCTTTACAATGAAGTGAAAGAGATTTCCCTCTTTTCTAAATTCCAATAGACCTTGTCCTCCTTCTTCAGACCATCTTATCATTTCGAGATCTGCAGAAGTATCGTCAGAAACAACATGCACAACATCGCCTGTGTTTATCTTGTCGATTAGTTCATCAAGCTTTGTAAGTGTCGCAGCACACTCAACTCCAATTTCGAACATCTCGTAATCGGGAAACGCCGAGAAGCATCTTACATGTAATTTCTCTATGATTTTTTCTATTTCAACATTGCATTCTTCAATAAATTTAAGACCGCTGCTCTTTAACCCTGAATCCATATTCATATTTGAGTCATGAATCCTGATCTTAACAAACCAGCCATCGGTGTAAGGAAAATCATTGGCAATTTTTGGGCTGTCAGTGAGTGTATTATTTACTGCAGTTATCTCACCCTTTACAGGACACTTCACCATGCCAAAATACCGAATGCTTTCAATTGACCCCACACTCTTGTTCTTTTCGATAGTGGTGCCGATATCTCTAAGTTTGATTCTAGTTAGTTTTCCTGCTAATGAAATAAGAATTGGTGTAACCCCTAACGTGATTATGGAACGGTCCTCGTCATCGGTTTTTATCCACACAAAGTTGTCAAGGTCGTACATTACTCCCTCAGGAAAATTACAATGGCTTATTTGCATGTCACTGGACTATGGATACAGTGGGTTTATTTTTCTATTGAAAAATGGCAATTAATATATTAGCATAAACAAGTTGTTCAATTCTGAGAGGGTCTATGAATACGTGCAATCAGATAAATACATCTTATGGCTTCTTATACCACTAAATGCCGTTTGATACCGAACATTTATATACCATTTAATACCATTTAATGGTGTAGAAACATGACAGAAAAATCGAGAGAAAATACAACAGAAAACGCAGAAGTTTTAGACACATACAAGCAAAATTTGTTAAGAACAGTCGATGAAATCTCAAAGTATCAGCCACAATATGCTCAATCTATTTCAAATCTTCAGCAAGACTACTTCCAAGTGACAAAAGAATTGATAAACAGATCATTTGCAATTCAGAAATCATGGTATGGAAACACTGCAAGAAATACTCTTACACCAACAGTAGCACCATATGCAGAACAATACAAAAAACAATCAAATGAAATTACTTCTCAAGCATTCCATGTGTTTGATACCGCAAACCAATTAGCAATAGATATGCTAAATTCAGCAAGAGAGAATATCAAGTTGTATGGTAAGACATTCGATACCGTAACCGAATTCAATGCAAACTTGGCCAATACATGGTCAAACTTCTTTACATCTGCACAAAAGCAATACGTGAAATAAACAATTCACAAAAATAAATTTTTTTATTTTTTACTTTTTCTTTAATTTGTTAGCTCATGATTAATTAAACTAGCTATCTGTTTTTTTATTTTGTTTTCTCTTGTCTTGATTTGTTTCACTTTGTTTCCTATTCACAAATGCGCAAAATTATCCCATTCATCTAGCTTAGTTGTTATCAATGAATCAAAATTGTCATAAGCTTAGCTTAATCCAGTTTATCTCTATTTGAATAGAATACTAATGTGTTGACTTACTTTACACATCTGCGACGGGAGGGGAAAATTTGACGAATACTGCGCTCATTCACAAGCATGTAGAAAGTGATATCAGAAAACTGGTTCACGACTTGATAAATAAAAAATATAGATTCAGTCTTCTACCAGAAAAAGTAATTTGCATGACCAATGGGATAGAATACTACTTTATAGAAACCGAAGGCTCTGATGGTAGCAAGTTCATTATTAATGCTTATGGATCTGAAGCCCTGGAACTCTTTGAAGAAGTTCATAAGTGTGCAATATGTGGAAGGACAATTTACGGGACAACTGAAAATACAAATTTGATTACATACCATGCGGATGAAAAAAGAAACATGTTTGTTGAACCTCATTGTATGAGTCTGCTAAAGAAATTTGAAATAGCATATGGAAAAGAGTTTTTTTATCGATAATCTTTCCCGTTATGCATCAGAAGCAACTCCACAATATTTAACACCGACTATGTACTAAGACTAACATTGATTAATCAGGATGTCACTAATTATACAAAATCTTTACTTACCCTGCCAAATATTCAGTATCTGGTCCGAGGTCTAGATGTACTCTTAACAACTGATTTGGATGGGGATAATCGCACAAAGGTGATTGAATTACGCGATGAACTATTATCTTATATCAATAGCATCTTCACAGATTATGAATAAAATAAGATTTCCCATTTCGAATTCCGATAAACTGAATAATCCAAATTTATTATATTTTTGATGTTGGTACATTCTGCGCTTTCGATAGCAGGTAGTGATTCCAGTGGCGGTGCCGGAATACAAGCAGACATAAAAACAATGTCTGCTTTGGGAATATATTCATGTACAGTAATAACAGCGATAACTGCACAAAGTACATCTAATGTAGATTACATTCTTCCACTCGGTGCCCAAGTTATTAAAAAACAAATAAGATCAGTTCTCTCCGATATTCCAATTAATGCCATCAAGATTGGAATGGTTTACAATAACGAAATAATTACCACGGTAAGTGATGTCTTGAATCAATCTAAAATCCCAATTGTGCTTGATCCAATATTCTCTGCTGGAACTGGAGCCCGATTGCTTCAAAAAGAATTTCTAAAGGACTTTAAAAGTAAACTAGTTCCAATTTGTGATGTTATTACTCCTAATATCCATGAAGCAGAAACGTTGTCGGGAATTAAGATAAAAACTGAAAAAGATATCAGAAAAACTGCATTGAAAATACAAGAGTTGGGTGCAAAAAATGTAATAGTAAAAGGCGGTCATTTTAGAAATGAGCACGAGGCAATTATTGACATAATTTTAGATAAGCATGGAAAGTTTACTGTGTTTAAGAATCCAAGGATGAAAATTGTTGAAACACATGGGAGCGGCTGTAACTTTTCTGCCGCTGTAACATCATTTATGGCTATGAAATATCCTGTCGTCAAAGCATGTTTCTTGGCAAACAAGTATGTTCACAAATCTATTATTAAAACTGTCAAAATTGGTAAGGGTATTCCAGTCAATAACCCCATTTCAACAATGTATGAAGAGTCCTGTAGATATCAGGTGATACAAGAATTAGGCAGAGCAGTAGAAATTTTAGTAAATATGAGAAATTTTGCAGATTTGATTCCAGAAACACAATCAAATCTTGTATATGCAATACCAAGTGCTAAAGGATTTGAAGATGTGGCCGGAGTGAATGGTAGAATTGTAAAGGCAGGAAACAAAAGTGTGCCAACTTCTGGTATTAAATTTGGCGCTTCAAAACACGTAGCATCCTCAATTCTTGAATACATGAAGATTAATCAAATGGTTAGATCAGCGCTTAACATTAGAAATGATAAGACTATTCTCAACAAATGCAATAGGCTTTTTAAAGTAAGTAATTATGAAAGAAATTTGGAACCAAAGGCAATCAAAGAAAAAGAAGGCAGATCTATTTCATGGGGAGTCAAAATGGCTCTTTCGAAAAATCCTGATGCGGATATCATATATCATTCAGGAGACGTTGGAAAAGAACCAATGATAATAATCTTTGGACAAAGTCCACAAGATGTCGTAAATAAGGTCAAAAAAATACTCGACCGTAGAAATTTTGAATAGTTTTTACTTATATTAGAGTTCAATTTATTTATAATTTTAAATGAAAGCCATAATATTAGCTGGCGGTCTTGGAACCCGACTTCAGCCCTATACTTTTTTCATTCCAAAACCAATGTTACCTCTCGGCAATAAACCATTATTAGAACACATTATTGAATGGCTGAAGAATGACGATAACAATATTGATCATATAATAATTTGTGTGAGTTATTTACATAGAACCATAGAAGACTATTTTGAAGATGGTAGCAGGCTTGGAATAAAAATAGAATATGCAAGATCCGATAGACCCCTGGCAACCGCAGGTCAGCTATTGACAGCCAAGAAGTATATCGATGACACATTCGTTTGTGTATATGGAGATTCTATCTATGAGTTCTCACTTAGAGAAATGATAAAAGAGCATGACAGACTTGATGCATTTATTTCAATGGCCTTATTATCGTACAAAACAAGACTCAAGTACGGCTTCATAGACATAAATGGAAATAATAAAGTTACTACATGGGATGAAAAACCCGAAATAAAGGGATTGATAAATATAGGATGTTATGTGATGGAACCCGAATTTATTGATTTGATACCAGCCTCAAATGCTTATGGAATGGATGATGCCGTTCGTAAAGCACTGGATATGAAAAAGTTAGTGAATGGATTTAAAATAGAATCAGGATTCATTGACATAGGCGATAAGAAATCATATCTACAAACCTACAAAAAATATGTTGAGAGATTGGGAAAAATCTAAATCATGAGTATCGTTTTCTTTGAAGATACCAGTTGGAAGAATTTTGTTCCTCTTAGCTATACGAGATCATTGTTTGACATTAAAATTGGATCACTCACGACCTATGAACTTTTCAATAATAAATCCTCGAAATTTCTTACCCGCCGATACCTTGAAATGGTAACCAAGCAAAGACATCCGAATAATGCGGTCAATAAATTTGAATACAACAGTGATGATATATTCATTAATTCATTATTCATTCCTCTAACTTCGTTCTTCAAAAAATGGAGTGTCAAGAAGAGATTTCTGGTATCATTTAGAGACAAGATACTCATGGGAAGAATTGACAAATCAGACTTTGAATATATTTGTGAATCGGTAGTTGAGGACAAAAAAATCAATAGTAACAACATAAGGACGGAAATAACAAATATCAATGATCTGGATGAATGCGGTACTTTGTACAGTTGGCCATGGGACCTCATCGTCCAATTAAAGGGTACACTCAAGTCTCAAATTCGGAAAAGGAAAATTCCACAGCGAGTAAAAGTTATCGGCAATAACCCTGTGTATGTTGACAAGACATCAATCATTGGTCAGGGCACCGTCCTTGACGCAAGTGAGGGAGGAATTTACATCGGTCCGCAGTCCGCCATTTATCAATCTTCAATTTACGGGCCAGTTCATATTGGAGAATCCACTCAAGTCAAGCCATATTCCGTAATCAGTAATTCATACATTGGCAATAACTGTCGTATAGCAGGCGAAATTGATTCTTCAATAATTTTGGATTATACCAACAAGTCTCACCTAGGATACCTAGGTCACTCCTATGTCGGTGAATGGGTAAATCTTGGTGCAAATACAGTCACCTCTGACCTCAAAATGACATATGGGACCATTTCGATGAGGGTGGATAAGGAAAAAAAAGATACAAAGACAATCAAATTAGGTTCTTTTTTTGGAGATATGTCTAAAACATCAATAGGAACAAATATTTATTGTGGATTGAAAATAGGTGTATCTTCACATGTTTACGGCAATATTTTTGAAGACGTTCCTTCTTACGTGATATATGGCCAGGGTATAGGATCTGAAAATGCAGAAATGAATATCTCTTCGTCAATTAAATTTCAAAAAAGGATGATGTCAAGAAGAAATGTGGATATGTCTTTGGAATATGAAAATATGATGAGGACAATTTTTGAAATGACAATCAATGAAAGAAAAAAACATAAAGTTCTATCAAAAAAGTTTACTATACGATAGTTACAGGTATTCTATAATTTGTTTTTCTTTCCAGAGACCAATTCTTTGATGTAACCACGGGTAGAAATTTGCGTCACCATTCTCAAATTCTTTTTTGACTATTTTTACAATATTCTTTGATACCTTTCCGGGTTCACCATAAATCTTTCTCTTTTTCTTCAGTTCAAGTCCAAGGCCCTCTTTTCTGTTGAATGCCTCATCTATTAATGTAGTTATCCACGAAGAACTTACTGGTGGAATTAGTATATTGCCACGAGCATCAAAAATGGTTTCAGGTCTATCGGTGTTTAGCCTAACGGTAAGTGATAGAACATTTGGAAAGTACAGTAATTCTTCTTGCATTGAACCTGAATCCGTCATTTCCGCCCAACAATGTCCGCTATCTAAAAATTCTATTACATGAGAATATTCTTTCCACAACGGAGTTATGATAAACTTGTCTGGGTAATCTTTTGCCAGATTAAGCAAGTTTTGTTCCAAGTGGTACGACCTCAGAGCCGATTTCATAGCATTTAGCATGATAAGAACTAGTTTGTAATCAGTATTTTTAATCAAGTATGATATGCTTTTAATAATTGATGAAAATCTGTGTTCTGTGAGATTTTCTCTTCTATGAATATCCAATCTGATCCATTCTCCCGTTTCTAGCTTTGGGTAAATGTCAAACACACTAGTTTTAGGCTTAGTTTTTCTCTTAATCTCAATTGCATCCACAACAGAATTACCGACTACGTGAATATACTCTTCTGGATACCCTTCACGGACTAGATTATCCTTGTTAAGTTGCGTTGGTGCAAAGAAAAATTGCGTTCCTGCAGAACATATCCAAGTATCTATTTGTTCAGGAAATGGTTCTTCTCTTGCCACGAACCATCTTCCTTCAAATTGTGAATCTACAAATTTTTCAACACTTGATTTTGTCGGATCCTCATTAACCTTAAGGTACTTTATTGATTCAGGACTCATGGATCGTAATCCTGCTTCATTTTGGGCTACCTTCTGACCCATTCCAAAAACCCATGCAAGAGGGGCAATCCCTGCAACAAGCGTATCCCCATGAACTATTGGCAGAAGTTGGGAAGAGTTTCCAAAGTTCTTTTTTAAATATCGACCAAACGATCCAAATTTTAGTATTAACTCACTTGCTTTTTCCATCAGGTCTCCTCTGATCTGAAGATTACAAGCAATATGATCCTGTAACTCAAATTCTTGAATTCCAAATCCCAGCAGATCGTCAAAGTGCTGCCCGGTATCTATTACGAATGCGGGTAACTTTTGGCGTATTGCCTCTATCATTACAGGAGCCTGTTTATAAAAATCAGGTTTTGTCCCAATCACAACTGAAAGTAGTGGACTATTCAAGTCATGAGAAAGCTTGTAACTTTTATCTAGAACATTATGAAAAATCTCAATAGGAAGAATTTTTCGCTTAAAGTAAATATTTCGTATTGGAATTTTTTCATTCAAAAGTTTTCCTCTCCGAATGGTCGTATCACTTTGCCTTCTCTCACAATAACAATTATCCCCAGCACTATAATTCCAATTCCAGCGGCCAATAGCCCGTACGTTAAAGGTATGATTCCAGGAACAAAGAGTATTTGTGGTATTTTTGGTATCATACTAAGAATTAGAATATTACCAATTATCAGAACAATACCGGATATACAAAGGATAATTCCAATTTTTCTTGAACCATAATATCTTACTAAGCCATAGGTAATCCCGGCCAGTATTATTCCAGGAGCCGCCGATATCGACACAACTTGGATTAGGACTCCTTCCGGTTGGACTACGATATCTGGACCTTGCGATTGTGGTCCTATTATAAAAGAAATAAATGAATACATGAGTAGTACAAACATTACAATTAATCCTAAACTGGCTAATGATACTGATGTTTCGAGTTTTACCATTGTTTATCGACTTTTATTAATTACTTTTATTCTTACTTGATTCCAATTACATCTCCAAATTCTTTTCTGGCAGCAGACCCCAAGACTTTAGCAGATTTTTCTGGCGATACGTGATTAACGTAAACACCAAAACCTCTTTCCAAACCTGACCAATTATGGAGCTGGGGATAAACTTCTATATGCCAATGAATCTGTCGACTATTTTTCTTTTCTGGTGACAAGTGAAATATCAGATTAAAAGATGGCTTTTCTAACACCTTGTCCATTCCTCCCAAGGTAGATCTCAGAATCAGCGCAAGATCTGTAAACTCTTTTTGTGAAATTTTTGAAAACGATGTGGTATGGCGTTTGGGGTAAATCCAAAATTCATAGGGATATATTGAGGCCCAAGGCGAAATTGCGATATAACTTTCCGTGTCTAGAATTTGTCTGGGACCACCCGTCTCTGTGGATATTATGTTACATGCAGGACAATTACCATTTTCATTAAGGTATCTATTTGATGCTTCTGCTTCAGATTCAATAGTTGGTGGAATTGTTGAAAAAGTCATTAAATGAAAATGAGCATGTTCGATATTGCTTCCCGACAAAATACCACTATTTACGAAAATGGAAACATATGTTACACTTTTCTTTGTGTAGAGATGACTAAGGTAATTCTGTAATACCAAAAGAACATTGGACCATTTTTCAATAGATAGTCCGGGTAAATTTTCTTTATGATCCGGTGTGGCTACGACGATATAGTGATAACCATACGCCGGTTCGCTATAGAGAGGTTTGTCTCTGTAGCTATTTTCATTTTCGGATGATACCACGGGATTTGAATTTGGAAAAACTCTAACATCCCAGTTTTCGATAATATTTTCTTCGTTATCAGACAATCTCTGAAGCATACCCTCTTTCACCACAAGCGATAGCACCGATGGGGCGGTCATGCTCTCATTTCCGGGACAATAAGGACATTTTTTAGTATCATTTTTTACTTCATATGAATCAGGGGGAAGAACTACAAATTTTTCAAGAATGTAGTCTTTTCTTAATTCCGCCAACTCGATGTTCCTAAAAAAATCATTCAAGTACCTTTAATTAAAGGTTCTGTGAACCCGATCTTCCTTATTGAGCAAAGTTACATTTATGTAGATACATGTTTTTCAAAGTTAGAAAATTCAAATTTTAGAAAGGAAATGCTTACCTACAATCCCTCACAGATGAGACCTGAATCTAATCTGTTAAATGAAGTAGCCATATTTGGATGCTCCAATGACCCTTTGTGATTTTGAGTCCCTCAGGACTGTGGAGCTTGTAGGGACGTATGAATAGATAGGAACTCGATAGACTGTGCCGTAGATAAGAACCAGTACGAACTCGTATCTCCAGAGCAGATATCTCTCTGTATCGTTCAACAGACTTGGCAGCCCTATCAATGAATCAGTCTTGGTGCTGGCTAGTTGTAAATTTTCATTCCAATTTGGATACTTTGTCCAAAGCTGCTCTGACGAGATAGGCCTGTTTCGTGTATACAGAATATGTGGTTTGTATGCTACTATCATTCCTAGAACAACCATAGCAACCCCTAAAAGAAAAAAACCATGGGTACCACGGTTTATTGCCTCTAGGCTCAAATAACCAGTTGATGCTTTATAGTAAAATGGACCAAGTGAATTTTCTATTGCAGATGGTATTGCAATACTTCCATAAAGCAGGACTAGTCCCAGACATGAAATTGCAACCGGCACGAGTCCTTTCAATAAAATCGAAATGAACATGACTACCAGAATTAGAATTGTGGTAATGTGTAAAAAGTCAAAAAATCCTGAGTAAGGATCTAGTGATGATAGTGAAAGATAAACATGTATCATAGTTAGTAACAGTATACCCATTATTGTAGATTTAAGAAGAATCCTGTCATTGCTCCGTAGCCACGATAATCCGTATTTCATGAATAATATTGCCACCAGAAATAGATAAATTTTGAGTTTGCTATTCTATTTTTGGCGACAAGTTGACTAGTAACAAGAATGTCTTCATTAACAATGAATTGTTAGTGAGGTCACTTGTGGCTATGCCAAACATCCTAACTTTGAATAGGTTTCAAAAATTATGCGAAATTACAAGTAAGGCAACAACAAGGGAATTGCTGGATTATCTAGTTAATCAGGGAATAGGTCAATTATCAGACGGTTCGGTAGTTTTTTCAGGCAAAGATAAACTAGAAACGATTCTTTTGGCCATGAACAAGGGCTGCGATCCTCAGATGCTGTCAAAAAAGATACAATGGAAAGATTTTGAATTATTTACATCGCAACTAATAGAATCTGCTGGATATTCTTTTGAGAGGAATGTCGTTTTAACTAAGCCTAGAATCCAGATAGATGTAATTGGATTCTACCGAAAAATTGCACTATTAATTGATTGCAAGCATTGGATGAAGATCCATGGTTTTAACATAGCAAAATTTAGCTCAAATCAGATTAAAAGAGCAGAGATATTCCTAGAAAAAAGAAAAGACATTGAATCAGCTATTCCAATTATAGTCACCTTGTATGAATATAACTGCAATTTTTTTGATAGGGTTCCCATAGTACCAATTTCAAAATTCAAAGAATTCCTTCAGAATTTTCCTTTCTATCTAGATAGAATGCATTTAATTGAAAACAACTAAATTTCAAATTGTACTGGCAATAAATTCTCAAAAATAGTATCAATAACTGGCTTTTTGATTGATTGATTCATTGATTTGATAA
>Ga0193736_1000123_pt1 | contig 11237 bp, 8 predicted proteins | sample L2m1metaG_FD_160566 | JGI IMG/M metagenome (GOLD analysis project Ga0193736, IMG submission 160566) | Soil microbial communities from a riparian zone of the East river system, Colorado, United States - L2m1 | ecosystem: Environmental > Terrestrial > Soil > Riparian zone | place: USA: East River... | reverse complement strand
ATCCAACCAGATGTGCTATCTGTACCAGCGAATCGGGATAGTCGCTCCCAATGGTTGCGTCATACGATTCGCTGTCGTCGAGCGAATGCTGCTCTCCCAGACCGAGTGGATCGCCCGTCGCCGGCGTGTAGGAGTAAAGGGATTCGCTCCATGAGAGCATCGCGGCCCCTCGACCGGGGGCTTTTATCTCGCACGACGAGCTGCTTGTCGGAAGAATCAGGAGGTCGATCGATTCGCGCGACAGGAGTCTGTTGACCAGCTCGCCCCATTTTCCGCAGAGCGACGGCCACCACGGTCTCGTTTTCTGATCGAGATTCAGATAGAGGTGCGCCATCGCGTTTCCACTCACCATCACCGCGACGTCAGCGGCGGTATTGAACGCCCACGGATGGGAGAGGGTGCTGTATCCCAAATCGGCGAGGATCGCGGTGAGATCCTCATGGTCGCGAACCGGCGAATGCCCGTGATCGCTCCCGACCCACAAGTGCATCCTTTCCCACCGCCCATCTCGTTCTGCGTCGGAGCGGATCTGTGCCACCGTGTCGTCGACAATCCGCAGCGCATCGCTCACGATCGGCGAGTCCTGACCCGCGGCGTGCGATGTCTTGTCGACGCCGGTGAGCGCAACGAAGGCGTACTTCATTCGTCGCGACCGCAGGCGTCGTGCAACCTCCTCTCCTACGTGGCGGTCGATCGCAAGCCAGCCGCGAACGTTGCCGCGAAAATGCGTGACGGCAGCGCGCGCCACGAATGCTGCGCTCTGGCCGATCCGCTCACGTCGCCGCAGACCGCGGGTAATGACGCTCAATGCTCCGACGCTCGGCTTCGCAAGCTCGAAAATTGTCGGCGATGCTCCATCGATGTCGCGATCGACGAAGCGCATCTCCGGGCCGACATAGCTTCTCGAGTGTCCGGACAGCCTCGGAATGCGATGAGAGCGATCGTACCAGCGGAGACCGGGAAGCCCGACGCTGCCGGGATATCTTCCCATGATGAACGGCGCGTAAGCAGGGCCGGTCACGGACGGAAAAGCGGACGTCACGGTCGAGAGCGATCCTCCGTCGCGCAGAGCGGCGAGTGCGGGAAGATCACCACGGGAGATCGAGCGAGCGAGCACATCAGGCCTTACTCCATCCGCTATGATCATGACGACCTGAGCACCATCACCTGGCGGGCTTCCTGCAGACGCACGCAACTTTAGTTTCCGAATTTAGATTGCCGGCAGAGTAGTTTCGAAGCCCCGCGACAGCGGCCAATAATGAAGAACAGAAAAGATATCCCGAAAGCAAAGGCGCCGAAGGCCGCGCCGGCACGCCGCACGCGCGCGCGCACCGCCGGAGGCAAGAAGCTCAATGCACAGGTGATGGCCTCCGCCGAGCAACAGGCGCTGGAGGGCCTGAAGCAGCGCACCGAAGAAGGGCACCTCAAGGCCGGAAGGACTCCGCCTTCACAACAGGTCCCGGCGCGAAGAGTGGGCGACAAGCGGATCGTCGACGAGTCCATTCGCGATGTCTCCATCGTCACCGAGGATGAAAAGCTTCTTCAGCAACCCGGGCCGCGCATCGACTTCACGAGGACGGATCCGTGGCGCGTGATGCGAATCATGGGGGAGTTCATCGAAGGATTCGACACTCTCGCATCCGTCGACAAAGCGGTGACGATCTTCGGGTCGGCGCGAATCGGGCCTGACGACGCCCACTACGAGGCGGCCACGGAGACCGCGCGACTTCTCGCCGAGGCGGGCTTCGCAATCATTACCGGGGCCGGGCCTGGAATCATGGAAGCGGCGAACAAGGGAGCGCGGCTTGGCGGCGGCCGCTCGATCGGCTGCAACATCGAGCTGCCGTTCGAGCAGGGATCCAACCCCTACGTGGATACGCTCGTCAACTTCCGATACTTCTTCGTCCGCAAGACGATGTTCATCAAGTATTCGGTTGCATTCGTTATCTTCCCCGGCGGCTTTGGAACGCTCGACGAGCTGTTCGAGGCGCTGACACTCATTCAGACGGGGAAGATCTATCGCTTCCCCGTCATCCTTTTCGGCCGGTACTACTGGGCAGGTCTGTTGCGCTGGCTGCAGGCGCGGGTGCTGACTGAGGGCAAGATCTCGGAAGGCGATCTCGATCTCATGCTGGTGACGGATGATCCGGCCGAGGCGGTGCACGCCATACTCACGGCGTACAGGTCGCTGGGGAAGACCGCCGGACAGCAGATCGAGGAAATCGTGGAAGGAAGCCGAGATGGCCAAAAACAGTAAGGGCAATGGTGCGGGAGCGGGGAAGGGACGCGATCGCGGCGGCTTCAAGTCGTCGCGCCATGGCAAGGCCTCCGCCGCCGGACCCAAGGCCCAGCAGAAGCTCGCTGCCGAAGAGCGCGAGAAGAGCGGGCTCCAGCACACGGCGCACGAGGCGAGCCGCTTTCTCAAGGGGCAACGGATCGATCCCCGCCGCATCGACGGCAAGGAAACGGTCGCCGAGCTGATCGAGGGGACTTACCTCGCCTACAACGCGGCGCGTCTCCGCGAGGCGTGCCAACTCTTCACGGGAAAAATGCTGGAGCCCGATGTGACGGTCGGTCTATCGATCACCGGTGCGCTGACGCCGGCCGGCCTCGGAATGTCGGCGCTCATTCCGCTGATCGAGGCAGGCTTCGTCGACTGGATCATCTCGACCGGTGCGAATCTTTATCACGATACGCATTTCGGGCTCGGGTTGGCGATGCATCGCGGCAACGCGCAGGAGTCGGACGTGGTGCTGCGCGAGGAAGGTGTCGTTCGCATCTACGACATCTTCTTCGACTACGACGTGCTGCTCTCCACCGACGCGTTCTTCCGGAAGATCATTACCGGGAAGGAATTCCAGCGCCCGATGTCGAGCGCGGAGTTTCACAACCTCTGCGGCAAGTACGTGCACGAACGTGAGAAAGCCCTCGCCATAGGTCAGAAATCACTGCTCTCGGCCGCGTACACGGCGAGTGTTCCGATCTACACTTCGTCACCGGGCGACAGCTCCATCGGCATGAACATCGCCGCGCTCGCCCTGGATGGAAACAAGCTGCTGCTCGATCCGAATCGCGACGTGAACGAGACGGCGTCGATAGTTCTCGACGCGAAGCGCGGCGGCGGAAAGAGCGGCGTGATGATTCTCGGCGGCGGTAGTCCGAAGAACTTCATGCTGCAGACGGAGCCACAGATTCAGGAAGTGCTGGGGATCGACGAAAAGGGCCACGACTATTTCCTGCAGATCACCGATGCGCGCCCCGATACCGGCGGCCTTTCGGGTGCAACTCCGGCGGAGGCCGTGAGCTGGGGGAAGATCGATCCTGACCGGCTGCCGGATGCGGTCGTGTGCTATCTCGATTCGACCGTGGCCCGCCACGATGCTCGTCCCCTCAAGCGGCTCTTCGACCGGCGCGAAGCGATGATGTCGAGGTTGCGCGAGGAATACGAGAAGTCATCGGCGACCCCGCCTTCGATCGATCACACGGATTCCAAGCTCCCGCAACACCGCTAACCGTCTTGTGCGACATTCAGCGGCTGTTGTGGAGGCGATTGCCTCTCCGGCGGGTTCTGCCTAGCTTGAAAGTGCGGCGCCCGGCCGGTATACGGCCGGGCGTTCGATTTTTTCGTGGCGACTGAGCGCGCGGCAACCATTTGGACAGGCTCTACTCGTATGATCGAGAAGCTCAAGGAAAAACTGGGAGGAGAAGTCGAGCGCCTTCAGCATGAGCTGAACGTGACGCTGCCGCAGGAGATTCGGCGGGCGGTGGAGATGGGCGACCTCCGCGAGAACAGCGAGTACAAGGCGGCGCTCGAGCGGCAGCAGCTGGTGCGTGCACGCCTGGGTCAGCTCCGCGAGCGTCTCAGCAAGCTCTCGCAGATCGATGTCTCCCAGATCCCCTCCGACAAAGTAGGGCTTGGTTCGCACGTGGTGGTGCAGGACGAGAAGACTGGCGAGCGCGAGACCTTCAGCCTGGTATTCGGCGATTCGGTCGAGTTCGAAGAAGGGCACGTCAGCATGTCGTCGCCGATCGGGAAATCGCTGGTTGGAAGAAGCGTTGGCGAGACAGTTGTGCTCAAGCTTCCGGCGTCAACGCGCCGGCTCAAAATCATCGAGCTCAAGACGATTCACGACGCGGCCTGACGCCTGCGTCCCGGGCGTCAGCCCGCAGCTCGGCCGGGCTTCCCGGGTTTGTTCCCACCTCCACAGTTCATCGCCTCCCGCGATTCACCGCACCTTTGGAGTCGTTCACCGTGGAAACCGGCGGGGAACGTTGATCCTGGCTATCCAAGCTCTTAGCGTGCAACTCCGCACCGATCAAATGGAGAGGACGCGTATGAGGACCAGGAATGTATGTATTGCGCTGGCGGTGATTTCGGCCAGTGCGTGCGGCGGCGGCGGTGGCTCTACGAACCCACCGCCACCCAGCGGCAACACGCCCCCTCCCGTGGGAGGAATCTCCGTCAACAACAACTCGTTCAGCCCGTCCTCGAGAACCGTGACGGCAGGCACCTCCGTTACCTGGTCGTGGAATAGCTGCACGGGTAGCGGTGATCCTTACGGCGGAGGCGGAGAAGTGTGCGTCGAGCACGGCGTGAACTTCGACGACGGAGTCAACTCAGCGACACAAGGTCAGGGGACGTTCACCAGAATGTTCACCGCACCCGGCACGTACAATTATCACTGCGCCGTACACGGGACGGCCATGGCGGGGAGTGTCACGGTCCAGTAGCTCGATCGCTCAGCTGATTGCGAACATGCGCTCGACGTCCTGCCTGAACTCGCGGACTCGGGCGCTTTTCGTTTGATCGTCCCACCCGAGTAGCGGAGCGACGATATCCGCGGCACGCGTGGCGACGGTCACTCCGTGATCCCGCGTCTCGAACGCCAGATGCATCCGTCGGATCAACAGATCGGACAAAGTTTTTGCCATCTCTTTCGAGACGCCATACACGAGATGCGCTCCAGTGTAAGGGAGCTCGGGCACCAACGGCTCTGATAGTCTCCCGTCCTCGCGTTCGAGCCGGGCAATCTCTTCAGCCCGCACAACGCCGGGAAGGACGACGGAGTCGGTCGGTGACCGTTCACGCTTCCGCCCCAGCGACTCCTGGACGCGGTCCACGATTTCCGCCGCCATCGACCGATACGTCGTGAGCTTTCCGCCCGTGATGTGGATGACGCCCGAGCTATCGGTCACGATGCTGTGCTCGCGGGAGGCTGCGCTCGGATTCCCTTCAGCCGCGCTCGCCAGAGGGCGTATGCCCGCCCACGCGCTCACCACGTCGGCGCGCGTCAACTCCGCGCGCGGAAAGTAGGCATTGGCTGAGCGCAGGAGGTAATCCACATCGGCCACCGACGCGTGCACGGTTTCGGGCGATTCGTCCGTCCAGTTGTCCGTCGTTCCCACAATGGTCTGGGGACCGGCGGGCAGACAGAACATCACGCGTCCATCGATGGGCGAGATCAGAGTGAGCGCATCGCGGTTGCCCACACGCTCCCTTGGAACGCTGATGTGTGCTCCCTTGCTGCCGCGATCGCGACGCGCGGTCTTGTCGGAGGAGAATGCGTTGTCCCAGACGCCGGTGGCGTTGACGATCACGCGGGAGCGCACCTCGTGCGTATCGCCCGAATATCGGTGGCTCACCGTCGCCCCGATCGCTTTCTCGCGACTTCGGAGAATTCCGGTCACGCGCGTGTGACTCGCTACGGTTGCACCGCTCTGTTGCGCAGCGAGTGCATTGGCGACGGTGAGTCGCGCATCGTCGGTGCTCGCATCGTAATAGACCGCACTCCCAGTCAGGCCCGCGCTCCCCAGAGATGGTTCCCTCTCCACAGTCTCGCGAGAATTCAGCGTGGAGAACAGCCGAGACCGCCCTCCGGCCATGAGGTAATACGCAAGCAGTCCGGCGCTCAATCGCAATCTTCCCACGCGGGCGCCGCGATAGACCGGCCAGGTGAAAGCGAGCGGTTTGACGAGGTGGGGAGCGATCCGGAGCAGCGTCTGCCGCTCCCGTATCGATTCGTACACGAGATGGAGCTGCCCATGCTCCAGATACCGAATTCCGCCGTGAACGAGTCGTGAGGATCGGCCCGAGGTGCCGCTCGCGAAATCGTCGCGCTCGACCAGCGCAACCTTCAGTCCGCGCATCGCCGCGTCCCTCGCCACGCCGCAACCGGTAATCCCGCCACCAATCACCAGCAAGTCGAAATCTTCTCCGGAGAGTCCAGTCATTCTCTTCTGTGTCGGGAGTGCCGCGGATGAGCCAAAAGTATAAGGAATTTGACCGCAAGATTCGGATATCGCGCTTTCCGGAGCACTGGCATCATTCGGCTCGAGCAAACGAACCAGATCAGAGAGGATACAATGCAACCCTATCGCGTAGTGGCCGTTGGAGACCGAATCACATCTGCCGTTCGCAAGACACTGCGGTCACCGGGCTACGGTCATCCCGCTCACGCCGAAGTGGCCACCGGTCACGGGCCATGCCGGCAATGCCTGAAAGCCTTTGCGGTCGGCGATGAACGCCGGATCCTGTTTACCTACGACTCATTCCATGGAAAGGAGGATCTTCCCCTCCCGGGTCCCGTTTTCATCCATGAGGAGGAGTGCGAACGGTATCCGGAAAACGGGGGCTTTCCGGAGGACATGCTTTCCCGCCGTCTCACTTTCAACGCGTACGCGGGGGGCCGGCGGTTGATTGCGCAGAGCTATGTTTCTGACGGCGTCGTCGAGACCGAGATCCGGCATTTGCTCCAGGATCGCAACGTGTCCTACATCCATGTGCGGGACACCGAGGCCGGCTGTTATGATTTTTGTATCGAAAGGACAGAGGATGAAGAAAGCGCCGACGAGAACCAGAGCTCGAAAGGAGGATCCTCCCATGAATGAAGCCGTTGCCTGGGAGTCCGTGCTCAACAGAGATCCCTCCGCCGATGAACACCTTCTCTACGGCGTCACCACAACGGGGATCTATTGCCGTCCTTCCTGCCCATCGCGACGCCCGAAGCGTGGCAACGTGAGCTTCTTCTCTTCGGCGGAGGCTGCGGAGCGTGCCGGGTTTCGAGCCTGCCAGCGGTGCAGGCCCAACAGCGACCCCACATCTCGCGATGAAGGGATCGACCGTGCCCGGGAGTACATCGACCGCCACGTTCACGACCTGACCGACGAGCGCATCACTCTCGAGCTGCTCGGTGAGCAATCGGGAATGAGCCCGGGTCATCTTCAGCGGAAGTTCAAGGCGCGCCTTGGAATCACGCCTGCCCAGTACATTCGCGCTCGCCGGCGGGAGCGCCTGAAGGACGAGCTGAGACGCGGCGAGACGGTGAGTCGCGCGACATTCGGCGCGGGATATGGCTCGAGCAGCCGAGTCTACGAGAGAGCCGACGCCGGGCTGGGCATGACGCCGGCGACTTACCGTCGTGGCGGCGCCGGGGCCCACATCGACTTCGCAATCGCGAACACATCACTCGGCACTCTGCTCGTCGCCGCAACCGATCGTGGTATCTGCGCCGTGACACTCGGTGACAATGCGAGCACCCTTGAAGCGGCACTCCAGCTGGAGTATCCAGCCGCGACGCGGGCACGCGTCACAGCACCTTCGAGCTCACTGGCGTCGTGGGTCGAGGAGATCGTATCGACCATCGACAGCGGCCGTGATCGTCTCGAGATCCCGCTGGACGTGCGCGCATCGGCCTTTCAGTGGAAAGTGTGGCGCGAGCTGCAAAGGATTCCGCGGGGCGAGACGCGATCCTACAGCGAAATCGCAAGCGCGATCGGCTCGCCCAGGGCCGTTCGCGCCGTAGCAAGCGCGTGCGCGAACAACCGTGTGGCCATCGTCGTGCCGTGTCATCGCGCCGTGCGGCTCGACGGTGGACTCGGCGGGTATCGGTGGGGGCTCGAGCGCAAGAAGCAGCTCCTCGAGAATGAGCGTGCGATACGGGACGAAGAGGAGAGCACGTCCTAGATAGATAAACGACGCCCGTCTAAGTTCCCTTCATGGCAACATTCGGGAACGGGCGGCGCGTCGCGATCGTCGCTGGTGTGCGAACGCCGTTCACCAAGGCTGGAACGGCGTTCAAATCACTTTCAGCGATAGACCTCGGCAAGCTCTGCGTTGCGGAGCTGCTGCAGCGGACGAACCTGGACGGCAACGAAGTTCAGACGCTGGTTTTTGGTACAGTCATTCCATCCGTCGTCGAGCCGAACATTGCGCGCGAGGTGTCGCTTCTTCCGCTCTTACCAAAGGGTGTCAACGCGTACACGGTGAGCCGCGCCTGCGCATCGGCAAATCAGGCTATAACCGACGCAGCGGATCAGATCGCGCTCGGCCACGTTGATGTGGCGATCGCGGGCGGATCCGAATCGCTCTCCAATATTCCGATTCTCCACGCCCAGGGCTTCGCGGAAGCCCTGGTCCTCGCATCCAAGGCCAAATCGCTCCCGGCGAGACTGAAGGCACTCTCTCGCATTCGCCCCAAGGATCTGATCCCCGTCACTCCCGCCATTGCCGAGCCTTCGACAGGAGAGACGATGGGCCAGTCGGCAGAGAAGATGGCGAAGCTCAACGCCGTCTCTCGCGAGGAGCAGGACCATTTCGCGCTCCGCTCACATCGTCTGGCCGCCGCCGGAACCACAGATGGACGACTGATAGCCGAGATCATGCCCGTTTACGTGCCGCCGAGGTTCGAAAGCGTCCTGACGTCGGACAACGGTATCCGTGAGGACACGAGCTACGAACAGCTGGCCGCGCTCAAACCGGTGTTCGATCGGAAGTACGGCAGCGTGACGGCGGGCAATTCATCACCGCTCACCGACGGAGGCGCGTGCGTGCTCCTCATGAGCGAGGACAAGGCGAGGTCGCTTGGCTATACTCCGCTGGGGATCATCAAATCCTACGCATACGCCGCCCTGGATCCGGGAGAGCAGCTGCTACAGGCGCCTGTGCTGGCCGCGCCGGTTGCGCTCAAGCGCGCCGGTCTGACTCTCAAGGACATCGACCTCGTCGAGATGCACGAGGCGTTCGCGGCGCAGGTCCTGTCGAATCTCAGGGGCTTCGAGTCGAAGTGGTGGGCCGAGCGCGCCGGCTTCTCCCAACCGGTGGGAGAGGTCGACAGAGCCAAGCTCAACGTGATGGGTGGGTCGATCGCCATCGGGCATCCGTTCGGAGCCACGGGCGCGCGCATCACGACGACACTGCTCAACGAGCTGCGTCGCCGCGGCGGACAGTTCGGGCTGATGACTGTTTGCGCCGCGGGCGGGATGGGGTTCGCGATGGTCGTCGAGAGAACCCGATGAGCGCGCAATCGGAGGTGACGATCGGCGGGCTCGTCGGAACGCGATGGAAGCCGGCGCTGTCTGTCGAGGTGAGCGATGGCATCGCTATCGTCACCTTCGATCTCCCCAACGAATCGGTCAACAAGCTCAATCGCGCGGTCAAGGACGAATTCGTGGCGCTGGTGAGCCAGCTCGAGCGCGACACGACCGTTCACGCGGCGATCCTCATAAGCGGCAAGCCGGATGTCTGGATCGCCGGCGCGGACATCGAGGAGTTTCAGGAGCTCAAGACAGCGGCCGATGCGGAGCGCCTGAGTCGCGACGGCCAGATGTTGCTCGATTCTCTCGAGCGGCTGCGGGTTCCGATCATCGCCGCGATTCACGGGGCGTGCCTCGGTGGAGGCCTTGAAACCGCACTAGCGTGCCGGTACCGCATTGCGACGGATCATCCCAAGACGATCCTCGGACTTCCCGAAGTGCAACTTGGATTGATCCCGGGGGCCGGGGGAACGCAGCGGCTACCGCGCAAGATCGGGCTCACCAATGGGCTCGACATGATCCTGACTGGGAAGAACGTCCGCGGCAGGAAGGCGTTGCAGCTCGGAGTCATCGACGAGCTAGTGCATCCATCGATACTTCGCAGCGTCGCGATGCAGCGCGCGCATGAAGTCGCTGAGGGGAGACGAAAGAGCGAGCGCCACAAGGGCGGCGTGAAAGGCATGCTACTCGACTCGAACCCGGCGGGGAGAGCGATCGTGCTCCGGAAGGCGCGCGAGCAGACGCTCGCCAAGTCTCGCGGACACTATCCGGCATTGATTGCGGCAATCGATGTGATCGCCGCCGGATACGAGAAGGGAATCGCCTACGGCTACCGCGAGGAATCCCGGCGGTTCGGCGAGATGGCGATGACGGATGTGTCCAAGCAGCTGATCTTCCTCTTCTTCGCGACGAACGAGCTGAAGAAAGATCCCGGAGTGGATCCGGCTCAGTACGCGGACTTGCCGGTGTCGGCATTCGAGCCGCTGCCTATCGACAAGATCGCGATCGTCGGCGCCGGATTCATGGGAGCCGGTATCGCCTCGATTGCAGTTCAGCACGGAAGCCTCGTGAGGCTGAAGGACGCCGACCACGCCCGCGTCGCGAAGGGATACGCGGCCGTGCGGGACGTCCTCAAGGAGCGGCTGACAAGGAAGCAAATCACGAGAATCCAGTACAGCGACTACATGGCGCTGCTCGGCGGCACCGTCGACTATTCGGGTTTCGGAAACGTCGACCTTGTAATCGAGGCGGTGTTCGAGGATCTGTCGGTCAAGCACCAGGTGCTGCGGGAAACGGAAGCCGCAATCAGTCCGACCGCGATCTTCGCCAGCAATACATCTACGATTCCGATTGGGTTGATCGCGCAGGCGTCGAGCCGGCCGGAGCGCGTGCTGGGGATGCACTTCTTCTCCCCGGTTCACAAGATGCCACTGCTCGAAGTCATCACGACTCCGAATACGTATCCTCAGGTGACCGCGACGGCAGTCGCCTACGGAAAAAAGCTCGGGAAGACGGTGATCGTCGTGAACGATGGGCCTGGCTTCTACGCCAACCGCATCCTCTCGCCGTACATCAACGAAGCCGGCATCCTGCTCGACCAGGGCGTAGCGGTAGACATCATCGACAAGGCGCTGGTCGACTTCGGATTTCCGGTCGGGCCGATCACCCTCATCGACGAAGTCGGACTGGACGTCGCTACGAAAGCGGGCAAGATCATGGCGGAGGCTTATCCGGACCGCATGGCACCGGCGAGATCGATTCCGGCGGTCGTGGCGGCGGGAAGGTACGGGCGGAAATCCAAAAAGGGCTTTTACAGCTACGACAAGGAAGGGAAGAAGGGAGAAGTCGATCCGTCGGTGTACGCGCTGTTCCTCGCGCCCGGGAGTATCCCGCTCGCGACGTCCATTGCGCCACAATCGGCCGAA
>Ga0193736_1000122_pt1 | contig 11245 bp, 12 predicted proteins | sample L2m1metaG_FD_160566 | JGI IMG/M metagenome (GOLD analysis project Ga0193736, IMG submission 160566) | Soil microbial communities from a riparian zone of the East river system, Colorado, United States - L2m1 | ecosystem: Environmental > Terrestrial > Soil > Riparian zone | place: USA: East River... | reverse complement strand
CCAGCCGTACAGATCCAGCAGCGCACGGTACTCGCCATGCTCAACGAGGCCGCGCGATGCCTCAACGATGGGATCATCCGGTCGCCGCGCGATGGAGACGTCGGGGCTGTATTCGGGATCGGATTCCCGCCGTTTCGCGGGGGACCGTTCCGCTACATGGACTCGCTCGGCGTGAAGATCGTGGTGCAGCGGCTCGAAGATCTGAACGCCCGCTTCCCGGGAAGGTACGATCCGGCGGAGCTGTTGCTCGAGATGGCACGCCGTAACGAATCCTTCTATCCGGACGAGCGGGTGTGATCTCCGGAACGTCTCTGACAGTCCGGATGCTCCTTTCAGCAGCCGCAGTGATCATCGTCGCAGGCTGCTCCACGCCCGTTCATCCAGGACCGCCGAATCCGGCGACGTTTCCAAAAACGCGCCCCGAGCTGACCAACTACAGGGAAACTTCCCGCTACAGGGACGTGCGTAGCTTCCTCGACTCGCTGCGCGCTCTGCGTGCTCCGCTCACCTTCGGCTCGATCGGAAAGACGAACGAAGGGCGCGAGATACCATACGTGATCGCATCGCGACCGCTCGTCAACACTCCGTCGGCTGCCCGGGCGCTCGGGCGGCCAATCGTGTACGTGCAGGGGAACATCCACGCCGGAGAAGTCGAGGGAAAGGATGCGTTGCTGGCATTGCTCCGCGATCTTGCCTTCGCCGGGAAACCGAATGCGCTCGACTCGATCGTTCTCATCGCGGTGCCGATCTACAACGCCGACGGCAACGAGCGCTTCGCATCGCAATCGGTAAATCGCAGCGAACAGAACGGTCCGGAGCTTGTGGGCGTTCGCGCCAACGCGCAGAACCTCGACCTGAATCGCGATTACGTTAAAGCCGAGGCGCCGGAGACGCGCGCGTCGCTGGCGATGTTCAACACCTGGGATCCTGACGTCTTCGTCGATCTCCACACCACCAACGGAAGCTACCACGGCTACGCGCTGACCTATTCTCCTTCGCTCAATCCTGCCGCGGTGTTCGGGGGAGTGTACGCGAGGGACTCGCTCCTTCCCGTCCTGCGCGAACGGATGCGAACGCGTCACGGCTTCGAGACCTTCGACTACGGCAACTTCATCTCCGACGAGCGGAACGGAGTGGATACCACAGTACGCGAGGGCTGGGCGACGTACGATCCGCGGCCCCGCTTCGGTACCGACTACTATGGTATTCGCGGCCGGATCGCGATCCTGAGCGAAGCGTACTCCCATGATCCTCTCGAGCGACGAATCGCCTCGACTTATGCTTTCACACGGGAAATTCTATCGGTGGTGGGTGAGCGGGGCGCCGCGATCCGATCGCTGAGTGCGCGCGCTGACAGCCAATCGCTCGGGTGGGGGCGTACACCGGATTCGCTTCGCACGGTTTCCGTTCGCTCGCAGCTCACTACGACACCGCTGATGCTGGATGTGATCAAGGAGGATCTCGAAAAAACCGGCGATTCCTCCATGACCCAGCCGGGTGTTCCGCGCGGCGTGCGTCGCACGGGACGATTCAGGCGGATTCGTATGCCCGTGTATGACCGGTTCACATCGACGCTGGATCGCGCAGCTCCGGCGGCCTACGTAGTCGCGCCGGGGGACACGGCCGCGGTCACCCTCCTTCGTCTGCACGGGATCCGTGTCGACCGCTCCGACACGGCGTGGACAGCGCGCGGAGAGTCGTTCGTCATCGACACGATCACTACTGCGCAGCGGCCATTTCAGGGGCACCGGGAAGTACGGCTCAGGGGTCGGTGGGAACGGGGGACGCAGACGCTTCCCGCAAAATCATTCATAGTTTCCACGGCGCAGCCGCGCGGGGCGCTGATAGTCTACCTCCTCGAACCAGAGAGCGATGACGGGCTTACAACCTGGAATGTTTTTGACAGGCGCCTCCAGAAGGGAGGACGTTTTCCGGTGAGGAGAATCTCTGATCTCTCTCGCCGCGGCCGCGGCGCCGCCATTCGGCGGTCATCCGCATCCAGCTCACTGGAACTTCAGAACTGATGCTTCGCAGTGCATTGCTCTACCTCTCGGGCCAGCAGCAGATATTCCGTTTTGTCCGCAACAACCGGCTCGCCAAGAGCTTCGCGAATCGGTTCGTCGCAGGCGAGACGGTCGACACCGCGCTCGCCGCGGTAGCCCGGCTCAACGCGCGCGGGATCACCGCTTCGCTCGATCTCCTCGGCGAGAGCGTGCACAACGAAGCGGAAGCGCGCGCGGCCGGGGATGCTTACGTCACGATGCTCGACCGGATCCACGAGCAGAAAGCGGACGCCAACGTTTCCGTCAAGCTCACGGCGATGGGTCTCGATGTCTCGGAGGACCTTTGCGTATCGATCATGCAGAAGATCCTGCAGCGGGCGCGGGAGTATCAGACCTTCGTGCGGATCGACATGGAATCCAGCGAGTACACGCAGCGGACGCTCGACCTGTTCGAACAGCGGCTCTATCCGGCCTATCGCGAGAACGTCGGCATTGTGCTCCAGAGCTACCTGTTCCGAACCTTCGCCGACGTGCAGCGCGCCAACCTGATCAAGGCGCGCGTGCGACTGTGCAAGGGCGCCTACAAGGAGCCGGAGGCCGTCGCGTACCCTGACAAGAAGGACGTCGATTCCAACTACGTTCGCTCCATGCACGAGCTGATGCTCAAGGGAACCTATCCCGGCATTGCCACACACGACGAAGCCATCATCAAGGAAGCGAAACGATTCGCCAGGGAGAACCAGATCGCGCCAAACCGGTTCGAGTTTCAGATGTTGTTCGGCGTGCGGCGCGACCTGCAGGACCGCCTCGTGCGTGAAGGCTATCGTATGCGAGTGTACGTTCCGTTCGGCACGCAATGGTATCCGTATCTGATGCGGCGGCTCGCTGAGCGTCCGGCCAACGTTGCGTTCCTCACCGGCAGCGTCTTCAAGGAGATGGTCGGCAGGCGCCGGTAACAGTATGGGCAGATTCATTCCCGCCGATCACTCGAAGGGCGACCCGAATACCATCGGCGGCTATATGGCCGTCCATGATCGTCCCGCTGCGTTCGAGGGGAGCGACGGAGCGTCCTACAGCGTCGAGATCGTTGCCGATGTGAGTGACGAAAAGGACCGGGCTTTCGGCGCGTACCTCCTGTTCGTTCGCTGGCGCGAGGGAGATCCCGTGGCGAGCGGACACCTCGAAACCGAGTTCCTCGCATTCGCCGCCACCGAGGATGAAGCGAAAAAGATGGTTGGAGCGATGCTCCTGAACGACGTGAAAGTGCACCTCGATCAGCTGATCGCTGCAAGGCGGGCAGAGCTGCTCCCGTGGTGGGATGCGATGCGTCAAGAGGGTAGCAGTTGACGCGACAGGAGGGTGTCGTGCTCAAGGGAACGGGCGGAGTATGGCACGTTCGTGCCGACTCGGGAGAAACCCACGAAGCATCGCTGCGGGGCAGGCTCAAGCAGGAGCGGGGAGAGAGCAGGAAGCTCGCCGTCGGCGACCGGGTTGTCCTGGAGATGGATGACACTGGAGTGCACTGGGCGATCGCGGAGATTCTGCCGCGGCACTCCAAGCTGGCGCGGCGGGAGCCGGGATCGGGACAAGGCGAGCGCATCGTTGCCGCCAACGTCGACCAGGTCGTTGTCGTCTTCTCCGCTGCGAAGCCGGAGCCCCACCGGAGAATGCTCGATCGCTTTCTCGTGATCGCCGAAGGGAATTCCCTGCAGTCGCGGATCGTCATCAACAAGATCGAGCTGGTGGACAAGGATGAGACGGAGCGCGCGTTCGGTGATTATGTCGCCGCCGGCTATCCCGTTCACCTCACGAGCGTTAAGCAGCGCATCGGGCTCGACGAGCTCCACGACCAGCTGGCGGGAAAGACATCAGTTCTCACCGGACCATCCGGGGTGGGTAAATCATCACTGATGAACGCGATGTACCCGGGACTCGATCTGCGTGTAGGCGAGGTCAGCGAGTCGGTGAACAAGGGGCGGCATACGACCGTGGGTGCGCTGCTTCATCCGCTGCCGGACGCCGGTTACGTTGTCGATACTGCCGGTTTACGAGAGGTAGGCATGTGGGGGCTCGCGTCCGATCACCTCGACGAATGCTTTCGCGAGTTTCGTCCCCACATTACGGAATGCAAATTCGGAAACTGCACGCACCGGGTCGAGCCCGGCTGCGGCGTGCGCCGCGCTGTGGAGGAAGGCTCGATCAGCAACGCGCGGTACGACAGCTACCTCAAGTTACGGGATGAGATCGAGGACTCGGAGAGGAAGTGGGCGCCATACTCCGCGGCGTCGAAGCCCAAGAAGCGGCGCTAAGGAGCGGGAAAACTGCAACTGAACAGGCGGGAGGCGTCAGTGGCGTAGTTGCGAGTTGCGGTCACCACCGTCCTCACTCCCCTACAACCTCTACTGTCCAAGCGACTGCGATATCGGCCCTGAGAGAATCCCGTACCGAACAGTATTTCGTCGCGGCCAGATCGATCGCGCGAAGCACCTGATCTTTCTCGATTCCCTTTCCCGCGATGCGAAAATTGAGCGTGACGGCCTTGTACCGGCGCGGCACCGTATCGACCCGGTCGCCAACGACATCTACCTGTAGGGACTGTAGGGGTGTCCGTTGTTTCTCCAGAATGTCGATAACGTCGTAGGAGACGCACGTCGCGAGGGCACTGATCAGGGCTTCGGGCGGACTCTGACCTGTCTCGCCGTCGCCATCGATGCGGGCAGTCGGACCATTGGGCCGTCCGGCCTCGAATCGATGGCCACCCATCCATTCAACGTGGATCAGCGAAGGCTTCGCGGCGATTTTCGCCGGCGCGGGAGCGGTCATTTCTCCGCGCCTTTCTCGATTGGAGCGCGGACGGCATTGCCCCATTCGGTCCAGCTGCCGTCGTAGTTCCTGACCCGGTCGTAGCCGAGTAGATAGGTCAACACGAACCAGGTGTGTGATGATCTCTCGCCGATGCGGCAGTAGGCGACAATGTCGTCGCCCTTCTTGAGACCCTTCTCCTGCTCGTAGATCGCGCGCAGAGACGCCGCATCCTTGAAGCTTCCGTCCGGATTAGCCGCGCGTGCCCACGGAATGCTGCGCGCTCCCCTGATGTGGCCGCCCCGCAGCGTTCCCTCTTGCGGGTAATCGGGCATGTGGGTGCGTTGGCCAGTGTATTCCTCGGGTGAGCGCACGTCGATCAAAGGTCTGCCAGCCGCGGAGTGCTCGCGCACTTCCTTGAAGAACGCCCGAATCTTTTCGTCCGATCTCTGGGGCGCCTTGTAATTGGTTTTTGCACGGCGTGGAACATCGGTGGTGAAGGGACGGCCTTCCTGCTCCCACTTGATGCGGCCGCCATCCAGCAGCTTGGCGCTGGTGAAGCCAAATAGCTGGAACACCCAGAAGGCGTACGCTGCCCACCAGTTGTTCTTGTCGCCGTAGAAAACGACCGTCGTGTTCTCGTCGATTCCTTTCTCGCGCAGAAGCTTTTCGAACTGTTCCGACGAGACGTAATCGCGCAGAACCGGATCGTTGAGATCCTGGTGCCAGTCCACCTTCTGTGCTCCCGGAATGTGTCCGGTGTCGTAAAGCAGAACGTCCTCGTCGCTCTCGATGATTCTGATGCCTGGGTCGTCGAGGTGTTCGGCGAGCCAACTGGTGCTGACGAGAACTTCCGGGTGGACGTAGCCTTTACCGGCGATGCCCGGATCAACCGCGGTTGAATTGCCTGTGATCGTAGCCCCCATGGTCCGCTCCTGAAAAAGGAGAGCTTCTAGCATAATCAGGCGGAACGCATTGCGGGGCAAGTAGAGGCGACCCGTGCACGTGTATCTTTGCTGGATGGGTCAGGCGAAGCAGGCACAGATGGATCCGTACTCGCGTCACGTGCTGGTGTGCACGGGCGACTTCTGCTCGCCCGATCGGCGCGGACGCCAGCTGTATTCACTGCTTGCCGAGCTGCTCCAACGCGAAGATCTGCTCTTTGGCCCGCGGCGGGTGAAGCGTGGTGAGACACCGTGCCTCGGCGTATGCAGCAATGGACCGATCGTGGTGGTGTATCCCGAAGGGATCTGGTATTCCGAAGTGACACCGGCGTTGCTCGAGCGAATCGTCGTCGAGCATCTGAAAGGCGGCAAACCCGTTGCTGAGGCAGTGTTTCACCAGCTCTAAACATTCGGCGGCAATGGCATGCGTAATGCCCCTCCTAGCCGATCCAAAAGGAGGGTTCAATGGCGGAAGACAAGAGGGAGCTCATCGAGCCGAACGAGGGCGACAAGAGATATGTGCGCCGCGACGAAGAAGGGAAATTCGAGGAATCCGACGACGTCGGCCGCTCGCTAAGTCAGGACCAAAAGAAAGAAGCCAAGACTGAATCGACGCCAGGGCAGGGAGACAAGGGCGACAGGACCTCGCAGTAGTTTCTACGAGGTTCGAACGGGGCGGAAGGCGCATGCCTTCCGCCCCGTTTCCATTGCTACCGGCGGACAGCAGTCAAGGGTTAGCGCCCACTCCTGTGCTTGCCTTAACTTTCAGCGGACATCCATCCATTAAGTGACGACACCCTTCAATCCACGCAGGCTCGCGCTCGGAGCCGCCAAGAAACTGATCTTCGAGAACGAAGATCCGGAGACGGCGCTCGAGCGCATCGCTGGTCTCAAATCGGACGACGATCGCGGCGCTTCGGGCCCGGAGAGCACTTCAATGTCACGCACGCGCACCACGATTCTGGACAACCTCGACGAGATGTACCGCGAAGCTTTCGAGCGCGCGAGGGCAACCGGCGATCAGACGCAGATGGCGACGCTCGATTTCGCGTACCGGCGCGAGCAGCTCTACTTCGAGATCCTTCTTGACGTTCGCGACGCGCTCGAGCGTCGCTAGGTTGGCCGTCGAGATCGCCCGGGGCGCCGGGCTTTGAACAGTCTCTGGGGCTGGGTCGGATTCAACGTCGTCGTGCTCGCGATCCTCGCGCTCGACCTCGGTTTCCTGCACAAGAAATCGGAGAAGGTCTCCCTCAAGGAATCGGCGACCTGGAGCGCCGTGTGGGTGGGGCTCTCGCTCTGCTTTGCGGTCGCGATCTACCGGACGATGGGCAACCAGGCGGGGCTCGAGTTCCTCACCGGTTATCTGATCGAGTACGCGCTCTCGGTCGACAACATCTTCGTCTTCGTCCTGATTTTCTCCTATTTCAAGGTTCCGGAGGAATATCAGCACCGCGTGCTCTTCTGGGGCATCATTGGCGCGCTCGTCCTCCGTGGCGTGATGATTGTGGCGGGCTCTGTGCTCGTCGAGCGGTTCGCATGGACGCTCTACATCTTCGGAGCGTTTCTCGTGATCACCGGAATCAAGATGGCGCTGCAGAAGGACGAGGCGGCGTACAATCCGGAGCGCGATCCGATTCTACGGCTGGCTCGCCGACTTATTCCAGTGACCACGGAGTACAGCGGCGACAAGTTCTTCGTCAAGGAGCCTGACAAGAAAACGGGGAATATGCGTTGGGTCGCGACGCCACTCTTCATCGTTCTGATCATCGTCGACACCACTGACGTCATCTTCGCCACGGATTCCATCCCGGCAATCTTCGCGGTTACGCGGGATCCGTTCATCGTCTACACCTCGAACATCTGTGCCGTGCTCGGCCTGCGTCAGCTCTATTTTCTGCTGGCCGCCGTAGTGGACAAGTTCGTCTACCTCAAGCTGGGCCTGTCGCTGGTTCTGATTTTCATCGGTGCGAAGATGCTGCTGGAGCCCTTCATCCATATTCCGACGGTTGCATCGCTTGGAGTGGTCGGGGCAGTCCTCGCAGCCTCGATAGTGGCTTCCCTGAGGTGGCCCCGCTCAGGGCACTAAAACGCCCCTTCGGGTTACCCTTAGTGCGGGCACCCCGTCCTTTCTGATCCTCCCTACCTATTCATAAAAATCAGGATTCCAGCATGAGATTCGCTTTACGCCTGCTCAGCGTGTCGGCGTTCGTCTTCGCATCCATTTCCAACGCTCACGCGCAAACTGCCGGAAAGAATCTGGCGCTCGATTTTCGTACGACAATCGTCGTTCAGGGCACACCGGACACTGGTGTTGTAACGGGCCACGCGGTGGGCGCCGGCAACAAGATGCGGGTCGACGTGAAGCTGCAGGGCTCCGGTCCGGCGGTCGGCATGCTCGCGTCTGAAGGCACGGTCAGCATGATCGTCAGCGACAGCGGCAAGACGATCACGTATCTCGATCCGAAGAACAGCCAGTACCTGACCGTTCGACCCACTGAGATGGTCGCACAGGCGCAGCAGATGGGCGGCATGAAGATGGATTTCTCTGCCACCGAAGCCAAGGTCGACAATCTCGGCGCGGGCCCGAAGATCCTCGGTCACCCAACGTCGCACTACCGTGTTGCCACCGGGATGACGATGAAGATCAGCGCGATGGGCCAGGAGCAGATTGTGAAGATCTCCAGCACCACGGACACCTACTACGCCACCGACATCAATGCCGAGCTCAACCCGTTTGCGAGCCTCAACGGCGGTGACATGGCGAACATGTTCGGAACCACCAACAAGGATTTCGCCGAGAAAATGAAGGCAGCGCAAGCGAAGCTCCCAAAAGGCACACCGTTGCGCGCCGTCAGCTCCAGCACCCTCATCGCGCAGGGACAGACCCGCGTCACCAACAGTCAGGCCGAGGTGACGTCGATCCAGTGGGTAGCCTCCGATCCCAAGGCGTTCGAAGTTCCGTCGACCTACACCGCGGCGCCGCTCCCCGGGATGGGCGGGTCAGGGGGCGGCTCCATTCCGCCGAAGTAAATCGGGGAAAACTGAGAACTGCCAAGCTGCCTGCTACGAGCTGAAAGCGGCCGGCCCGCCCAGCCTACGATCAGAACTTCACGATCTCCTCGTAGGCCCGCTTGAAATCCTCGACCTGGGGAAGAATCGCGTCCTCCAGCTGCGGAGCATAGCCGACGAAGGTGTCCGCCGACGCCACCCGCTTCACCGGCGCGTCGAGCCACGCGAAGCATTCGTCGGCGATCGCGGCCGCGATCTCGGCACCGTATCCCCACGAGAGCGAATCCTCATAGCCGACGATGACCCGTGAATTCTTTTTGACGGATTCAAAGACGGTCTCGCGATCCCACGGGCTCAGCGTCCGAAGGTCGATGACCTCGACCGATATCCCGGCGTCGGCGACCGCGCTGGCCGCGGTGAGCGCGCGCTGAAGGGTCGCGCCGTAGGTGACGACCGTAACGTCGGTCCCTTCTCTCACCACCCTGGCCTTGCCGAAGGGGATCATGAAGTTGGGACCCGGATACGCCGACTTGTTGTACGTCTGCCGATAGAGGTGCTTGTGCTCGAGGAACAGCACGGGATCGTCGCACCTGATCGCGGTGCGCAGCAACCCATTCGCGTCGAGGGCAGTCGCCGGACACACCACACGTAATCCGGGGCAATGCGTGAAGATCGAGGCGCCCGTCTGGGAATGGTAAATCGCGCCGCGAATGTAGCCGCCATACGTGGTCCTCACGACCACTGGCGCTGAAAAAGCGTTGTTCGACCGCCAGCGCATCGTCGCCAGTTCGTCACGCAGCTGCATGTACGCCGGCCAGATGTAATCGAAGAACTGAACCTCGACTACCGGCTTGAAGCCCCGCACGGCAAGACCGATCGCTCGGCCGACGATGTTTGCCTCCGCCAGCGGCGAATTGTAGACGCGGGTGCCGCCGAACTCCTTCTGCAATCCCCAGGTGACCTTGAAGACGCCGCCTTTGCCTTTGACTTTCCCGAGGTGCTCCTCGCGCGACACATCGGCTACGTCCTGGCCGAAGACGAGGATCTTCTGATCCCGCCGCATCTCGTCCTTCATGCAGGCGTTGAGGAGATCGACCATCGTGGTGGGCTCGCCCGAGAATTGAGGATCGTCCTCTGTATCGAACTGCTCGCTGGTCGGATCGACGTCTGGTGAGTAGACGCCGTAATAGATCGTCTCTGGTCCCGGCTGCGGCTGCGCTAGCGCGTCATCGGTCGCCGCGAGGACGATCTCGTCGACCTCCTCTTGAATGCGCTTGATCTCGGCTTCGGTCGAGTGTCCCTCGCTGACCAGCCACTTCGGAAATTGCGTAACCGGATCACGGGCGGCATCTGCCTCGCGCTCTGACGGCGGGCGGTACATCGTCTCGTCGTCCGACAGCGAATGCGAATAGGGACGAATCACCTTCGCGTGGACCAGGGCCGGACCCTTGCGCTGCCTCGCGTAATCCACCGCGCGCGCCATCGTGTCGTAGCTGGCCAGGAGGTCGCAGCCATCAACTTCCTCGATGAAGAAGTTGGGGAACGATCGCACGAGCCTGGAGACGCTCCCGCCGGCGGTGTTGACCTCCACCGGAACCGAGATCGCGTAGCCGTTGTCTTCGACCAGATAGACGACGGGGAGTTTGAGGTTGGACGCGGTGTTGAGCGACTCCCAGAATTCCCCCTCGCTGGTGGTGCCTTCGCCGGTCGTCACCAGCACTACCTCGTCCTTCTGGAAGCCCTCGGAGATGCCGAGCAGCTGAGCACGCAGCGACGCTTCTGCCGAGCCCACGCTCTGCAGGAACTGGGTGCCGGTCGGCGAAGACGCGGAGACGATGTTGTACGCCTTGTGCCCCCAGTGGCTTGGCATCTGGCGACCGCCGGAGGCGGGATCGACTGCCGCGCCCACCGCCTCGTACAGCATCTCGGCGGGGGTAACCCCGAGCTCGAGGCAGAGCGCGCGATCGCGGTAATACGTGTAAAACCAGTCGTAGGCTGGTTTTAGGATCATTCCCGCCGCCGTCAGGATCGCCTCGTGTCCGGCCCCGGAGATCTGGAAGAAAATCTTGTTCTGGCGCTTGAGCTGCACTTCCTTGTCGTCGATCCGCCGGGACAACAGCATGGTCCTGTAGGCCGCGACGAGCTGCTCGGACGAGAGCTTTGCGGCTGATCCTGCGGCTGATTTGCGATCGGGAAGCGTTCTGGTAGCCATTTTTCTCCGACGGGACGGGTCGATCTGTACTGAAAAATAGCAGATAGCGCGCCGGACAGGCTACGCAGGAGGCGGCTCAATGCTGGCCGGATTCCTGCCGATTGCCGCGTCAACTGACGTCGGAGAATCCCATGCGAGCTCGAAGCGTTTCGCTGGTTTTTGTGTTTTCGCTGGTTGCGTCCGGATGCACGCAGAGCCCACAGAGCGGCGTACCCGTCGGCCCTGGCGGCGAAAAAATCGTCTTCACCGGCGATCAGAAGGCCGACTGGGGACAG
>Ga0193736_1000121_pt1 | contig 11375 bp, 12 predicted proteins | sample L2m1metaG_FD_160566 | JGI IMG/M metagenome (GOLD analysis project Ga0193736, IMG submission 160566) | Soil microbial communities from a riparian zone of the East river system, Colorado, United States - L2m1 | ecosystem: Environmental > Terrestrial > Soil > Riparian zone | place: USA: East River... | reverse complement strand
ATCTCGGAAATTGATATCTCTCGTTGCCAATTTACGAAATACACTATTTTACAATTAACATTTTAATGAATAAATACATTATTGGCCGCTTTTACTGCAAAGTATTTTACTTCATCAAATCAAAAAACTAGTAAATGGTGGACCGAGTGGGACTAGTCTGAAATTTCATGTGCACCCTGTCATTTGGTGGGCATTACTAAAAAGAAATATTGCTTTGTGGTTCTAATGGGTTCGTCGGATCCGAAGCCTCGGTTCGTATTCCAATTTTATGAGACTTCATTTAAACATATCATGCGTACGGTCAAAGATAATGTTTGTGATTTCAGCATTCATATATTTGAATTTACTATTGGTAATAAGTTTGTTGGAGTACGTCCGCAAACTGACTCCAAATAAGTTGTACAATATTCAGTATTATTCTAACTACCCATTTCGTTAATCTTTAAATAATTTCGCTAAGTATTACGTGGCAGTAAATCAACGTTTTGGTGATAATGGGTAGTCAAAATGTACTTCCATTTCACGCTCACTGCGTACACTGTACAGAAACTTTATCTACCCATTTATGGCTGTTAACTACCCATTTTTAACCGATTTTGGATGATGGGTAGTCATTTTCATGAAATGGGTAGTCAATGGGTAGATCAATTTTGAAAATGGGTAGTCGATGGGTAGATCAATTTTGAAAATGGGTAGTCGATGGGTAGATCAATTTTGAAAATGGGTAGTCAAATTTTAAAAAGGGTAGAACAAATACCTCAAATGTATTAATTGTGCTTAACATTCTAAAATTGTACTTTGATGTGTTGTCAACATAATTTTCTGTAAGTATCTCCACTACGTCCACCACCTCCACTCAGCATTATCATAAGAAATTTGAGCGTTATTTTCCTGTTGATTTGGTGTAGGTAGTTAGCTCTGCATGTAACACTTCCACTTTTGAAAATATCTCCACCGCTTTTATCCTGAATGTGTTTGATTTTCATCAAGGTGGAGATGGTGGAGATGGTGGAGGTATTTTCCTGATCCTTATGATCGAAGTGTTCTTCTTGAAGCTTGGATCTTTATCAGTTTTGACTCTATCAATTACAACTTCAATTCCTAATCCTTCCAGCAGATTGGAACGGATCTTGTTTAATTGCCTAGTTAAGGAGTTAGCAGATTTGGGGAAAAATTTAGAATTATTGTCTATCTTGTTTCTGGTACTCTCAATGCAAATAGAAAATTTTCATACGGTGTCAATCCTACAAATTGATCTTCCATCACATCATTGTAATCCATTGACGTTTAAAAAGCATGTAAATACATGTGGACCGAGTGGGATTCGAACCCACGACCTCAGCAATGCCAATGCCGTATCCTACCGGACTAGACGATCGGCCCATGATTTCGACGCAGACCTACACATTAATATCTTTAGCCTAATTATGTTTTTAGCGTCAGATTCAAGAAACTATAAGGTTCAGAATTAGAATGTATTTATGTTAGAATCTAAGATAAAGATTCGATAAAAATTATAATTACCTTTGGTATTAAATTAAAGAGGTGGATAATTCCTGGAGACCTCAATTGGTGCTGTAATTAGATACAATCCACCAACTTCTATCAAAGAACCTGAATTCCTAATTTTGAAGAATAGAAGAGGGTCGTGGGGGTTTCCACAAGGTCACAAAGAACTTGGAGAATCAGAGCTTGAAACGTTGGCAAGAGAAGTAAGAGAAGAAACTGGCATAAGATCTCTCGATGTAATGTCATTTATTGGAACGATAAGATATTCTTATATGAAGTTAAATGGGATAAGATCACACAAGGAAGTCAAGTTCTATTTTGCTACAACTCCTACTAGAGAAATAGTGATTTCATATGAACATGCCTCTTACAAGTGGGTTTCGTTTCTTAATGCACTTAATTTCTTGGCACATAGACAGTTAAAATCAATCTTGATAAAAGGTCATCGCACTGGATTGTATTAAATGATCAATATTGGTAACAGTATAGTAATAGATTTATACCCAAATACGTAATCGAACCTGAGGAATAGAGAAAATGTCATCTGGTAAACGTGTTGTGTTAACAGCAGACCGCAGTCTTATGACAAATTATAGAGGCAATTTTCTTTATGGTTTTATTGCATGTGGTCCGTATGAACTTGTACCAGAATTTGTATTTGACAAGTTATTTTGTCCAAGTGTTGAAACTGATAAAAACACGGGTGAAGTCAAGGTTGCCCAATGCGGGCTTAGGCGAATTGAAAGTGCTTTGCTAAATGAATACCAAAGAGATGATGTTGTAATTGCTCATCCAGAAATGCTAGAAAAGTGTATTGGTCCAAACACAACTGTAGTAGGAATAAATGTTATGGACCCACTGGGTATGGCACCAGTAACTACGACCATGTCGCCTGAGAAATTGTCATATGTTGCCATGAAATTCAAGAAAATGTGCGCTTCTGTAATTCAGCTGAAAAAGAAATATGGATTTAAGGTTGTAGTTGGTGGAAATGGTTCTTGGGAACTTGCCAAGCCTGATAGAATGAAAATACATGGCATTGATACGGTCGTTATCGGGGAAGCTGACGAGTTGGCATTAGACCTATTTCATGATCTAGAATCTGGCGATGCCCCTGAATTGCTTCATACATTTGTGAGAAATATTGAAAACATCCCTCCTATCCAAGGTCCTACTGTTAACTCATTGGTAGAAGCAATGAGAGGCTGTGGTAGAGGTTGCGATTTTTGTGACGTAAATAAACGATCGAAAAAAGATATTCCGTTGGAAAGACTCCAAGCTGAGGCCAACATAAATTTGAAGTACGGATTTGATTCTATTTGGCTTCAATCCGATGAAATGTTACTATATGGTTGTGATAATAAGGATTTCATACCTAACGCAGATGCTATTACTGATATTTGGAAGGGCTTAAAGTCAACAGGTGCAAATTTCATAGGCACTACCCATATGACATTGTCTGCGGTAGCCTCTTCGCCAGATCTAATAAGGGATTTATCGAAAATCAATGACATGGATTCTAGTGGGAGATGGCTGGCTACAAATCTTGGCGTAGAAACAGTTGCGCCGAGAATGGTTAAAAAGCATCTTGGAGTAAAGACAAAGCCCTATCAACCAGATGAATGGGGAGCAGTTGTACGAGAAGGTTGCAGAATTTTGAACGAAAATCATTGGTTCCCTGCTTTGACACTAATTATAGGTTGGCCTGATGAAACACCAGACGAAACTCAATATACAATAGAATTAATTGATGACTTTAAGCGCATGAAAATGAGAGGTCTTGTTGCCCCTCTTTTGTATCAAGACTTTTCTGAAAGGAATTCAATGCACTTTGGGAATTTGAACGAGTCTCAGTTTACATTATTTTGGAAATGCTGGCAGTATAACCTTAGAGTCATAAATGATATTATTCCAATAATTATTCGCAACAAGACTTATGGTCCTGCAATGAAGGTCTTTATGGCAGTATTGATAAAGGCTGGGACTTGGGCAATTATGAGATACTTGAAGGGCCTGTCAAAACAATTGTTCAATGGCCAGGTACCGGAAGATATCGTCGAAAGATACTCTAGGAGTAGATCTGTTTCCGAATCCTTGTCCCCAAAACTGTAGGACTCTAGATCGTCTTTTTTTAACTCTTATTTAGATTCTCGATTTCTTTAATAGCACTATCAGCTATAGTCGCAATCTTTGGCTTTAGTATTATGAAATAATTCTTATCAGCTCTTTCTACCGCATTTACGGTCTTGTATTTCCTGGTTGAAATATCGAATTCTATTAGACCAGGTTCCATACTTCCTTTCGCATATATCATCATTAGTATGTCGCCAGATACTGGGGTCAGAGGCAGAATAGAGAAGACGTAGCCTTTGTAGGAACTAGCCGGTAGAACTTGTTTCATGTATGGGGCGACAGATACTAAGTATAAAAAAAACTCTTCAATAGTGGTAAATTCTTCGTATTCAAATTTCATATCTATTATTGCTCACTTTTATCCTTGATATAAGGTTAAGGATTATAGAGCTGTACAAGACAGCTCTTTTGCAAATCTATCCATATGACTCAAACTTTACATCATAGCTTCCATCTTTTCTCTTATTTCTTTCCGTCACAAAGCCCTTAGGAATCAAGTAATCAAGTGCACCATCAATTGTTCCTTGCCATCCACACACATAGAAAATGGTATTTTCAGGGGTAATTGATTCTCCAACCAATTCTTCTAGAGGGGACTTGTCAGTTCCCAATTTTGGTCGCAAAAACGATTCAACCCTGCCCTTTTGACCATTCCAACTTCTGTTAAACCATTCTTGAGGTCTACTTATACTGGCACGGTACCTAAAGTTCCATTTGCCTTTTCCACTATCCAGACTTTCATTTTCAAGTTCTGCCAATAGTTCTCTATAGCTAAGTTCGTCAACATAACTTGCACCATGTAATATTACTATCTCTCGGGAACTGCCGATCGATTTTAGGTGAAGCGCATAGGAAATAAACGGTGCTAGTCCGGTCCCTCCACCAATAAGAACCATTCTTCTGTTATCTGGAGTACCGTCGTGTTTCTTATCATCTATTGTAAAGGCCCCTGTGGGTTTTACCCAAAGGATTTCATCTTGTTCTCTTCTGTTAAATAGTTCAGTAGTTAAACGACCTGGAACTGGTTTTTTTACCCATCTTACAAGTAATTCAAAGACGTTTTTTTGCTCCGGCGGGGACGCTATGGAATAGGCTCTTCTTACTATTTTTCCCTCGGATGGCACATGCAGTCCTATTGTTAAGAATTGTCCTGCTTTGAAATCTGGTACGCCACCTTCCGATGGTTTTATTCTGAATATAATCAAGTCTTCCTTTAATACCCGTAAATACGAGATTATGCCCTTATTGTCTACCACCATACAACTGTCAAATCTGGCCGACAAATAAATACATTATTAATTTAAAGTTTGTACAATACACAAAGTGGACAAATCATATAATTTGATCCAAATCTGATGAACTTAATATATTTCTCCGGGACAATATGAAGTAAATGTTCAAATCAAATAATTCTGATCAAAATGATTCTAAAAGCGTAGAAGATATCGAGAAACTAATTAATGAAAATAGCTCTGAGCATCAATTACTGCTCGAATCATTCAAGGAATCCATGAATATATTTGCAACGGAACGATCAATGGACACCTGTCTCCAGTCACTGAATATTTCGATCCAGTTAGCCAGCATAAGATCTACCTTAATGGAATTGTACAAGTCTTATTCACGTATTTTGGAAAATGAAATTAGCCGTTTAAGAAAGATATGCCAGGACAATACTCATGAAACAGACTCTATGAAAAAGTAATTCGGTTTCTAATAGTACCTAGATTCTCTATCGTAATTTCAACGATATCGTCGTCCTTTAGGTACTTTGGTTCCTTCATAGACATAGCAACACCTGCCGGTGTTCCGGTAGAAATAATGTCGCCAGCCTCTAGAGTCATTACTCTACTTAGACTCGAAATTATCTTTTCAATTGATATTACCATTTTACTACTAGAAGAATTTTGTCTAATTTCGCCATTCACCTTTGTAACGATCTGTAGATTTTGAGCATTATTGATTTCGTCTTTGGTTGTTATCCAAGGTCCGCATGGTGCAAATGTGTCTATGCCCTTTCCTCTCGTAAATTGTTTATCTTTGAATTGAATATCCCTAGCGGAAACATCATGGAGTATCATATATCCGAATATAGATTCGGAGGCTTTTTCAGGTTCAATATTTTTTGTATTTTTTCCTATAATAACTGCTAATTCTGCTTCATAATCTAGGCGCTGTACAAACTTCGGACAGACAATATCATTAAATGGATGGTTTAGCGTTGACCTTGGCTTAATAAAAATAACAGGCTCATCTGAAGGTGTGAGTCCGGCATCGCGCGCATGATCATAATAATTAAATGCCAAGCAGATTATTTTTGAAGGATCTGGAATTGGCGCTAATAGGTCGGCTTCTTTAATATTGTTACTAAATTCTATTGTAGTAATATATTTTTCCACTTCACTAAACCATCCCCTGACAATGAACTCCTTTACTGTTTGAGGGATTGGAACGCCAGTCTGTTCCTGAAAATCTTGTTTTGTTATTATTTTCTTTCCATCCGCAGATATTATTCCGTATGTTTCTCCAATTTCTTCTATCTTGATTCTTCCTATTTTCATTTTGTCTACCTATGTATGAAAATTGCAGTAAATTTCTCTTCAGTGATACAAAAACCAAATCTAATAAATTGTACCGGAGTACGGGATTTTAATTGTAAAATTGAAGATTCAGCATACCCCTCTATCTTTTCTAAACTTTCTGGATTGAATCTGTCATTTCGATATATCTCTTTTGGAACCATGACTTTGTATTTTGTCATATTCTTCTCTGAGACCCACTGAATTTTCTTCATATCTTTTACTATTTCATTATTCAGATAGTAAGCAGTGATTATCTTTTTATTCTCTAGATCTATCTCATTTATTTTCACATTATACAATTCCATGAGTCTTACTTGTTCATCTTTGGTAAGCGCAACGGCATCATCACGTGAAATATAAATTACATTGGATACTTCAACCTCTCTCGTGCCAAGATTACTAGTAGGATGATTGTTCAATTTTACGTTGATATCTTTACCGTCTTGAACAAGTAACATGATTGGATCTTTCACAAAAAATAATCGAATAGTAATGGGATCAATTATTTTCCTGTTGATAGATTCCAATGTCTTAAACGGAGGTTTAGTTTCTGCCAAAGTCAAGCCTAGACTCAGTACAAAGCTCCTAATTGCCTTTGGATCAAATCCCCTTCTGCGTAGTGCTGACAAAGTAAGAAGACGCGGGTCGTCCCAGCCTTCTATCAGACCATCATCTATCAATTTCTTAATTTTTCTTTTGGAAACAGGCATATTTTCAAATTCTAATCTCGAAAATTCTACAACTTTCGGCTTTCTCAACTCCAATCTATCCAAAATATCTTGGTATAATGCATTTCGCAATTCGTACTCTTTGGTCCTTAATGCATGAGTCACCCCGTCAAGGCTATCTTCTACAGGTGCTGCAAAATCATAAGTTGGCCACACGGTCACCTTTTGACCCAAGAGTGGATGTGGTGTTTCTATAATTCTAAAGAGTGTCGGATCTCTCATAACCGTATTTTTATCTTGCATGTTCCCACGAAATCTAATTATTGCTTCATTTTGATGATAGGTTCCGTCAAATAGCTTGTCTAACCTTTCTTGATTGTACTCTGAATTATCAATATTACTCCTGCATGGACATTCAACTTGTTGCATTCTCATCATGTGAATATTGTTAATTTCGCAGGTGCAAACATACGCATATCCGTTCGTTGTAATTTTTTTTCCAAGTTCATGTAGTATTTTTATATCATCCGACGTATTCTTTATAATATCAGGTTTAACTCCTAACCATTCTAGGTCATTTCTTATTGCGTCGTAATATTCTATTTTTTCGTTCGTCGGATTAGTATCATCAAAACGTAGAATTAATTTACCATTATACATCCTGGCATATTCCTCATCTATTATCACTGCCTTTGCATGACCTATATGCGGATAACCATTAGGTTCTGGTGGAAATCTAGTTACCACCTGAGATGCTGACACTTCGAGTTCAGGAAGTGGATGTGAGTCAACATGTTCGTGTCTAGGCTTGGCATCGAGAAGGTTATCTTTAGAATATGTGCTGTCTAGATATTTAATTTGTTGTTCTAAATCCAGTTTATTTACAGAGTCAACTACGACTTTGATTTCTTCTATTAGGGTTTTTATTTCTTTTTTTAATTCAGGTTTCAGGCTCAGTATCCTAGAAAGAACGGTATTTACATTAGTACTTCCTGAGTGTTCGGATGCATTCTTCAGCGCGATAGCATTAACTAGTCTGCGAATTTCTTCGTTACTGCTCAACAGACTACAAACTCCTTTCAACTATGAACTTCGCAGAAGATACGAGTGCATTTTTAGCACTTGTTTCGTTATAACCGTCAATGGCTTCAAAGGCTTTAACCATATTTTCGTGAGCAGTCTTCCTTACCTCTTCTTCTATGTTCAGAGAAGATATTGCATAAACTGCATCTTCAACATAATCGCGATTAGCCCCTTTAAATCCAAAAACTTTCAAGATTTTTTCTCTCTTATTTCTATCAGCATGCTCTAGCGCCAATAATATGGGGAATGTTTTTTTGCCCTCTCTAATATCATTTCCAACGGCTTTTCCCGTAAGTTCAGGATTACCAGTAACGCCTATTAGATCGTCTATTAATTGAAACGCAATCCCAGTAAATCGGCCAAATTTAGATAAGTTTTCTACGTTACTATCCAATGGGTCCGGAGAAGACAGAACACCTAATGCACATGAAACTTCAAACAAGGAAGCAGTCTTTTTTTGTATCATCTCCAAATATTCATTTATAGTAGGAATTTTTTTACTGGACGCCATTTGTATGTCGAGGCCCTGACCTTCGCATACATGAACGCAGGCGGTAGATAAAATCCGATTCATTTCAGCTGTGATGTTGTCCTTATGACCTATCTTTTTTCCATGCAAAGAGAGTACTTGGAATGCTTTGGAAAATAAAATATCGCCGGCTATAAGAGCTATTGGTAGACCATATTTCTTGTGGACTGTAGAGACCCCGTGACGGATATCATCATTATCCATAATATCATCATGAATCAATGAAAAATTGTGGATTAGCTCAACTGATGCAGCGGCCGGTAACGCTTCTTCTTCGTTCCCACCAAACATTTCACAACTTTTTATTACCATGAACGGCCTAAGCTTCTTTCCACCACTGGCCAAATAAGTACCCGCAGCATCATACAACTTGGCGGGTTCACCATCCAGTATAGAGAGGGTAAAATTTCTTACTCGTGATACCAGTTCATTAAGATCGTCTTTTAGATTATCCATTTTTTCACCTTTGCTAATTCTCCAGTAACTATGTATCTTGATTTTCCTAACTCAGAAATATTTTTGGATCCAACGAGAAACATTGTGCTTTTCAGCTCTATCAAAGTCTTGTTAGTAAATTCGCATAAACTCTCAAAAGACTTTGAAGCATGTCTAAGAAATGGATAGGCCATTCCACACATATTTGCTCCTAAGGCAATACACTTTGCTATTTCTAGGCCGTTTCGAATTCCTCCTGATGCAATAACAGGTAGTTTTACCGATTTTCTCACTTCCATCAAACTTAATGCTGTTGGGATACCCCAATCCCAGAATAATTCTCCCAAATTTATTTTGTTAGAGTCATGGGCTGTTTCCGCTCTTAATTTTTCTACTCCTGCCCAGCTGGTTCCCCCAGAACCGGCAATGTTGATAGCAGAAACCCCAGAGGACTCTAGCCTCCTAGCAACCTCCATTGAAATACCAGCTCCGACTTCTTTTACAATTATTGGAATATCAAAATTTTCACAAATCTCTTTTATCTTTGATAAGACTCCTTTGTATTTTGGTTCTCCTTCCGGTTGGATTAGCTCTTGTAGTGGATTCAAGTGGACCACAAGCGCATTTGCTTCAATCATATCAATCATATTCTTAATATCCCGTAACTTCAGTCCCTTTGAAAGTTGTGCACCACCAATATTGGCAACAAGAAATGCATTCGGTGCATTTGATCTTGCTATTGAATAAGTCTCAGAAAGTTCACTGCTCAATAAACCTGCTCTCTGACTTCCCAGTCCCATACCAAGTCCAAATTTTTCTGCGACAAGTGAGAGTCTTGAATTTATTTTAGTTGCTTCTGGAGTTCCTCCGGTCATTGAATCAATAATAATTGGAGCATCAAAATTATGTTTTAGAAATTTTTGATTTGTCTCAACGCCATCGTAATCGATTTCTGGCAGAGCATTATGAATTAATTTGATAAATTCCAAATATGTTGACGATTCTTTTGCTTGAACGTTCCTAGTTAAAGGAATTACTATTCCTTCCTTTTTTCGTTGTTTTATTACTTCAATATTCGAAGGAGAGTCAGATTCATCAGGCATTTCGGGTACTGGACCTTTTTCCCTTTATTACTGTACCTTCTGTTTTCGTGTTTCCTAATACTTTCAAGATTCTCTCTGGTTTCAAGCCGTTGACAAAATGTACATCAATTCCTGATAGTGAAATCTTCAATGCCTCGCGAAACTTTCTTTTCATGCCTCCTGTAACATCAAATTTAACATCTGAAAAATTGACCGATGATTTTTCCTCGATTAATGGAATAACCTCATCACCATAAGGATCTTTGTAGATTCCATTCACATTTACAGCAAAGATTACTTTGCGGGGCTTTATGACAGAGGCAATAATGCTCATCAATTCGTCACCAGACAGTATTGAGTATTTGTGAGGTGTTCTATATACAATGTCTCCGTATGTTACGGGCGTTATCTTGTCGCTGGTCATAGAGGTCAACTCAAAAATCTTCTTTCCGAGTGGTTTTTTGTCTAAAATAATTGAGAATGGTGGAACAGCATAAGGTTTCATTCTTAATTTCAACATTGATTTGACTATTATATGATTTAATGAAATCATTGATTCATGAACAATCGCTATGCCTTCGGAAGAGTATTTCTCTGGTTTGGAATGCATATTATATTTTGTGGACCAGTAATGACCAAAAGATCCACCGCCGTGTATTAAAATGATGGGCACTTTTACGGATGCTAGTGCTTTAAGGATTCTATCTATCGCAATGTTATTGACACTCATCGGTTTTTCCTTGTGTGTAATTATAGAGCCTCCGAGTTTTATCAGAACTACTTCCTGCCGCATTAAGGTTAGGTTTTCTTAAGAAAATTTAAATTTTAATATTGAAACCAAAATCAACCTACTATTACTCCATTATAATCAAATTCAACAAGCGTCCATTTGCCAGGACTTTTGGATATTTTGGCTAGTATCTCCGTGCTTTTATCATGGGGTAATAGCGCAATTACTGCTCCTCCTCTGCCAGCGCCCGTCAATTTAGCCCCCAACGCCCCACTATTGAGACAAACATCAATCATTTTTTCAATTTTAGGATGCGATACACCCAACGTGGACAATAATTTCTGATTTTCTGTAAACATTCGTCCAAGTTCCAATTCGTTGCCTTCGAGCATGGAATTCACTGCTCTCTTGTAGATCACATTTGCTTTTAGAGAAAGATCCTTAAATTGGCTTGAATTTTTCTCTCTGAATTCCTTAACCTGCGACACTACTTCTCCCGTTGAGTGTTTCACTCCGGTAGTCCCTATTAATAATGTAAATTTCTTTTTGGGCCTAATATTGCTAAATCCCTTGTCGGGCTCATAATTTATGATTCCTCCAAAAGTACAAACGTAACAATCTACT
>Ga0193736_1000120_pt1 | contig 11453 bp, 10 predicted proteins | sample L2m1metaG_FD_160566 | JGI IMG/M metagenome (GOLD analysis project Ga0193736, IMG submission 160566) | Soil microbial communities from a riparian zone of the East river system, Colorado, United States - L2m1 | ecosystem: Environmental > Terrestrial > Soil > Riparian zone | place: USA: East River... | reverse complement strand
AGCATCTACAAATGCAGCCGTTCAAAGCTATGTTGCCACATTGCCAAAGGGTGATGGTGTCTGGACTGATGTTACCCTTGTAAATGCAGCTGGTGCTGATTCATACCCAATAGCTAGCTTTTCATACCTACTCTTATACAAAGAATTAAGCACAGATCCAAACTTGAACCAGGGAAAAGCAAAGGCACTTGTTGATTTCATATCATGGGCAATAACTGATGGTCAGAAAACAGCTGAAAGTTTAGACTACGTACCTCTTCCAGATGGTGTAGTCAAACTCAACCAGGATACACTGAAATCACTTACCTTCAATGGTCAGCCAATATCTTAATGCACGACAAAGGGACATCAATGAATCCCAACAACCTTATTTTTTTTCTTTTATCTTTTCAAGCTCTTTTCACATTTACTATACGGAACAAAATTAAGGATAATAATAATAATAACAACCTTGATGCACCATTGGTAATCTCACAATTTGGTGATTCTCTGATATGACTTCATCAAGTTCAAAAAATAGTCGGTACATTTCGTCGCTTTTTGTAGTAAGAAAGAAGAGAGGCGACCATTTGTTTTATGGTCTTGTCATAGGTGCTGCTGCGTATACGTTACTCATGGTAGGACTTGTTGGCTTTTCAGTTACTAGAGGTTCAATGGATATATTTTTAGCCGAAGGTATCGAGTTTGTTTTTCAATCTAATTGGAATGCCGTTGAAGGTAGAGAAGCATTTGGTGCTTTTCCATACATAATTGGAACTCTTTTGAGCTCTGCCATAGCAATGGCCATAGGAGTACCCATTAGCTTAGGAATTGCCATTTTCATATCAGAAATCGCACCCCCACGTATAGGCACCCCTTTATCCTTTATCACAGAACTCCTCGCAGCTGTTCCCAGCATAATCTATGGGCTTTGGGCATTATTCGTCTTTAGATTTTGGGTCAGAGATTTGATAGAAAAGCCATTGTACGACGCTTTCGGTGGCTACATTCCATTCTTTGCAAAAACTCCGTTTGGTCTTGACATTTTTACGGCGGGTATCGTATTGGCTATCATGATAATTCCAATAATTTCTTCTATTTGTAGAGAGGTTATGAGAGTAGTTCCTGATTCGCAACGGGAGGCGGCATACAGCCTTGGTGCAACTCGTTGGGAAACCGTTAGAACGGCTGTATTCCCATACGTCAAATCAGGAATAGTGGGTGCAGCCATGCTAGGTCTTGGTAGAGCCGTAGGAGAAACTATCCTTGTAACAATGGTTATTGGAAATGTAATAGGACCTAGCGCAATTCCCACTTCGTTTTTCTCGCAAGGCCAAACACTCGCAAGTTTAGTAGCAAATGAATTCAATGAAGCATCTTCTGACTTACATTTATCGGCACTTATTGCTTTGGGAGCAATACTTTTGGTCCTCACAATGGGAATAAACGTTGTAGCACGTCTTTTGGTAAAGAAGAAAATAAAAGTATCATCAGGAGCTAAATCGCAATGACATCCTATTCCAGTTCAAATAAAAATTATAGTAAAATACTCCACGAAACAGTAACCAAGAATTACAAAAAGCGGATGATTATCAATAAACTTGTTACTGTTTTTACTATCGTTTGTGTCATTGCCGCCATAATACCTCTGGGTAGTATATTATTAGAAGTTGTCAAAAATGGAGCTAGTGCAATAAGTTTTGAGTTTCTAACTCAACCTCAAGGATCTATTGGTTCTGGAAGAGGCGGCGTAGGACCAGCCATACAAGGTACTATCATTGTTGTAGGACTAGCATCGCTAATAGCTGCCCCCGTAGGAGTCCTGGCAGGAATATATCTGTCAGAATTTGCCAAAGAAGGAATGTTTGCTAATTCAGTGAGGTTCTTTAATGACGTACTTACGGGACTTCCATCGATAGTAATAGGCATCGTAGGGTATGTAATTATTGTCTTGTCTATTGGTTCTTTTTCAGTTTTTGCAGGAGCTGTTTCTCTCTCAATAATAATGATTCCAATTGTAGTCAGAGTTACGGAGGAAACATTGAAGGTAGTGCCATTCTCGCTACGCGAAGCCGGCCATTCTCTGGGTATTTCAAAGGCAAAGATCACCTTGTCCATAGTTCTTCCAAGCGCAAAGAACGGAATCCTTACCGGTATAGTCTTGGCCATATCGAGAATCGCTGGTGAAACTGCTCCACTGATAATGACAATATTGGGCACAAGTCTTTTCTTCACGGGAATAACTGGTCCCGTAGATGCTTTACCACTGAGAATTTGGAGATTGGCAAGCCAACCATACGAATCAGCACATGCTTTTGGTTGGGGTTCTGCCCTAGTTTTGATATTGATGATATTGGCCATGAGTGTAGGTTTAAGGTTTTTAGCACAAAGAAGGTCATTCAAAGCAGCGTTCTGATCAGTGTGTCTATATTTACTATATAGATAATGCATAATTATTGTTTTCCTGAAGTAATTATTCCAATTGGCCATGGAAGAATCAATGGAAACTAAAGAAGCAGTACCTAAACGAGATAGTGAATCTAAAGAAGCAGTACCTGAAGGAAATAGTGAAACTAGAAAAACAACGATAGAGGCGAGTATTGAAAAATTCAAAGTGAGGATTCAAAATGTTAATGGCTGGTATGGAAGTAAACGAGCAATAAAGGACGTTAACCTGGACGTCAAAGAGAAATCCGTAACTGCCTTTATTGGCCCATCTGGTTGCGGAAAGACGACGCTTTTGAGGTGTTTAAACCGAATGCACGAAATGACCCCAGGTGCACATGCAGATGGCCGGGTGGTATTAGATGGAATTGACATTTACGATAAATCGATTGATCCTGTTGTAATCAGAAGGCGTATAGGTATGGTCTTTCAGAAACCAAATCCGTTTCCGACAATGAGTATATTTGATAATGTTTCTGCAGGTTTAAGACTAAATGGCATGAGAAACAAGACAATAATCAGAGAAATTGTGGAAGAGAGCCTCAAAAATGCAGCATTGTGGGAGGAGGTAAAGAATCAGCTTGAACAACCTGGAATGAGTTTATCCGGTGGTCAACAACAGAGACTTTGCATTGCACGAGCACTTGCTATGCAACCTGAAGTGTTACTAATGGATGAACCAACATCTTCGCTTGATCCTATCGGTTCGTCTAAAATAGAAGAGCTTGTTAGAATCCTAAAGGATAGCGTTACCATAATTATAGTCACCCATAATATGCAACAGGCAGCTAGGGTATCTGACTTTACTGCATTTATGTATCTTGGCGATTTGATAGAATATGGATCAACAAATCAGATCTTTATGAAGCCAGAAAAGGAACTTACAGAGCGATATATTTCTGGCAAGTTTGGTTAGGCTAATGTTGCCAAGTTGACTCGACTTTTAGACATCGGCCTAGAACGAATCACTAACCTCATAATGGACATGGGGCATCTTTCTGAACAGGTGGTCAACTCGGCTATTGAGTCATATGAAAAAGGAACCATGTCACGGTCACAGATTTTTGAAGGTTCGGAGAAACTTAGGTTTCTACAAATTGAAGTAACAGATTTCGCGACCGAATTGATAGCAAGATATCAGCCAGTTGCCAAAGATCTGAGATTTATTCAATCTTCCATGGATGCAGCTTATGGATTCTCAAGATTTGGTAGATACGCCTACGATATAGCAGAAGTATTGGAAACAATAGGACCAATTCCAAACTGTGACAAGTCCCCAGTTACTTTAATGGCGAAAACTTCAAAAGAAATGATTCAACTAAGCGTAAAATCATTAGAAAAGCTTGACAAAAACGCTTCGCAAAAGTTGTACATGATGGATGATAGCGTAGATTCCATATTCCGTAATTATTTAAAGAAAGCCCTCACTCAGACCAAAAAGAGAAATTATGATCCAAAATGTTATCTTTCAGCCCTATTGATACTTCGCTACTTGGAAAGAATATCAGATCATGCGTGTTATATCGGAGACTGCGTATATTATGTTGTTACTGGTGATGCGAGTCCCCGGCGCTAGAACTATATAGAATATATACCTCTATATGATGTCTACTGATCACTACACATAAAACCCATATTCTACTGATATCTAATTATCTATATTGCAAGCGGTTGAAAATAATGAAGTAAGAAAGATCCAGTATACCGGTAGGTCTACCTACGTGCTGTCCCTTCCAAAAAAGTGGGTAAACGAGTTAAAGCTCAAGGCAGGTGATCCGGTTACGATAATGAGGGAAGCCAATAACTCACTTTCCATAGTCCCTAATGTCGTACGAGGACCTAGTATTTTTGAGGCTACCTCTTTTGTTACCAGTGATAAGAGCGGACCGACATTAAAGCGTACAGTAGTGTCCATGTATCTAAGAGGTTTTAACATAATGCATCTAAGATCAAAAACAGGAACAATTCATCCATCGCAACGTGATGCAATCAGAGAAGTTGTTCGCAGAAATCTTATTGGAACTGAAATCATTGCAGATTCCTCAGATACGGTGACAATTCAGGTCTTGTTGAGTCTTCCTGAATTATCAATAAACACTGCTGTAAGGAGAATGTTTCTAATTGGATCATCGATGCACAAAGATGCAATTTCTACACTGTCAGGTGATACTCAGGAACTATACAAGACGGTAATAAAATCAGATGACGAAGTAGACAGATTCAGTCTCTACGTCCTCCGCAATCTTGTCATTGCTTCTCAAAATGAAAGCACTTTAAAAGCAATAGGATTGAAAAGCCCCGCTGATTGTCTCAGCTACAGTGCAGCAGTTAGGAGTCTTGAGAGAATCGCAGACCATGCTTCTGAAATTGCCATCAAGAGTTCTCAGATAGGTGCCATTCCTGAGGATTTACGTAAGAGGATTATTAAAATGAGTGATTTATCACTGCGGTTGCTAAGTGATGCAATAGAGGCGTTCCTTAGAAAAGACTATTACTTGGCAGATAGCATAGTTGACAAATCTGAAAATATCAGAGAAATAGAAGATGAAATCATAACCTTAATTGACAAGGAGAAGAATCCAAAGAATTACAACAATATTTATGTGAAATTAATTCTTGAACACATAAGAAGAACTGCAGAGTATTCGTTTGATATTGCCGAAGCAGCAATGAACCAGATTGTAGGCGAAGTTATTGAAGTAAGACAGAATCTCTAATTTAGCGCAAGTTCAAATCAAACATGTCAATGGAAAACTAAATAATAATCATTGACATTTGAGACCTTTTATTAATTTTTTACAAATAATTACTCAAATGTAAAACTAACTACACATAATAGGCCTTTATAGCTCAAGAACAAGGTTACAAAATCCAGAGGGGTCCTCAGTATATATAAGGATAACACATGTAATTATGCTAAGGAAGCTATGGCGGGAGTACTCAGGGTTGAAACCCATTGTCATAATGTTTTTTCAAATCACAACAATTATCTTTCAAGGTTACCATTCGATTGCGGAGTCACGTTAGAAGAACAATTAGAAAATGCACTCCTCCAGAATATCGATATCATGTTTGTAACAAACCACAATACTCTAGATGGATATTCCCAAATTTTAGAATACCAGCAGAATCATGAAAAGTATCGAAACATAGAGATCTATCCTGCTGAAGAGATTACAATTAACAACAAAGGTCATGTTCTAGCCTATGGTATAGAAAAAGAAATAAGGCCTGGTATGACTTTGGATGAAACTCTTGATGAGATAAGAAAACAAAATGGGATATCATGTGCCGCCCACCCTTTTGCGGTTTCAAATGGTATAAGAGAAGAAGCAAGAAAATGCGATATAATTGAATCTTTTAACAGCAATAACGTTGACATATTTTCAAATCTAATTGCGGAAAAGTTTACCAAGGAAAATAATTTGAAATCAATAGTTGGTAGCGATTCTCATGTCAAATCAACTATGGGAAGAAGCGTCAATACTGTAGAATCAGAAAAAAACACAGATTCGATTCTAGAGAATCTGAGAAAAGGTATGTTCAAAATTGGAAAGTTAGACTATGCAAGCAAGGCAGAAATGCATGAACATGCTCATTATATTATCTCTTCATCTCGTCAAACTATATTGAATTCGATAAGCCAAACGAACCCAAAATTTCATTCTCTAGTCAGATGGGCCATTGATTCTTTTATTTCAAATCCAAACTCACGATTATGGAATACGATGAGTGCGCTTGGTATGTATTTGTCAAAACGTGTTTCAAAAAAAGTAAACATCTATGGATACAATCCTCATATTTTTGAAGAAAGATCATGGTCCAATCTAATCTCGTTAAGCCTAAGTCCTTAATCAAGGAAGTTTAACTATCGTTTCTATTTATTGGTTTCATATTTGTACTTTTGCTAATAATATCTGACGCTTAATTACAACATGTTAGAAAATTTAGAAATCTATTTCTCGAACAACTTACTAGTAAAGTAAATTAATAATACCAATCATTGACTACTGTCTTGAGATATATGCACAGGATCGGCTTTTCATGTTTGTTTATTGTCATGTCTTTTCTCACTCTTATTAGTCCATCATTTGTATCGGTTCACGCAAATAGCTCGATTAGGTCAGACTTGAATTTGAAAGTAATGAACCTAGATGATGCTATTTATTCCGAAAAATTTGTGATTCCTGCTTCAATGGATGTTAATGAAAATCAAAGTAGTGATATTGAACTAGTAGGAATCGTAACAAAAGTGTTAGATGGTGATACATTGGATATCAATGGAATTAGGATCAGATTAGCTCTAGTTGACACACCCGAAATAAACCAACCAGGATATGACCGGGCGAAGCAATTTGTCGAATCACTGTGTCTTGGAAAGAAGGGAGAGTTGGATGTAGATAACGGTCAAAGAAGAGGGGATAGGCATGGAAGAGAAGTTGGTGTTGTCTACTGTGACGAGATCAATATGAATGATAAACTCATGTCAAACAATTTGGCAAGGATTCTTGTCCAGTTTTGTGATATCACAGAATTTGCAAATGAAAACTGGACAGTAACCCAATGTCAAGGTAGCAGACGATGAAAGCGTCATTATGTGGTATGAGGATCATCAGAGATTCTCTTTTCATGTAGGAAATTTCGGCGTTCATGTTGCTTGTAGCAAATCTTTTAGTCATTTGGAAGCAATAGCTCTTTAGAATTTGAATTATTATGAGTGACAGGCTTCAGAGTCAAAGCCTTGTCAGTCCATACAAGGGCCTCTTCATATTTACCTAGTTCGCCTAGCGCATCAGCCTTATTGTACATTGCATCTACAAAGTGAGGGTTAATTTCTAAGGTTTTGTCAAACCAAGTAATTGCTTCTTCATATTTACCAAGATTAGACATTGTTCCTCCTTTGTTATACAATGCATTTGTAAAGTCAGGGTTAATTTCTAAGGTTTTGTCAAACCAAGTAATTGCTTCTTCATATTTACCAAGTTGATTTAATACCAAACCTTTACCGTTCAGAGCATCAACAGACATTGAATCCATCATTAACGCCCGGTCAAATGAAACTAACGCTTCTTCATATCTGGAGGTATTGAGCATTTCGCCCCCTTTTTGAATGAGATCAGAGAGGGTGGAAGAATCTGTGGGAGTAACACTTGTTGCTTCTGTATTTTGTATTTGATGGTCAAAACCTGATATGAATATGAATAAAAATGTAATGAAAATAAGTAACGTTATTACGGGTGATAAAAGAAGGACAACATTTTTCAGAGGAAATGGTCTAATCACGCTGTTGGAAGATTTATTCAATTTTGCGATACTCTTAGATTACACCAGTAGGGATAAATCATTTTCGTATAAAAAAATCAATTTATGAACATAATTATTTTCAGAATCAGTAGAATTTGAAAACCAAGTTAAGGTCATTTAGGGAAAAATTGTATTCAGTATTAAATTAGTGCCAAACTATTGCGATCGGTTTAAGATTACCTTCGCTCATTTTTGAAAGTAGGGTGATCAACTATAAGTTTCAAATTAGTTTCAATGGATGCTTCGGTACTCATAACCCTCTTCATAGCACTATCAGACGGCTCTTCCTTCACCTCATTAGCATCCAATCCATATTAAAAAGGCTTGAAGATAAATTTGTAATTAGATTAATAGTCTACATGGAAGGTTATCTTTCTGATAAGATCTTGGCGGCCTATCAGATGCTCATTGCAATAAAAGCCATTTTCTGACTCAGAGTGTATTCTTTTAATACCATGCAGAATATTGCAATAATGAAATGAAATCAGCTCAGATAATTAAGATTAAAGAGAAACTTTCTGTTGTTGACCTGCCAGATCCAAAACCCAGAGATGCTCAAGTATTGGTAAGAATTGAAGCCTCCGGGGTGTGTCATAGCGACATTCATCTTTGGGAAGGTGGATATGAAGGAGCTGCAGGAACTTTTTTAAAAGTTGAAGATAGAGGAGTCAAATTTCCAATAACTCCAGGACATGAAATATCTGGAAAAATTGAAGCGATTGGTGAATCTGTTAGCGGTTTTAGTGTCGGAGAGAGAGTTATAGTTTATCCGTGGATTGGAGAAGGTTCATGTCCTGCTTGCAGAGTTGCCCAAGAAAATCTGTGTGATACACCAAGGACCATTGGTATTTATAGAGACGGTGGTTATTCCGAGTTGGTTCTCGTTCCTAATTTTAGATATCTTGTGAAAATCGATAATATGGATGTGAATTCATCTGCCTCCCTTGCATGCTCAGGTTTGACGGCATTTAATGCAGTCAAGAAGGCCACAGTAAGTCCAGGAGAATCAATAGTGGTAATTGGAGCCGGGGGATTGGGACTTATGTCAGTTCAAATCGCGAGAGCTATAACAAATTCGACAATCGTAGTGGTGGATGTTGAGGAAAAGAGATTATCGGAGGCAAAGAGATTAGGTGCCCATGAAGTTGTAAACTCCTCTAAAGTAGATCCTGTTGAAGATATCAAAAGACTTACCAATTCTCTGGGCGCTGAAGCAGTGATAGACTTTGTAAACAACACTCGGACAGCACCACTTTCGATTAACATGTTGAGAAAGAGGGGCAAGCTTGTAATGGTCGGACTTTTTGGCGGTGCATTAGAATTGAGTTTACCAATAATACCTCTGAGAGGTTTCACAATTACAGGTGCTTATACTGGAAGTTTCAATGACTTGGTTGACCTTGTCAATTTATCAAAGACAGGGAAAATTAAATCGGTAGTGAATAGAACATACAAGTTAGACGATGCAAATCAAGCCCTCGAGGATTTACGTGCAGGGAAGATAGTAGGACGTGCTGTGCTGAATCCTAATAGCTAAAGTTGTAAAACTTGAGTTTACAACACCTCAATTTAATTTCTACATTCAATTTACATATCTTCTGGGCGATTTTTTAGTTCAATTCTTCTAGATAAATTTACTCTAAAGAGTAACACTATTTACAATAGATAAGTATTGTAGATATTTTTTAAAAACTATTATGTTTAACTGACTCATAACGTACTATAGGTACAAATCTTAGTCCTGCATAAATAACATGTTATAAAATAATTTTGCGATGATTCATTATTATAATTTAATATATCATAATTACTTGTCGACTGCTGAATTAGAAAATTCTTATGATAACCGTAGTTCTCTTAAAAACAGGACCGTGGTGGGAGAATAAGAATTGTCAGGATTATTTACAAGGGCATCAGTGTTCTTCTTTATAGTAGCCAGCTTTATGCTCTCACAAACTATTCATCCTACTTTTGGGCAGACAACAAATTCATGTGTTGACACAAATGTTAAGGGCCTTTCTGCAAGTGGAAGTACCCAAAATTTTCCACCAAATAATGTAATTGACAATAATTTCAATACAGTATGGTCGTATTATGGTAAAGGTTCATGGATTTCATTTGATTTAGGTTCAAGTAAAAATATTTGCAGTGTAAATATTGCATGGTATAAAGGTGATGCAAGAGAAAGTAATTTTATTATAGCCACCTCTACTGATGGCACTACATACAAAGAAATTTTATCATCCAAGAGTAGTGGTAACACGTTATCATTTGATAAATATGTAATACCCACTACATCTGCACGATATGTAAAGATCATTGTTAATGGTAACACACAAAATGATTACGCGAGTATGACTGAGGTAAAGTTACAGACAACAACATCATCTACTCAACCCCAGGAAACTCAATGCTCTCCTGCAACTCTTAGTGGCGTTAAAGCATCAGGAAGCCAAACAAGTTTTCCACCTTCAAATGTTAAAGACAATAACCTTCAGACAAGATGGTCTAACAGCGGGATAGGTTCTTGGATCCAGCTAGATTTAGGTTCAAGTAAAAATATTTGCAGCGTAAATATTGCATGGTACAAGGGTGACGAAAGACAGAATAGTTTCATTATCTCGACATCGAAAGACGGTTCTACTTTTACTAAGGTGCTTGAGAAAAAGAGTAGCGGAACTACTCTAAATCTTGAAAAATATGTTTTATCCAACGCCAATGGACGGTATATTAAGATTACTGTAAATGGTAACACTCAAAATGATTACGCAAGTATAACTGAAGCAAATATTAGAACGCAAACCACTGTTACAACTCCACCCTCACCTCCGTCAAATGGAGATGGAAGTACAGGAGATAATTCTGCAGGTGGAGATGGAGTCAAGATGGTCTATCCGACACTATCAGGAGCAGAGACATGGTTCTTCAACCCTGCAAATCCTAACGACGGTCAATTTGAGAGAAACGGTGCGGAAATCTCTAAAAATTCAGATGGTAGCTGGAAACTTAAACCGGGCACTACCAGAATGTTGGCATTTACCAAGAGCTCCGGACTTCCATCCGATGAAGTTAGATCAAGTCTACCAACCTATGATTATTCAAGATTGGCACAAACCGGATACTTTTACAAACCATCAGACTGGAAGAATATGGAAATAACAATTTATGTTAAAGTACTTTCCACATCTGGTGGTGGAGATGAAATTTCGCTGGTTTCTAGAAGTGTAAGACACAGTACAAACGTACAAGAAGGATGCGGTGGCTCATCGTATCACAATAATATTGACTTTACAAATGGTAAATTCAAATTCAAAAAAGAGATGTGGCATGTGAACTATGACATAAAATCATACAGCGGTATTACAATTGGTTCAACCATGAACAAGTGGATTGGATTTAAGGGAATTGTGTATAATTTGCCTGATGGTAGTGTTAAGTTGGAATCATATGTTGATAAAGATAATAACAATAACTGGCAAAAGGCAACTGAATTTGTCGACAAGGGTAATTGGGGAGATGACATGACCCATTGCAAGGCCAAAACAGGTGGTGCAGCAATAACCTGGGGCTCTCCCATGGTAATATTCAAGTCAAACGGAGTAACGTATGATTTCAAGAAATTCTCCGTGAGACAAATTGTTCCTCCAACCTGAAACAGCAAGTCTATTTTGACGTGACAGGCAACAATAGACTTGGTGGTATATCTTTTTTATGGTAAACTATAC
>Ga0193736_1000119_pt1 | contig 11577 bp, 22 predicted proteins | sample L2m1metaG_FD_160566 | JGI IMG/M metagenome (GOLD analysis project Ga0193736, IMG submission 160566) | Soil microbial communities from a riparian zone of the East river system, Colorado, United States - L2m1 | ecosystem: Environmental > Terrestrial > Soil > Riparian zone | place: USA: East River... | reverse complement strand
GGGAGAGAGAAGCTGAGGCACGCAAGCAACGCTTGAGTCCCCGTGTTTGGATCGCTCATACTAACCTTTCTGTTTATGGTTTACTGACATCCTTCGGCGGTGCGCCCGGTGCTCTTGCCACGCCCATCGGCGCAGTTCGTCATCCCGATCCCTGTCGAAAGTCGGCATCGTGAAACGCCATTTGCCGCAGGAACAGGACGCTTGCAGGTCTCGCAAAGAATGGATGATCAATCTGTGAATCATGCCGCCTTCCTTTCAGCCACGCCGCACAGGATGGCCGCATAGGCGAATTCGCACACCGGGATTATCTCCCCGGGCCATTGTTCCCCTCGCCTTCGACCCGAGCACGCGGCAGAAGGCGCGGAGCTTGCGAAATGTTGTTGGCATATCACTCCTTGGTAATCGCCACGCGCACGGTGGTCGCGCTGCCCACGTACCACTTGGCGATGTAGAGGCGGCCGATGATCGGCGCGGTCCCCGGTTCTGGTTGTTCCTTGAACACGATCATGTTCTCGGTTTCCTTGGTCCGCACGAAGCGGACGGTCTTGGTTTCTGCTGGCATACTATCCCTTTGGTTTTGGTATTTCGGTTTGGTCAGGAAATTCAAAGATGTCCCGCGGCAGATACCCTGGCCTTTCCCCTGCCCGGCTGAAAACCCAGATGGCCATCACCTGGTTCTCCTTCCCGCACCCGCCGCAGATCACCGTGCAAGGAGTCGTGTCGCGCGTGTCAACTTCGTACTCCTTGCCCAGCGGAACGTCGTCTCCCAGAATCGGGAACCCGCAGATGCAGATGGAGTATTTGATGAACTTCGCTTTCATGCCGCTTGCTTCCTCTCAGGCAAATCTTCCTGCCAGTAGAAGTAAAGCCTGGGCGGGCCGTGCTGGAAGAACAGGCTTCCAATCTTCCCGGTCGCTTTGCACCGGACAACGACCACCGGAGCAAGAAATCCTTCCACGGTAAAATCTCTGCACAACTCTTCGGTGTTCCAAGCCTGGCCGAAGTGCGCTTCGATCGCTTCGCGCGTCTGCGGATTGCCGTTGATCAGGGCGCACAGCTCGCGCCGGATGGTTTCAGTCGGGTCGGTGGCGTTCATGGTTTTCTTTCGATGAACCAGCGGTATAGGGTGAGGAAGAGCGTCGTGCCGATGGCTGCAAGAGCCACGGCGTAGAGGTAGGTCATAGCAACTTTGCAATCTGTGCCGACGCGAAGGCGGTCGCCGCTCTGCGTGCTTGCGCCTTGGTTCTAGGCGGCGTGTGGTTCTTGGTGCAGAAGGTTTCCGATTCGTTCCAGTCGTACACCCCGCCGATGTACACTTCCACGTCGTAGGCCGGTTCATCCAGGTCGCGTGTCCAGTCGGACAGCCGGACAACGAGGTCGCGCTTCCGGCATTTAACCGATGGCCTGGAACAGCGCGGCCAGTGGTGTTTGTTCGGTGTGGGTTTGATGAGGTTCATGGTCGGTCTCCTTTCCTAAAAGAAATACCCCAGCTCCCTCAGCGAACACCATTGCCGGCTGGCTTCCGGCAACAACATGTCCCCGATGATGACGTGGTCCAGAACCTCGATCCTGAGAAGCTGGCCCGCGCGGATCATGTCGCGCGTCACCTTGATGTCAGCCTCGCTCGGGCACGGGTCGCACGAAGGATGATTGTGCAGGAGGATGACGGCCGCAGAGTTGGCAACGATGGCTGCCCGGAAGACTTCCCTGGGATGAACCAGCAACGTGTCCAGCGTTCCGGTGGAAAGCACCATCCAACCGGTGATCCTTCTCCGGGTGTTTATGTGGAGAACGCAGAAGTTCTCAACGCCGGGGGTGAACCGCGGCGAACTGCGCATCTCCGATTGGAAGAAGTCGAACACCTTGTCCGGTGTTTCAACCAACCGGCCGGCGATGGTCATGGCCTGTTCGCGCAAGGCGACGCAGTGATATTCGGAGATTGTCATATTCCTTTCCTGTGCAGATTATGTGGAGAAGCGTGAAACCAATGGTCCATCTGAGCTACCACCAGAAGCATTGGGTTGCCTTGGCGCTCAACTCAGGCGCAGCCACGCCGCAAGAGCTGGCGAACTGGGCTGGTGTGACCTTGAAAACGATCTACTCAATTTACGGAGTTTGGTCCAACAAAGACGTAACAGCGAGATACAGAGCATGTTGGAATGCGTCTGGGCGGTGAACAAAATGGGGATAACTTTCCCTTGAACCGGTGCGGGTGATTCGGTAGAACAGGTGCGCTCTGAACGGACTTGGTTGCTCGTTCCGAGTTGCACTTGCGGTTCACTTCTGCCATTGTTTTATTGCGTTCGGCTGGGGCTTCGGCCTCGGCCCTGGTAGCACTCCCTCCCCATTTCGCTCGATGGGCGACCAAGGCCGAACGCAATTCTTCCCTCCTGAAATCCCGCCATGAAAACATTAATCGAATCCCGCTCGCAGGCTTACAAACGCATCACCGAAGAATTGAAAGCTCACATTGAGCAGCTAAAAACTCAAGGTCCAGATTTGCTTACAAAGGTTGAGGAATGCCTATCTGACCCAAACGTTTCCCCACACGAACGGGAACAATTAGAAGCAGCCAAAGAACTCGCAGAGCTTTTAACGCCCCGCTAATCCTATGAAAACATCAAAGGCAATGAGCCGTGCTCAAGCATATCGTTTTCACACGGATCGTATCCGACAATGGCTAAATCATGGCGCTGGAGTTCTGCCAGACATTCTTGCCGTAAAGCGAGGCGAGCTATGGAAAGAGAAGTGGTCAAGCTGGCGGGAGTACTGCGAAAAAGAGTTCGGAAAGTCACGCCAGAGAGCTTACGAACTTTTGGACGTTGCTGGCACAATCGAGGAGATTTCAAGTGTCCGGCAGCCGGACACAGAAAGTGGCAAAAATAAGGAGATTTTGAGCAATATGAACTACCGCCAGGCGAAGGCGCTCTCAGGTTTAACACCTATCCAGAAGGCGGAAGTTTTTCACGGCGCAACAGCGGTTGAAGGCGGCAAAGCGCCGAGCGCAAAGACCCTCAAAACGGTGAGGGAAGCATTGGTTCGGGAACCCGAAGTAAGGCTGGACAAAGTGGGCCGACAAATACCTCCTGGCATTCTGAATCTTTGGGATCATGCCGATGAAACCGGGAAATATCTGAGGTCAAAGATCAGCGAGGTCAAGTGCGAGCTTGAGAAAGGGATCGGGCAGGACATCATCTTTGGTGAACTCATCAATGCGATCGTGTCCGACCTGAAGGCGGTGCATTATTCGCTCTCGCAGGTCATTCCATACGCCGTCTGTCCGACCTGCCAGGGGAGGTTGCCGGACAAGTGTTTGACCTGCCGGCATCGAGGTTTCATTTCGCAGTTCTACTATGAAGGGCCGGCGGTTGGGTCAGAGCTTCGGGCGATCATCGAAAAGCAAGGAGGCCACAGTGCAACAAGAACGAGCGTATCAGCGTGATGCAGTCGAGGCGGTGTTCGGACAGTGGACCAAGGTGCGCCGGACATTGGGCGTGGCACCGACCGGATCGGGTAAGACGAACATCGCCTGTGAGATTATCAGGCGGATGTTGCCGGCACGCACCATTTTCCTGGCGCACCGGGTTGAGCTTGTGCGGCAGGCAGTTGAGCGGCTGGCCAGTTTCGGTATTGACGCTGAGATCGAGCAGGGGAACTCCATTGCGGGCGAATCGCTCTGGAACCGGAAGCCAGTGGTTGTCGCCACGCCGCAGACCCTCTTTGCGCGCGACGGCAGGCGTCTCAAACGCTTTGATGCTTCGGAGTTCGGCTGTCTGATCATTGACGAGACACATCATTACGTTGCGGAATCCTTTCGCAAACCGTTGGACCATTTCTGTGCGAACGAAAATCTGAAGGTGCTCGGGTTGACGGCGACGGCGGACCGCGCGGACGGCCTGGCGCTCTCGCAGATCATGGACTCGGTGGCGTTCAACATCGAGATTTGCAGTCTGATTGATGACGGCTGGCTGGTGCCGATTCAGCAGCAGATGGTGAAGATCGAGGGATTGGATTTCTCCCAGTGCCATGTTCTTGTTGGTGAAGACTCTCCTGGGAGTTGCCAGCGCAAGCATCGAGATTGTTGGAAGCAAAAGGGCCGTAGTCTTTTGCGTCAGCGTCAAGCAGGCCGAACGGCTGGCCGAAATCTTCAATCGTCATCGTCCTGACTGCGCTGATTGGTTGCACGCCGGGACACCGGCGGATTTGCGCAAGGAAAAGCTGGCCAAGTTCGGCAATGGAACAACCCAGATCATGGTCAATGTCGGAGTGCTCTGTCTGGATTCTGAAACGGAAATTCTAACGAGCAACGGATGGGTCGGATGCGACGATATGACCTATAATCATCTAGTCGCCAACTGGGATAACGGTCGGGTTTTCTTCGATAATCCAAAGCACATCGTCAGACGGGAAAGAAAGGCTGGCGAGCGGATGGTTGTTCTCGAAACAAAAAATCGTTCCATCCGAGTCACCGAAGACCATCGGATGCTTTATCGGACAAATGAACGCTGCAACTGGAAAATCAAGCACGCATCGGAACTTGTTGGAGAAAGAGCGAATCTTCCAATCTCCGGGATGGCTGAACCTCTGGCCGTCTCGATGCCAGTTCCAAAGCGCAGCATGAGACTTCGTTGCAAAAGAGTCGCAGCCAACGCCTACATGTTGAGAAACAACAACGGATTTGAATGGGAACAATCGGTTGCCGAGGCGGAACGCAGAATTGATGAGCGTGATTCACTGAACTTCAAGCATCCTTCATGTCTCACGTTGGAAGAGTGCGAGTTTATCGGTTTTTGGCTTGGCGATGGCGGAGTGTGTCAACTCCAGCGCGGCGGGGTGGAGTACACGTTGTGCCAGTTTGTTGATTGCCCTGCGATTATTGATAGGGTGGATCAACTGATAAGTGCGTGCGGGTTCGACGCGATCAAACGCACTAAGCCATCACGCGGAAAACAGAATGTCGTGGTCTGGTCTCTGCCTCGCGGCACTGGATTCGGAACTCAAAAGCGCAATGGTGTATTCCCAATTGAACCTTATCTGAACAAACAAGGATCGGATTTGTTGTGGGGATTCAACGAGTCCCAATTCGATGCTCTCCTTTACGGTTATTGGATGGCCGACGGAGAACACCGCAACAACATCCGACCGCTTAAAGGATTGATACGTATTTGCGGAGCGCGATCCCAGTTATTTTCCACCCTTCAAGCCATCGCCTGCGTCCGCGGCTACCGAGTCAGCCTAATCAAACGCCCCAATGGAAAGCACTGGCTTTGGTTCCTGTCACTCACCAAGAAAACGGATCATCGGATGACGAAGTTTCCGATGATGTTCGAGGAAGGTTGGAAACCCGAACAGGTTTGGTGCGTCACCAGTACAACTGGCAATATCATCACCCGTCGTAGCGGAACCGTCACCGTCCTTGGAAATACCGAAGGCTACGACAACCCGGGGATTGAAGTTGTTGTGCAGGCCAGGCCGACCATGAGCCGAAGTCTTTACGCCCAGATGGTCGGGCGCGGCATGAGGTCATTGACCGGTGTGCTCCACGACGGATTGACTTCCGCAGAGGAACGGAAGGCAGCGATTGCCGCCAGTCTGAAGCCGCATCTGACTGTGTTGGATTTTGCTGGCAACAGCGGGCGGTTCAAACTCGTCACGACGGCCGATATTTTGGGCGGTCGAGTCAGTGAGGAAGCCAAGGATCGGGCCATCAAGATTCTCAAAGCGACCGGCAAGGCGGCGAACATCACCGAAGCAATGCGCGAAGCGGAAGCGCAAATTCGGATCGAGCTTGAAGAAGCGAAGAAGCGCGCAGCGGCGGAGCGCAGGCACATTATACCTAGGGCCGAGTTCAATGCCACTTACATCGACCCGTTTGATGCCATCCACCGGAACGCCGAGCGTTGGCGCAGCTTCAAGCAGCGCACGCCATTAACCTCCAAGCAGCGACATGCTATCATCCGTTGCGGTGCCGATCCGGACACCATGACAGTCGAAGAAGGCGTCAAATTCCTGAGCGAAAAGTTTGGCATTTCCGAACCGCAACGGAGGCTCTTGCTCAAGGGCGGCTACAAAGCGGAAGAACTTGACGGCATCAAGAAGTGGGAGGCAGCCAAGCTGATTGATGCCATGATCAATAACAATTGGAGAAGGCCACCTTCACAAACGCAACAACGTGCCAAATCTGTACATTATGGCGGAATTTGATGTCAAGCAGAAATGGGTTCGGGCGACTCGTGCGCACCCGTGTCCTGTGTGCAAGAAGCCTGACTGGTGCGCTATTGGCGAGCGATTCGTCAATTGCATGAGGCTTGCCAACGAACATCCGTGCAATAATGGCGGCTGGCTCTGGCCAAAAGGCAATGATGCTCCGGCTGCCCGTCCGGTGCGCGAATGGCGCCCGGAACCTGCCGAGCATCACGATTTCAATGGATTGATGAGAGAATGGAGGCAGGACACTGCCAGGTTATCGGCATTTGCCGCGCAGATTGGGGCGAGCAAAGAGGCGCTTGAATCATTGGAATGTGCTTGGTCGGAACCGTATCGGGCATGGGCGTTTCCGATGAAGGATGGCTCTGGCGCTACCATTGGAATCCGTCTGAGAACGGATGCAGGAAAGAAATTCGCCGTCCGCGGTTCGCGCCAGGGCTTGTTCGAGTCTTCCAATCCGGCGGCACAGACCGCGTTCATCTGCGAGGGGCCGACCGACACGGCGGCGGCACTGAGCATCGGGTTGTGGGCAGTCGGACGTCCGTCGTGTTCCTGCGGTAACGAACAGTTGAAGGTGCTCTTGGCTGCCCGCGGCGTCAGGCGCGCGGTGATCCTGGCGGACAACGACACGCCAGGAATCAATGGCGCGCAGCGATTGGCGACTGAAATATGCCTGCCGTGCGCTCTGCTTATTCTGCCGGCGAAGGATTGCCGGGCTTTCATTCAATGCGGTGGGACACGTCAACTGGTCGAAGTCCTACTCAAACAAACGCTTTGGAGGAATCCAAGCTGACGTTTCCCAGGCAGCTTTTCCCTACAGGGATTAACGTTTCATTCCGAGGCCCACGAGAACGGCGGCACGCCACCGCCGAGGACCGTGAGGATCAGGTGAAGCGCCAGCCCGGCCAAAAGAAGGCAGATCGGCATTATGACGAACAGCCAGAGGGCCATTCCCAAGACGAACGCAATGGCCGCTCCGATGGTCAGGCAGACATTGGTAATCCAGAGTTTTAGTGTTTTCAGCATGGTTCTTTCCTTGGTTCAAAGCCCCGGGTCCGCGTCACTCGGCGCGCCCAGGTCAGGCTCAGTTGTGTAAAGATTCGGCATGGCAACAAAGCATTCGCACCGCGGGCATTCCCAGCCCCGGTTGTTCTCCGGCGTTTCTTCCACCAGACGCATTCGGATGCCGACGCCGTTCTCGGCGCAGTCAGGGCAGAGTTTTCCTTTCATGCAGGGTCTATCCTTCGCGTTTGACAATAACGATTCGATCGAGCTTCCATTCGTCGCTGTCCTTCAGGGCGTAGGCCGCGGCGTCAAGGTCGCTGTCGAATTCCTGGCACATATCGCACCGCTCGATCGTAAATCCGATTTCGGCAGTGCCGTCGATCAGGTAGCCATTGCCTTTGCAGGCTTCGCATGTGAGTTTTGGCATGGTCAGTCTCCTTTCCTTTGGCCATAGGCCGCGCGCAATGCCAGGTTCTAGCCGCTTTGACCGCCTTGAACGTCAAAAGGGACTGGCTTGCGGCCAAACCCGCGCTAGAATCGAATCCTGGAGGCGTTAACGTTACTGAGAATCACACGTGGAACTTTCCCCAGACAGTTTGCCAGCTCCGGAAACGTCTCCTCCGAGCAAGTGGTGATTCACTTGTGTGCGCTCATGGAGAGGGGAAGAAGGAAAGGCGGGGAGGGGAACCTCATAACCCCCTTACCCCCTTCTCTCCGCTTCCGAAAGAGGGGTGAAACAAAGGGGCAACCTGGACGATGGAATTTGATGAGTCGCCCCACGGTCTCTCTGGCGCTGCCATTAACCCTGCGTGAACTCGCAGGCGACATTCAGCACCGAGCCTTTTAGCTGTGGCCGGTATCGAACAGGTTCAGCAGGGCTTTGTTGGAAAATCCCCAGCGCGGCCGTTAAGCCGGCTGGGTGCGATCCTCAAGCTGGCAACGCCCCACGCAGCGCGTGTAGGCGAGAAGTGTTCAACCAGACGCCGTGGCGTTGTTGAAGCTTGGAATCTAAATCGCTTTTCATTGCGCTGTGGGACGATGTTTCGTCTGAATTGAACAGCGCGAGAATCCGAAACGGCCGGGCAAATGTCAAGCCCGATTTCCTGTCACTCGGCGCGAATGATGGCGCAGTACTCTTCCCATTCGGCCTCAGTCATTTCCGGCCCGTCGTCCCCTGCGATCTCAGCGTTCTGAGCGCCATTGGGCAGGCGAGTGTGTTGGACGACACGCCCAGTTGTCGCTTCCGCGGACGTCACCGGGCGTTCATACTTTCGGCACCCATCGCCACCTTGCCCGTTGCCCGATAGTGTTCTTCAACCGGTGTTTGCCCACCGGCCGCGCCGTCTGATGTGTCCAGGCATTGCCGATCTCGGCTGCCTTGGCTCGGGCACGTCTCCGAAACTCTCTCTGGCCCGATTGCGTAGCCAGGTTCAGCTTGCCCAGCGGAATTGCCGCCAGACGAGCGCGTTTTGCTGTGTTCATTGGTCTTTCTATTTGTCCGAGTGATGTTGCATCGAAGCGCGTGCGATTGACTCTCGCAAAGCGATTGAAATCAGGCGTTCCCGTGCGTTCAGGACTTCTCCAGCAGCTTCCCTTCTGGACAGTTCCTCGTCAGCAAGCCGGCAAACGGCAATGAGATTTGGCAATGGCCCGGTGTATGGTGCCCAAGTCCCGATGGCAGCGCAATAGCCCCGAACCAGGCCGTAGCTGGAACCTATCCCGCCGTGCCCAGTGTCGACGTCGAGCCGCTCCGTCAGAGCGCGAATTATTTCAGCGTTTTGGTTCATAAAGCTTCGCCATCCGGTCGCAGCACAGCGCCGTTGACCGGCATCGGGCTTGGCTGCATTAACGCCTTGTCCCGAACGATTTCCAATAAGTGCATGGTGTCCTCCGTTTCATTTCCGTGGAACAAAATGTTCCACAGTCACGTTTCCTTTCCGAGACCAACTTTTGGCTTCAGTGAACGCTCCGCCAGGCGAAACGCTCGCGGAAAACAAAAAGAGCGGAGTCCAGCATTTCTGCCAGACTCCGCTGTTCGCTTCATTCTGTTACGCTGCAACGTTCTCCGTCGCTGGTGTCTCAATCGTTGCCGTTGGCGGAATAACCGGATTCGGCATCGGACTGATACGCTTGGACTTCTGGCGCTTTGCACGTTTCGCACTCTGCTTGTTCGCCTTCTCCGCCGCTTTCGCCGCACTTGCTTCGATTTGAGCCACTTCAGGCGCTTTCGTCGCGTGTTCAAAGGCGTGCTTCGCCGTCACAATTTGAGACCCGTTTTTCATGGTTCTCCGCGTGAATGCCAGCGAAACGGGGACACCGTGTTCGAGTGACTGTTTCGCCGCGTACTTTAACACCTTATGAAACGGGTCTCGAACGTTGGTATTGAACCATGCCGAGTCGACCGGCTTGCCATCTGGCAACGTGACTTTCGCCGTCTCCAATCCTTTCAACGCCGTGCCGATTTTCTTCAGCCTGAAGTTTGTTGGCGATTGGAAGAAAAAGGCGTCGATTGTCACCGTCTTGTCGCTGCCAATAGGCAACGTGAGGATTGAGTCCCCGTATTTGACCGGGACACGTTCAACCGTGTCTTGAATGCGCGGGAAGTTGCCAATCACCAATGCCGTAGAGTCCGGCTTTGGTGTCTCAACCGCTACGCCTTGCACTGGCGCGCCGTTCGTTGGCGTGGACGTACTGTCCTGTTTTTCTGGTTTGTTCATAACTGGATTCCGTTGCTTGCTTCGCTGGATTGTTGTCCAGCTAATTACGTGGAGAAGCTAACGGCTGAATCCACGGCATACCCACGGGCCAACGGTCAAACCGTTGCGCTCATGGGAAAGTCTGAATCCAGAGTATAACGACCAAGCTGAGGCACCGGCCAACTGATATGGAACCACAAAAAACATCATGGCGAAACCGAAAGCCCATCCCGGTTGCCTCCAGCGCATGGTTAGGGCGTCCGATCAAGAACTTACGAAAGTCGAAAATAAAGATTGAATCGTAACGGGGTTATGATAGTCTAACGGGCATGAAAACAATTCGCGGCTTGGAAATACTAGATGGAAACTGGTCCGAAAAGGTGAGCACCTTTTGCGGAACGCCGGGCGTAGGCGGCGGCTTGGCGCGGTCTCCGCGCTACCTCCTGCCCGCTCTGGCGCGGGCAATGGGCGGAACGCCCGCCGACTGGCAGGCGGCAAGCTGGACGATTCTGTCCAGCGTGCCAAACACCGGCACGCCCCGCCAGTATTGGCGGAGTCTTTGGCGCTACGCGCGCCAGGAACGTTCGCAGACGTCCGGCGACTAGCGCCGGACTGAAAACCATGCGAAAACAATCTCGCCGAAAGGCAATGGAGACGGAGAAATCCTCATCCGACGGGCCGGCAGGGGCGAAAGCTCTTGCCGGCTCTCGCGTCTTCACGGCTGAGGACTTCCGCCGATGGGGCGCGAAAGGCGGCGCAAAATCGCGGCGCACTCTGAGCGGTGAGCAAGCGCGGAAGATGGTGCAAAGCCGGGAACGGAAACGGCGCAAAACCGGGCGCGTTGCTCGGACGCCCTAACGCTCGAACTAAGCCACGCCGGGCAACTGACAAATGAAGTCCGTTTTGTGGCGCTCCAGCCATTGGAAGCCTTGTCGCATGGCCACCATTGGCCACCATGTAACGTTTTCCGAGTCGGATGATTCGAGTCTTAGGTGATGGAATAAATCTCATCACTTCGCTTGCCAAGGTCAAGCCTTGACCGTTCAACCTTATTGTGTCCGATGCTCGCGCAAGTAAGCGTCTCTTGCGTTCACCTGTCATCCGCCGTCGTTTGCTACTCGCCGCGCTCGCTACGCGCTCCAACGGATGCCAGCTATGTCAGCCTTCGACCGTTTGCTGGGAGTCATGCTCGCCGAACGTTTGCGCCAGTAGGTGCATCGCGTGACATGCACGCTTCACCTTGCCAGCTATTCGGCTTTCCAGTCCCTCAACAGGACTGGCCAGCTATCCCGCCGCAACGTAGCTCCATGACGGCCCAAGCCGCCACGCGCCACGCTTTACCGGCGGGACTGATCTACGCCCACAACCTACGCTGATTCGCTGTCAGGCAATTCACCCAAGAACTATCTCCCAGGTGAAGCGTTGCGCGATTCCTACGCTCGGAATACCCTGCCATTGCTGGCCGAGTCACAGGTTAGTCTATCTCCCATGCTTCCCCGTCGTAGTCGCAACGCTGGTGTGCCTACTGCTCACGTCAGCCGGTTGTCGGCTCAACTGTTAGTATCCCGCCGGTCGTGCTCGTTCAGAGGCGATTCAGACGGGGCATTGAAGTGGGATATTTTCTCCGTGCACACCAGCGGGAACACGCGCACAGGACACTGTAATAATT
>Ga0193736_1000118_pt1 | contig 11581 bp, 11 predicted proteins | sample L2m1metaG_FD_160566 | JGI IMG/M metagenome (GOLD analysis project Ga0193736, IMG submission 160566) | Soil microbial communities from a riparian zone of the East river system, Colorado, United States - L2m1 | ecosystem: Environmental > Terrestrial > Soil > Riparian zone | place: USA: East River... | reverse complement strand
TTTCGGCGAAGGGGTGTTTTCCCGAGATCAGCTCGTAGGCGACGACACCCCACGCATAGATGTCCGCGCGCTGATCCGTCGCCGGATCAGCGGCTGCCTGCTCGGGAGCCATGTACATGGGCGTTCCGACGTAGTCGCCCGGCTGAGTAATCTCAGGCGCATGCTGAGAGGCTTCCTTCCTCGCTGCCTGAACTGCCTTCGCGATTCCGAAATCGGTGACGACCGCCGTGCCCTCGCTGAGGAGAATGTTCTCGGGTTTGATGTCACGATGGACGATGCCCTGTCGGTGCGCGTACGCGAGAGCGGAGGCGACATCGCGCATTATCGACAGGCTCTCCTCGATCGGAACAGGACCCTTTCTGATGCGCTCGCGCAGCGACTCCCCGCGCACGAACGGCATCGTGAAGTACGGGAGACCGCCCACCGTCTGGCCGGCGGTGAGTACCGGTACGATATGTGGTTCCTGGAGCGCGGCGGCGAGCTTGATCTCGCGGCTGAATCGAGCAGCCGAGAAGTTGTAGGTGAGCTCCGGTGATAGCACCTTCACAACGACATCTCGGCCAAGGGCTTCGTCGCGCGCGACGAACACGCGGGCCATCCCACCGCCGCGCAGCTCTCTCTTCATCGTGTAGGTGCTCCCGAAAGTTTCCTGGAGCTGATCGAAGAGATCGTTCAAGGGTTCGATTCCTTGGCGCGGGCGGTCTAATGTATGGTGAGGGACTGCGGCCAGCTACGCGTGAATGCCAACTGCAGCTGCAACTGCAACCAATGACGACCTGGTGAGGGCTGTCGGCGGGCCCGCTGATGGCTGCGGGCCCTGCTGTTGGGTCTTACGGCTACTCGATGTCGCCGCCCAGGTCGAATTTGCCGCGAGTCAGATCGACGATTCGCCCGAGGCCGGCCTTCACTTCAGGTGGCAGATCCCGCCTGCCCATCAGGCGTTCCGCCTCCCCTCGAATGGATTCGAGTGCCTGCATGAAGTTTCCCTGCTTCAGTTTGCCGGTGTCGTCGCGGGGCATTGGTCGAGCCCTCTGTCTGGCTTAGGATTTCGGTCCAAAACTCATCACGTCTCGCATCACACGCATGAGGCTGGCCACTCAGGTGACCGCAAGCTGCGCGGCCTTGCCGGAAGGAAGCTGCGGCGTCGACCTCCGCTCGCCGACCTGCTGCCGCCACATCGCGTAGTACAGGCCTGTCCGCTCGAGGAGATCATCGTGTTGTCCGGCCTCGACGATCTTCCCCCTCTCCAGCACATAGATCCTGTCGGCGTGCATCACCGTGGAGAGCCGATGAGCAATGAGGATGGTGATAACCTCGCGTGAGTTCGCCACATCGCGCATCGTGCGGCTGATCTCCGCCTCGGTGAGCGAGTCCAGGGAAGACGTCGCTTCGTCGAACACCAGAAGATGCGGCTTCCGAAGGAGAGCACGCGCGATTGAAAGGCGCTGCTTCTCCCCGCCCGAGACTTTCACCCCGCCTTCGCCGATCACGGTGTCGAGTCCCTTGTCCGCGCGGGCGAGCAGCGTGTGGGCGGCCGCCTTGTGCAGCACATCCATGCACTCCGCATCGGTCGCGTGGGGGTTTACGAACTTGAGGTTCTCCCTGATCGTCCCGGAAAAGAGCTGCGCATCCTGGGTGACGAGTCCTATCTGCTCGCGCAGCCGCTCGAGATCGACGGAGGTGCTCGACACTCCGTTGTACAGGATCTCGCCCTCCTTTGGCTGATAGAGTCCGACGAGCAGCTTCACCAGCGTCGTTTTTCCCGCGCCCGAAGGTCCGACGAATGCTATCGTCTCGCCGCGAGTGACCGAGAACGAGATATCGGTGAGTGCCGCGGTGTGCGCCGTTTGGTGCATGAAGCCGACAGCCTTGAATTCAAGGTCGCGGATATCGCTGATCGGCACGGGCGCCGCCGGCCTTGGATCCTTCGGCGTCTCCAGAATCTTCCTGAAGTTGGCGAGCGAGACTTCCGTCTCCCTGTAGACGTTGATGATGTTCCCGAGCTCCTGCATCGGCCCGAAGATGAAGAACGAATAGAACAGGAGTGAGAAGAACTGTCCGACCGTGATCTTCTGGGTGAAGATCAGGTACAGCATCAGGAACAGGATGCACGTGCGCAGCAGGTTCACCGTTGTGCCCTGGATGAAGCTCAGACTGCGAATGTACTTGACCTTCTTGAGCTCGAGCTTGAGGATCTTTTCCGTCGTGGCGTTGAGGCGAACGACTTCCTGATCGGCGAGACCCAGGCTCTTCACCAGCTCGATATTGCGAAGCGATTCCGTCGTAGATCCCGCCAGCGCCGTCGTCTCGGCGACGATCTGTTTCTGGATAGTCTTTACCCGGCCGCTCAACACCCAGCTCAGCGTACCAAGCAGCGGTACCGTGGCCAGAAACGCGGGCACGATGATCCAGTGCACGGTCAGCGCGTAGATGACCACGAACACAACGCCGACGAGCGTGGTAAAGATCAGATTGATCGAAAGCGAGATGAACCGCTCGACATCCGATCGCACCTTCTGGAGCTTGCCGAGCGTCTCGCCGCTGCGCTGATCCTCGAAGACGGAGTAGGGCAGCTCGAGCGAGTGCCGGATTCCATCCGAGTACATCTCCGCACCGACGCGTTGTACGATGACGTTGACGTAGTAGTCCTGGAAATTCTTGGCGACGCGTGATACGAATGCGACGCCCATCGCCATCAGCAGCAGCGTGCCCGCACCCCTGATGAATTGCGACGTCTCGTATTCGCGGAATCGAGTCGCGTAGTCGTCGATGACGTGCCGGAAAATGAGCGGGTCCAGGAGCGAGAACACCTGGTTCGTTGCCGCCAGCACGAGCGCGAGAAGGATCAGCCTGCGGTACTTGCGCAGGTAGGAGAAGAGGAGGTCCACGACCGGATACTAATTGACGCGTAGCTGCAGCCGCAAATGTTAAGTTTGTAGGCGTTTGACTTACCGGGCGAATCGCGCGCCTAAGAGGTTACGGTCTTGCTCGTCCCGAAGTCGATCACGACACTCAAGTCGTACAGCCGTTCGCAGTTTACGTCCGATCTGATCGCGGGCGTGATCGTTGGCGTCGTAGCACTCCCCCTCGCGATAGCATTCGCCATCGCCAGTGGCGTAACTCCCGACCGCGGTCTTTACACCGCAATAATCGCCGGATTCCTGATCTCCGCGTTCGGCGGTTCGCGCGTCCAGATCGGCGGGCCGACCGGTGCGTTCGTGGTCGTCGTTTACGGAATCGTGCAGCTACATGGAATCGATGGACTGATCGTGGCGACAATCATGGCCGGGATCATACTCGTGATACTCGGCGTCGCCAAGCTCGGCACAGTGATCAGATTCATTCCGCATCCGGTTATCGTCGGATTCACCAGCGGGATAGCAGTGATCATTTTCTCGAGCCAGGTGAAGGATTTCCTCGGGCTTCGAATGGGGGATCTGCCCGTCGAGTTCATACCGAAATGGCGTGCGTTTGCGGCCAACCTGGATTCGATAAGCCCACAGGCGCTGGCTGTTTCGCTAGCGGCGCTGCTGATAATGGTTTTGTGGCCACGAGTCAGCCGTCGCATCCCGGGGCCTTTCGTGGCCCTGATTGCCACCACGGCTGCCGTGCGACTACTCGACATCCCCGTCGAGACCATCGGCACACGGTTTGGAGCTATCAGCGCGGCTCTGCCTCAACTAATCGTTCCCAATGTCTCCCTGACTCAGGTCACTGCACTGGTCGGGCCCGCATTCACCATCGCGCTTCTGGCCGCGGTCGAGTCGCTTCTTTCCGCAGTCGTCGCGGACGGAATGATCGGCTCTAGGCATCGATCCAACATGGAGCTGGTTGCTCAAGGCGTTGCCAACATTGTCTCTCCGATGTTTGGCGGCATGCCGGCAACGGGAGCGATCGCGCGAACGGCAACGAACGTCAAGAACGGCGGGCGGACGCCAGTGGCGGGCATGGTGCACGCACTCACACTCCTGCTCATAACTCTGTTCTTCGGACGGTGGGCCGCTCTGATTCCGCTCGCCACCTTGGCGGCGATTCTGGTCGTTGTGGCCTACCACATGAGCGAGTGGCGAACCTTCCGAAGCGAGTTGACGGCCCCAAAGAGTGATGTGGTGGTACTGCTCACCACGTTTGCCCTGACCGTGTTGGTAGATCTTACTGTAGCGATAGAAGTCGGAATGGTCCTCGCTGCGTTCCTGTTCATGAGGCGCATGGCCGAGGTCACCAACGTGAGCATAGTCACGCGGGAGCTGGCTGATGGACCAGATAACGAAGAGGAGAACGACCCCAACTCCGTCCGGAGGCGGGAGATTCCGCCCGGTGTCGAGGTGTTCGAGATCAATGGCCCGTTCTTCTTCGGCGCCGCCGAGCAATTCAAGGATACTCTCGGTCAGATAGCGAAAAATCCCAAAGTTCTGATCATCCGCATGCGCGATGTTCCCGCAGTCGACTCAACTGGACTACATGCCCTGCACGAGCTCGCGCGTCGCTGCAAGCATGACGGGACTCTCCTCCTGCTCTCCGACGTCCACGCGCAACCAATGTTTGCGCTGGTGCGCTCGGATATGCTGGTTGAGCTTGGTGAGCAGAATCTGTTCGGCAACCTCGATGACGCCCTCGACCGCGCCCGGCAGCATCTCGGTCTGCCGGAGGTGCCTCATCCGGCCGGAGCTGTACCCACGGTGGCTCGCGAAACGCCGCAGTCAGAGGTGCCGAAGATCGCCTGAGTGTGCGCTCCATTTAGCCGGCCGGTAGGCTCAAGAGCCGGGACTCGAGGTGGATCGAGCGCGAGCTATGCTTTTCGCGTCGCCGCGGGCACTCCGCGCGCAAAGGCGATGTAGTCAGTCGGACTCGGGACATCGCCGGCGGCACGAATCGATGCCGCGATCTGGCCGCGGTGATATGCGCCGTGAAGAGAAACGTGGGTCAAAATGTCTTCCAGCGTCGATGTGAATTGTTCGCCGGCGCTGTTCCGATAGGTAATCTGTGTTTCGCGGCCTTCCTCGGTCAGCTCCGATATCACCTCGTTGAACGCGGCTATGTTCTGGCCCGCGAGCCGCTCCGCCTCGTCGAAAGTCAGGCTCGGCCACACAGCCACCTGGGCGGTCGTGCCTTTGATGCGAGACAGCCAGACGTGCTCCGATCCCAGAATGTGCGAGTAGAGATCCAGATCCCTTTTCAGGACGGCATGCGCCGAACGAAGGCTCTGCAGAACCCGCGCATCAGCCCACGCGACGTGCTTGTACAGTTTCCTGAAATGACCCTTCATCGAATTCCTCGCTTCTCTCGCCCGATCAATGAGGAGTCGAAGCACGCGAGGAGATCCGCCGGCGAATTGTATACCTCTACAGCGCCTTCGAGTGCTTCGTCGGTCCATCCGCCGGACCGGAAGGCGATCGTGCGAACCTTAGCTTTGCTGGCTGCTTCAATGTCGTAAGGAGTATCTCCGATCATTACCAGATTCTGTGGATTAATCCCGCTTTCTTCGATAGCGGCCTCCACAATGTCAGGATCGGGCTTGGACCTCTTGGCATCGCTGGCCGTCGCCTTCTCTTCCATCAGATCGGCGACTTCGGCCGCCTCGAGCAACCCGTTCAGCTCTTCGTCTTTCGCCGATGTGGCAACTATAGCCTTGAGTCCCTCGGATCGAATGCGCAGAACCAGTGCTCGCGAGCCCTCGAGAGGGCGAAGGGTGGGAAGATATTTCTTGCGGAAGATCTCTGAGCGACGCTTGCTCAGCTTCTTCCCTTCTTCGCTGTCGTGCCGGATGCCAATTGTTTTCGGTAGAAGCTTGTCAGCTCCCATCCCGATCAACGGTCGCACTGCTTCGAACGGCACGTCGTAGCCGGCTTCCGCGAACGTGTCTACCCAGGACCGCGCGTGCGCGTCATTGCTGTCTACGAGCGTGCCGTCAATGTCGAAGATTATGCCTTGAAGCAATGGCCTTACTTGATGCTCTTCTGAACCGATTCAGCGAGGTCGAGGTGCCCCTGAATCACCGGCGCCGCTTTTTGAATGAGGTTTTTCAACTCGGTATTCTGGGTTTGGCCCGCTGCCGTCGTGGCCAGCTCCAGAACCGCCTTGTGGATCTCCACTTCACCGTCGATGTACGCCTTGTCGAAGTCCTTCCCTTTCGCTGTTGAGTTGATGTTGCCCATGTGCTTCTGTGCAGCTGACGCGACCGGGTCCTCTGCTGGAACAGCTGGGATGATCTTCAGCCTCTTGGCGAGTGCTTCGCCTTGCGCACGGAGTTGGTGATGATCGCGAACCATCTGCCTGCCGTAATCGCGCACCGCGGAGGCTGTTCCCTTGGTCACAGCGACAGCCCCAGCCGCACTGTCCGCGGCGTTCGCCTCATCCAGAAGCGCAAAAATGTTGGCATCCGTCCAGCTTGCCGAAGCGGTCGACCCGGGCACTGCCGAGGTATCAGTTCCCACATTCGTGGCAGCCATTGTGTCGACGGCGGAGTCGTCCTTCTTGCTGCACGCGGCGAGGACCAACGCCGCCGTTGTAAGAAGTGTCGTCACTCTCAATCCTGACGCCATCATTGCCGTCCTCCAATGTTCAAGAAATGCACATGCTAATCGCGCGCTTGCCGTCTTGTATCGAAATCAGGGCAAGAACCATACGCCTTCCCCGCCTTCATTCGTGCTGTCGAAGCCCGCCGGCGGCCAAAGGAGTGATCTCGTTGAAGACCGTCCGCTCATTGAATCTGGAAAATGCGCTCTTCACATCCAGCGCCAGCGATTTGAACCGTTCTGCGGCGCTAGATGGGACGTGTACGGTTGCGAACAGAATCACGGCAAAGAGGTCGCCCGTCGCCATCATCCCGCCGAACCCCAGCACCGAGCTTATGCCGAACCTCTCGACGAACTCCTGCTGCGCGGGGATGTAGGGACTTCCGAGTGCGTGCTCGACGTGAAACACGCCGTGTCTCTTCCCGGCGAGCTCTTTTACGATGTCGGGAGAGGGCTGCAGCACGTAGCTCAGCTCGAGTCCAAGCTCCTTGATCAGCTGAGAGATCATCGGAGCCTTTTCGACGATTTCGGGACTGGGAAGCGGTACCGCCCTGTGTCCACGTGACAAGTGCCTGGAATTCCATGCTGCACTCTGTCCGACGGTTGCCATCAGGGTAAGAACCTTCATCGTCGGCCGCGGGACCACTGTACCGAGTGCATCTCGCGCGAAGCTCTGAAGATCCGGGTCGAGAGAGCCGTATGCGTGGGTTTTGTAGCAACGCACGAGGGCGCAGGCTCGCTGGCCGTCCGGACCGTGCAGCTCATCGTATAGAAAGCGGCAGACACGCTGCGCTGATATTTCGAGCGTTGGTGCGCCCGTTGCCGTCTCGCGCAAGCGAAGACTGCACTTCAGCATGTCTCCCAGGTCGAACGTGGTCAGATCGTAAGTCATGGACGCACACCCTCGAGCGCGCTTACTGACGTGCTCGCAAGCGCGGAACCTATATTATCCCTCCGACATCATTCTCCCACCTACGCACATTCCAGTCCTCCGTCCCGCCATGCGCGCTCGCTCATTCTCATCCTCTGATTCCAGAAGGTTCCGCGTCGCAGCCAGTTACGTGGCCATTCTCCTCGCCGGAGCTGTCGCGTGCGCTGCTCGTGCCGGGTATTCACCAATCCGCGGACATCCGATCGTCAGCGCGGATACTGCCGCACTCCGCCGGACTCTGGACTCGATCGCCGATGCGCACCACGGTGTCGTTGGGTACAGCGTCATCGACCTCGAGACGGGAGCGCGCATCAGCAGGCGCGGCGACGAGACCTTCCCCACCGCCAGCCTGATCAAGGTGCCGATCCTCGTGACCGTCTATGATCTGGTCGCCAAGGGCCAGCTGTCACTCGACGACCCGCTGACGGTTCTGAAAATCGATCAGGTGCCAGGCTCGGGAGTCATCCAGTTTCTGCACAACGGCACCGTGCTCACCGTTCAGGATGCCGCGTGGCTAATGTCGACCATCAGCGACAATACCGCGACCAATCTCCTGCTCGATCGAATCATCATCCGCAGAGTGTGGGCGAAAATGGACTCGCTGGGCCTGAAGCACACGCGAGTGCACTCGAAGAGCTTCCTTCGCAATTCGAGCGTCGCCATGGACAGCTCGGTAAAGTATGGACTAGGCGTAACCACCCCGAACGAGATGGCGCGCCTGTTCGAGCTAATGGCGCAGGGAAAGGCGGTGAATCGCGCCGCGGATTCGACGATGCTCCACATCCTCGAGCACAACACGACCGATTTCATGCTCCAGCGCTACGCCGGCGGAGCGCGGGCAGCTCACAAGGATGGCGAGACGGATGCGGTGCGCACCGAGTGTACGCTCTGGTACCTGCGCAATCGTGTTGTGGCGTGCGTTATGTCCAAGGAGAACAAGGATCAGCGCTGGATCCTGGACAACGAGCCGCAGCTTACGCTCGCAAAAATGGGACTTGCGATCATCAACGCATTCGGTGGAGTGCCGCCCGCGCCGCCTTCTTCGTAGGAGCTACAGTACCTTGTGCCGCCCGCTCGCCCGCGCGGCGAGCGCCCTCACATCCGAAGGGGTCATCAGCGTCAGGTAGTGAGCCGTCCGTGCATCGCAGTGGCTCAGGAGTTTGTCGGCTCCGGCCGCGATCACTGAACGCTCATAATCCTTGCCCGCGAACTCTAACACCGCCTTCATGTCAGTGAATTGAGTCATGGTGACGAACTCGACTTCATCGTCGGCAGCGTCGCGTCTCAATAGATAGGCGCCCGTATAGCCTCTGATGCGATGGATTCCGGGCAGTATCTCAGCCCTGAGAAGGGACTCGTACTTGTCCGCATTCTCGTGGGTGGTCCAGCCGTGCCAGATTCTGCTGATCATCTTTACCTCGTCACAATAATCCCTGCAGGATGTTTGCCGCTGCGGGCGCTGAGCTAGTGACCGCTGCGCTCCACGGTCTTCCCGGTGAAGTTTTCGGTGCTCAGATCCTTGGACGCCAGCGAGCGCACATATGTGGTCAGCATCCATATCTGCTCGTTGGATATGCGTCCGCCCCAGGCCGGCATCCCGTCCGGCCTTCCCTGATAGATCGACTCAAACACTTCTCCCGGCGATCCTCCGAAATGCCAGCGTCCGTCCTGGAAGCTCGGAGCCATCGCCCCGGATCCTTCGGCGCCATGGCAGTCCATGCAGTTGTAGCCGATGAATAATTGGCCTCCCACCGTGATTGCCTGTCTGTCCCCCTCGTAGGGATTCGTCACCAGTAACGGCTTTATCGAAGATGGGAATCCGGCTGGCAGATTATCCGGGTGTTCGATGAAGCGGAGACTGTCGCCCGCAACGAGGAGATTGCTGGTGGTGCTCTGCTCAGGTGAAGCTGATGCACCAATGCTGCCCGACGTGTCGCTCCTCTCGCCAGCACTGCGTTCACACCCGGCTATCGCGCACGCCGCGCATAACATCAGGAGGCATCTGGTACGCTGCTGATTTCGCATTGGCGAGGCTCCTTTCCCCATCACAACGAGAACACGAACAGCTCACCACCCCAGCTCGTCCACCTGGCGAGATCGGGTAGTGTCGTCCCGCGCTCGCGAACATCGTAGGGCAGGCTCGCCGCTACATCGCCGGCGATCAAGAGCCCCATGTCTCCGCCAATTCCTGCATAAATCGCCACATACTGCTTTCCATCCGGGCCCGTGTAGGTGACGGGATTGCCTACGACGCCCGAGCCAACCTTGAACTGGTACAGGACTTTCCCGCTACGGGCGTCGACCGCCTTGAACCAGCCGTCGAGTGTGCCGTAAAACACCACGCCGCCCGCCGTCGCCAGAGCGCCGCCCCACACGGGGTAGGGCTCCTTGATTCCCCAGATCTTTTTGCCAGTAGCCGCGTCCCATGCGATGAACTCGCCTCGATACCCTCCAGGGCCACCCTTCTCAGGTGCACTCCCGCCGATGAAAGGTGTGCCTGCGATGTAGGTGACAGCGCGCGCCGTAAAATCCATGCACAGATTGATCGTCGGTACGTAGAACAGGCCGGTCTGGGGTGAGAATGCAGCCGGCTGCTGATTCTTGCCGCCTTCGAGACTCGGGCAAATGTCTTTGACGAGCTTGTCCTGCGCGGTCTTCTTTGATTCCACGACGTTCGGACGGCCAGTTGCCAGGTCGATTCCCGTCGACCAGTTCATCGGCACGAACGGCTCCGCAAGCAGCACCTCTCCTGTAGCGCGATCCATCGTGTATGCAAACCCGTTGCGGTCGAAGTGCACCAGCGCTTTCCGCACCTGACCCTTTATGGGCAGATCAACGAGAATGTTCTCGTTGACCGCGTCGTAGTCCCACATGTCGTGTGGGGTCACCTGGAACGCCCAAACCATCTCTCCAGTGTCGGCATCACGTGCCAGGATGGCTGCCGTCCACTTGTTGTCACCTTTGCGCTGATTCACGTTCCACGGTCCGGGGTTGCTCGTGCCGTGGTAGATGAGATTGAGCGCCGGGTCATACGAGAGCCATCCCCATACCACGCCTCCCCCGGTCTTCCACGTGTCGCCCGGCCACGAAGTCACTCCGAGATCCTTGCCCCGGTCGTGTGCATAGAAGGGTTTGAACTTCGGGCCGATCTTTACATCCCTGTCGGGGCCGACGTTGTATGCGCGCCAGACTTCCTTCCCCGTCGCGGCGTCGATCGCCGCAATCCAACCGCGCACTCCCATCTCGCCGCCGCTCGATCCGACGATGACTTTTCCCTTCACCACTATCGGCGCCATCGTGATCGTCTCACCGCGGGAGAGATCACCCATCTTCGTCCGCCACACCTGGTTTCCGGTTGCCGAGTTGATGGCGATCGTGTGCCCGTCGAGCAGATTGTAGAAGATCTTTCCGTCCGCGTATGCCGCACCACGATTCACTACGTCGCAGCAGGCTCGTCCAATAGCCTGCTGCGAGTTCACAGGACGGAATTTCCACTTGAGCGGCTGTCCCGTTTGCGCCAGGTCGATCGCGTAGGACACGTTGGGATACGGCGTGACGACGTACATGGTATTGTCGATCACGAGGGGCTGGCCCTCGTGTCCGCGCAAAACACCCGTCGAGAACGCCCACGCTACGCGCAGGTTGGCCGCATTCTGTGGAGTGATGGACGACAGCTCGCTGTATCGGGAGTTGGCATAATCGCCGGCCGGCATCTGCCATTCGCCGGGCGGGCCGGCGTGAGGCACGGCGATTCTCGCCCCTGAGGGGCTGGCGGTGCCGATGGCGGCGGCGGACGTCGCCTGCGGCCCGTCACCAGCTGCGCTATCCCTTGTCGCTGTTCTCGGCTCGGCACTGCACGCCGACAGGGTCGCGACCAGTAGAGCCGTGAGCGCTCTTCGAGCGTCTGCCGTCATCCTCGTCTCCTCGCTCTCAGCCGGAGTTTACTTGGGAATCAGGTAATCCTGAGCCGCGATGATCTGCCAGCGCCCGTTGCGACGCTGCCACGTATCGGTGAATTGGAATCGTCGGTCGAATGGGCCTTGCTTCCCCCTTCCCCTCAGGTGCAGCACGCCGGTGATCACGTGCACGTCGCCAAAGTCGTGAACCTTCAGGCCTTCATTGCGGGCCCACTCGA
>Ga0193736_1000117_pt1 | contig 11745 bp, 12 predicted proteins | sample L2m1metaG_FD_160566 | JGI IMG/M metagenome (GOLD analysis project Ga0193736, IMG submission 160566) | Soil microbial communities from a riparian zone of the East river system, Colorado, United States - L2m1 | ecosystem: Environmental > Terrestrial > Soil > Riparian zone | place: USA: East River... | reverse complement strand
CGGCGATGTTGGTGGCCGCTGTTTCCACCGCATCGCCAACCGACGGCGTCGGTATCGGCGAGCCGCTGCAGGCGATCAACCCTGCGGAGACGAGCGCGAACATCGAACGACTTGCGACTTTTTCCATCCGCGCCTCCAGGGTTCGAGGGTGACGCCAACTCATGACCATGGCGAACGGGCGGGATCCGTGTATAGAATCTCGCTACTATCTGGCCAATCTCCAGCCTCGCCGCAGTTAACCCCAGGAATCCGGGGCCAACCGGGGCTCTTTCGTCATACCCGCCGCCTCCGGATCGTTCCTTTCTGACCTCGCGGGCTGTCCGAGAAAGGTGACAATCGGATGTTTACCGATGAGCCTGATCCACTTAAGGCGTTGTGATTCCTTCGGTTAAGGAATTGGCACGACATGGTACTCCTAATGCCCCTGAAGGGCCCAACCTCTTCAGTGGAGTCGCTTATGAACCTGCGACGCTTGATAGGTCTCTCTGGAGCCCTATCGTATTTGACGGTACCCGCCGGCCTCGCGGCCCAGGTTGCCGGCGGCGTTGAGTTGTACGGCACACTCATCAACTCCTCGCCCGTAACGAGGAACCTCGGTGGGCTATCCCTCAGCGTTGGAACACCTTACGTGGGTATTCGCGGCAGCGGCGGACTTGGAACGGCGAACCTCAATAACATGCCCAGCGACGCCGGTCTTACGAGACTCGTCTGGGCCACCAACGCAGACCTGTTATTCGGTCCAGTCAACGCCCGGCTTGGCGAAGGCTTCATGCCCTACGGATTTGCCGGCATCGGCCTGGAGAGCGCCGCGGAACCGACGAGCTTCACCGATGCCATCCGCACCTGGAGTTACGGAGGCGGACTTCAGCTCGCCCTCGGCAGCATGCTTTCCGTAAATGGCGAAGTACGCGCCCGCCGCCTCGCTGCGATCGCGACTCGCGCTGACTCGCAGTTCGTGAGGGGGCTCGAGTACCGCGTCGGAGTAGGTCTGCACTTCGGTGGCAGACGACAGCAGCGATCCCCGGTCTACTCGGGGCGAAAATCCGACTCTCGGCGCACGTCCGACAACCCGCCTCGGGCGCCACTCCCGCCCCGACCGGCGACCCGCACGACCTGGCCGGTCAGCACCACCTCTTCGAGCGGAGCCGCTCGAAGAGTGGTGTCCACCGGAGAACAGTACCTCGGGACGCCATATCGGTACGGTGGTACGTCGCCCCGCACCGGGTTCGACTGTTCTGGATTTGTGCAGTACATCTACGGCCAGCAGGGAGTCAATCTGCCGCGGACGTCGCGGCAGATGGCAGGCGCCGGGGTCGCCGTCAATCCCTCCAGACGCTCGCTGGAAGTTGGCGACCTGATGCTCTTCTCGCAGGGCGGACGCATAAACCACGTCGCGATCTATGCCGGGAATGGGCGGTTCATCCACTCCTCATCCAGCGGAAACGGGGTCCGGTACGATGATCTGGACACCAAGCGGGGTAAGTGGTTTGCCAGCCATATGGTTGCCGCTAGACGAGTGACTGGTGACGGCCGCATATTATTGAACGCCTTTACCGGCGTGAACGCGTATAACGGCGGATCTGTGATCGCCTTCGATCAGCTCGACCCACCGGACAGCGCACCCCCACCGTCCAGATGACCACCAGAAAAGTTCCGACCAGGCCATTCAGCGACATCGAAAAGCCGCACGAGACCGTAGCCGATTCAGTCGGCGACGGTGTCGAACGGGAGCCGCTGACGGTTCGGCTGGGGGATTTGTGGAATGACTTTGTCCGGGCCGCAGACAAGCAGCGCGACCCGGACGCTCCGCCGCGTTCCCCATCCGCCGTGCCACTTCTCGACGATATGAAGGGCATCCTTCAGTGGGACTAGCTGGGCTCCGGTCTCCGGTGCCGCCGTCGGCGTGACCCATTGATGCCCGAGGGGTGATTCGGCTCGTCGAGCAACGCCGAATCATCGCCCGGAGCCTTCAGCCAGCGAAGTACGCTCTCGATCGCCGCATCATCCGTGAGCCGGGTTCGCACGCGCGCGGGAGTGACGCCGAAGACGCTTACCCAATGCTGCGAGAATATCCGCGCGGTCTTGTATCCCAGCTTGATGGAGACATCGAGCACGGAATACCCGGGATCGCGGAGGTAGCCGAACCCGCGCAAGACCTTCGCGGCAATGACTAGCCGCTTGGGCGAACCCAGCTGAGCCGTGTCGAGATTCCGGTAAACGCTGACGATGGCGATCCCCGCCTCCATCCCCAGGTCGAGCGCGCTGGCGTACCTGTGCGGCTGATCGAAGAGATTCTCAACGGTGACCGCAAGCTGCCTCGGGAGCTGGCGGAGCCTGTCAGTGAGCGCTTCGATCACGCTGTGGGTCAGGGCGTTTCCCTCCACCTGCTCGACCCTTTCCCGGAACCGATCAGGGGCGTCGTCGAAGTGGTGCAGCACCACATCCTCGAGGCCCATCCGGCCCAGTTGGGCCACCGCATTGAACGCGGGAGCGTTGAGGGTGACGTAGGCAATCAGGGGGAGGGAGGGATAGCGCTTCAAGAGACCCGACACTGCGCTGACGTTCATGATCCCATCCGCTGACGGGTCGAGGATCACGACGCTGACCGGTTTCCGGCGGATGAAGGATTCCAGCTCTTCCCACGACGACGCGACGAGGATCTCGGGATCGTCGGCGAAGACGTGCTTGACGTGGGTGAGGAGCCGCGCGGGCAGGAACGCAGCGACGCTCAATAGGCTGTCGCGCTCATGATTCCTTGAAAGTTGTGGAGGGAATCTCGTCAGCGCGAGAGCAAATGATAAGAAAAGCGCTGTTTTTGATAGGAAACAGGCATTTTCTGATAAGAAAATGGCATTTCCTGATCTGCTGACGGGCTTACGTTGTGGCGTCCCTCAGTTCCGCTTCCCGCCTTTCCCCTCGTCAGGAGATACTCCAATGATCCGCAACCGCCTCTTCACCGCCGTCGCCATCATCGCTTCCGTCGTCCTCACCGCCTGCTCGGATATGACCGCTCCGAAGAACGACGTGTGCCCTATTGTGAGTGGTTCATCGACCTGCAAGTAAAGCGATAGAGGTGGGCTGCCCGGGGAACTACTGGGCAGCCACCGCTGCTTTGCGCATGTTCGAGATTGTCGCAACCACCGGAGCGATCTCTTCCAGGGTCCACGCGGCCGGCGCCACAAAAGGGCCAGCCGGGCGAGGCGTTGAGCGAACAGCACTGAGCGCGGTCTGTGCCTGAAAGGCTATCTGGTGCACCTGGTTTGCTTCGGCAAACGCAATGGCATCTCGCAGAACGCGCTCAGCTGCGTCCGTACGGCCGAAGCGAGCCATGCCTTCGCCTAGGAAGAGCAGGTAATGTGAGCGAACCCAGCAACCCATGGGAGCATCTTCAAGTTCCTTTGCGTAGGCATCAAAAGCGTTTTCCATCCCGTCCAGACTCGCCAGCTCCATTAAGTTCGCAGTAGCCGTCCAGCGTAGCAGTTTCGTCTGCCCCGCCGTGCTCAGAATCATGTGGGTATCGCGCGCGGAATCGCGGAGTCCAAGCTCAGAAAAAAATCCCGCGATATCTTCGAGCACGACGTCTCGGTCGGCTGGCTTCTGAATTAGGTGAAGCGCTTCGTGGGCGAGCTTCAATCCTTCAACGTGCTGTCCGCGACGATGCGCAACAGCCGCCCTACTGTGTAAAGCCTTCCCCTGGATCTCGGGAAGATCTTGGTCGCGGGCCTGCACTATTACGTCGTCCAGAATAGTCTCAGCCTGGGGAATGTTTCCCTTGGCCAGGTAGGTGTTGGCGATACCAACCTGCACCGTCAGAACGCCCGGCTTGTCTCCGAGGGTGTCGGCGATGTACGCAGCCTGTGAGTATGCGCGAGCTGAAGTATCCCAATCGCCATTGCGGCGGGCAGCACCACCGATCGCGACGTGGGCCTCAACGGCAAGGCGCGCGTTTCTCTCCGGACGGACAAGCTTGGCAACAGTCGCAAAGACATCAGTGGCGAGCCCCCAGCTCGCCTCGTAGTCCAGGGAGCGGCCGTACACTAGCAACGAAGTGCAGACGCTGTCGTCTACCGCGCCGCGCTTGGTCACTTCATCCAGAACAGTTGTAAGGATGCTGCGCAGGGTCTCTCCTTCGCCTACGGTCTCAATTGCGGTCCGGACTGCGTGGAGCTGCGCCCAACCGGGCGCGTGTGCTGGCGATGCGGCGTCGGTATAGGCGTCCACGAGTCGCAGGACAGAGAGTCCGGCGAATACAGAACGCCAGGAATCGCTGTCCTCCTTCATGGAGCCCAGTGTATCGAAATAAACCTGATGCCGGATCATGATTGCCTTATTCGGGGGGATTTCGTGACTCAAAAATGCCACTGTTGACGCGTTTAGGAAATGCCTGTTTCGTATCACCTGAGGGGCTATTTCATATCACCCTCCTCAGGGTTAACCCAGCCTGCAAGGGGTTAACGCGGGGGTGGCAGCCGATCCCTAGGGATTCGCCCTGAGGGCGGTATGGACCAATCGGCGAGGCTAAACCACCAGGCATCGGGGCGGGTTGGAGTGGCCTGGATCCGCTTGTGAAGGCCGATAATCTTGCGGGGCTCGTACAGCCAGATGGCCGGCGCATCTTCATTGATGACGGCGTAGGCACGGGTGAATCGTTCGCGGGCATTGGCCGGCTCTGCCGCAAGAGCGCTATCGAGCAGGGCGTCAAACGTTGGATTGCTATACGCACCGTAGTTCCCGCCGTTCTTGCCGATGCCCGAAGTGCCCCAGATTCGCGGCATGTCATCAAGATTCGACGGCAATGTCCACACGCTTAGTGAAGCGTCGAACCTACCTCGACTCTCCATGTCACCCGCAGTGGAGGGCTCGAGGTTGTCCAGCGTCACCCGGATCCCCATGCGCCGAAGTTGTTCCTGAATGAGCGGCCCCATTCGGATCCTGCTCGGGCTGTTCGTCGGGATCATGAGGCTGAAGGCGAGATCTGTCCCGTTCTTCGCCCTCATACCGCGGGCGCCGCGGGCCCACCCCAGCGAATCGAGAAGGTGGCTCGCGCCAACGGAATCGAACGGGAGCTGCGAGCCACTCGCATCCGTAGTTGAATATGCGCGCACCACGGGACCAACCGGCACCAGCGCAAATGTGTCGAGCACGCTCCGTACGAGTGTCTCGCGGTTGAGAGACATGGTGATGGCTCGACGGAGCGTGCGATCAGCGAAGAGCGGGTGCGGGCGGTTCCTGTTGGCCGGGTCGCGGAGGTTGAAGCGAAGAAACACGTAATCCATTCCGGGCAGAGCAATTGTCTTGAGATTGCTGTCGCGCGCGAGCTGGCGCACGTCGTCCGGACGCAACCCCTCGACCAGATCCGCGTCCCCGCTGAACAGGCGGGTAACTGCTGTCGTGAGCTCAGGGGAGACGCTCCAGATGACGCGATCCAGCGTTGCCCGCCCGCGATAGTTGGAAGTGTCCGCTACTATTTCCACCGAAGCGCCCTTATCCCACTTTCGCAGGCGGAACCGTCCCGATCCTATTGGGGCCGGCACACTGCTGCGCAGCGAGTCGAGCGGAATCTTCTCCAGCTGGTGCGCGGGAAGTATGAGTAGCTGCGCCGCTGCATTGAGAAACCGGGTCAGCGACTTCTCTCGAAACCAGAAGACCGGAGTGAGTGAATCGGGCATCGTAACGGAGTCGATGTTTGCCAGAAGCGAATGCGCGTGGCCGCCGAGTGCCGGATTCTTGTTGAGACCGAATGTGAACTGGACGTCCCGTGCCGTGACAGCCCTGCCATCGTGCCACCTGGCGCGCGGGTTGATGTGAAAGGCCAGGCTCATGGAGTCAGGCGACCAGCGCCATCCGTCGGCGAGCTCGCGGCGAAACCCTTTCTCGTCGTGCGTGTTCAGATCCGTTCCAACGTCAGCGAGGTAGTCATAGATCTGTTCGGTGATCTGCTTTGCCTGGGTGGTGGCAACAAACGGCGGGAAGAGCGTCCCCGGATCCCTAGTCGTCGAGATGACGAGGGTACCACCTGGCTCACCACCGGCACGAGCTCCGGATTGCTCACCGCATCCGGTACCCAACAGAGCCAGCGCCAGCACAACGGGCTTCCTCATGGCAGGGAAGGTAGCGCCGCCGTTAGCGCGGGGAAGGCACTAACTGACCAAATGATATAAAATCGACATTCGGATGATATAAAACTGACATTGACCAACTTGCCCAACTGTGGAAATCTCCATGAGACATGGGAGACCCGGCTACAAACCGTATGGGAGAAGCAGCAACAAAGCGCATGGATGCAATGCCCACCTTTCAGGTGGCCCATCTTCGACGCGACGGCCAGGACGTGATCATCGTCCCCGTCGATCGGTCTTTTGGGAAGAGATCGCCGGCGGAGCAGGCGCGCATCCAGGAAGCATTCCAGCGGAGCGCGGCGTCAGTCGACCTGCCCGGCGTAGTAGTGCCGGTCTGGGAGGATGCGTCGGGCAGAATGGCGTTTCGCGCTCCGCCTCCCTGGCACGAATTCCTGAAGAGCATAGACATGGTCTATGTCGCAACAGCGCTGAATCGCAGTCTGAGTCTGGAGTAGAGGCACCCGCGCGTCTCCATCGGAGACGTTCTTGATGTTCAAGGATCATTTCTCCGATCGCGCGGCCCTCTACGCCACCTGTCGCCCGCTGTATCCTGATTCCCTGTTCACGCATCTGGCCGGACTGACGCGAGAGCACCGCGCAGCCGTCGACTGCGGCACCGGCAACGGACAAGCTGCGATCGGACTGACCAAACATTTCGACCGCGTGTTCGCCACTGATCCGAGCGAAGAGCAGATCAGCCGTGCGATTGTGCACGAGCGAATCGCATACTCGATCTCGCGCGCGGAGTCCATCGCGCTTCCCGACTTCTCGGTCGATCTCGTGACGGCGGCGCAGGCGCTCCACTGGTTCGACGCTCCCGCGTTCTTCCGTGAGGCGCAAAGGGTCCTCGCCGCCGGCGGAGCGATTGCCGTGTGGGGTTACGGCGACCCCATTCTGGACACCGACTCGCTGCATGAAACGTTGCGCGCGTTCAACCGCGGGACGCTCGAGCAATACTGGTTTGCCGAGCGGCAGCTGCTCCTCGATGGCTACCGGACGATTCCATTCCCGTTCGATGAGGTGGCCGTTCCGCCGCAGCAGCTCGAAGTACGGTGGACGCTACCCGAGCTCGCCGGTTATCTGCGCACCTGGTCTTCCACGGCGCGATACGCCGCTCGGCACGGATTCGACCCGGTGATCGAGGTCGAGCAAACGCTGTCCAGGGATTGGGGAGATCCTGCGAAGCGACGCCTCATCCGCTGGCCTCTGCATCTCCGCGCTGGAAGAGTCCGCGCATAGCGGAATCCACACACCGACACAGTTGAATCCGAAGGCTCCCGCGGTGATACTCCCTTCGTGATCAATCCAACTCCAGGTCCCACGCAGTCCGCCTGCACCGTAGTCATGGCTCTGTGCTTCATTGTCGTCGCGGTGGCGTCCCGCGCCGAGGCACAGCACACCGGCCACGGAACGACGCGCAACGTACCGGCGGACACGATGGCGACAGCCCCGACGACGCCGAGCCGGGCGGTGAGAGACTCCGGAGTGGTCGGCGATTCGCTTCTCAGGCTGTGCAAGCCGCGCGTCATGCATTCCATCGACGCCTACTCGACGTGCATCGGCGATGGAATCGCGTCCCTTTCGTCGGCGGGCAACATCACGCTGGCGATGGGCACGCTCGACTACGTCGTCCACAGTGATCCCTCTCTGGTTTTGCTCGGTCACCCGCTCGCCCACGCGCTCGGCTACGCGGTTCGATCGACCCCGGCGACAGCAACGCGACTGCTCACCCAGTGCGACGACCGGTATCAATCAGGTTGCTATCACGGAATTCTCCAGCGCTACTTCGACGCGCGAATAGGGATGCCGATCGCGCAAAAAGTGCTGCTCGCGCCCTGCGATGGATTGCGAGGCACGGGAGAGCAATTCCGGTTGTTCGACTGCCTGCACGGGACGGGTCACGGCCTGATGATGTACCACCGGTACGACGCCAACGCGTCGCTCAAGGATTGCGACCGGCTCGCCGAGGAGTGGGATCAGCGCAGCTGCTACGGCGGAGTGTTCATGGAGCACAACATGGGCGCGCGGATGCAAACCTTCGGCGATGGCAAGTTTGGAATGCATCGCCACTCCACGCCGGCTCCTTCGGTCGTCCTCTTCAAGCCCAAGAATCTGCACTACCCGTGCGATGCGACTCCGGCGCGCTATCGCACGGAGTGTTATGAGCTTCAGGGCGACCTGATTCTTCCGGCGGTCAGGCAGGACTATCGGAAGGCCGGCAAGGTGTGCGACGGTGCGGGCACTCCCGACCTCGTTCGGGCGTGCTATCTCGGCCTCGGTAGAAACGCGTCGGGAGCCGCTGCGTTCCAGTACAAGGGAATCCGGAAGCGTTGCGACCTCGCGTCCCCCGCCGGAATGCCGTTCTGCTATCAGGGCGCGGTGCGACATCTCGCGTACGCGCCGAGCGAGCTGCCGCGCGGCATCGCCTTCTGCAAGTCGTTGCCGAACGGCGAAGTACGGGCACGCTGTTGGGGCGGAGTGGGACTGCAGATCGGCGGATTCTTCCCGGATTTGCCTTCCCGTCAGCGCGCGTGCCGTTCGGAGTCGCCCGCCGACGTGGCCGCGTGCGGGGAGGGAGCAGGCTTGTGATCGGCTCCGAGGCGAGGGACCATCACTGGCTCGCGACGAGGCGTTAACAGGGAGAACCAGATGGAGCGACGAAAAATTGGTTCCCTTTCCGTGACGGTGGTCGGGATCGGCTGCAACAATTTCGGCGGCCGCATCGACGAGAAGCGAACCGAAGAAGTCATCAACGCGGCACTGGACGCGGGGATCAATTTCTTCGACACCGCCGATTCGTACGCCAACGGAAAGAGCGAAGAGCTACTCGGGAGCTTTCTCGCCGGCAGCCGAGCAGAAGCGATCATCGCCACCAAGTTCGGACTCAAGATTGAGGGTCAGGGCCAGGGTGCGCGCCCGGAATACATCCGGAAGGCATTCGATGCGAGTCTACGGCGCCTCAAGACGGACTATGTCGACCTTTACCAGCTGCACACTCCGGATCCAGACGTGCCCATCGCGGAGACGTTGGGAGCACTCGACGAGCTGGTGAAATCGGGGAAGGCGCGAGAGATCGGTTGCTCGAACTTCTCAGCGGAGCAGCTACGCGAGGCGCGGACGGTTAGCGACTCGCGCCCGGCGTCTGCGCGGTTCGTAAGTGTTCAGAACGAGTACAGTCTGCTCCACCGCGAGCCGGAGGACGAAGTGCTCGCTGAATGCGAGCGACAAGGGCTCGCGTTCCTTCCCTTTTTTCCCCTCAAGAGCGGTCTCTTGACCGGCAAGTATCGAAAGGGCCAGCCGATCCCGCAGGATACGCGCGTCGCCAGGTTCGAGCGATACAGGGCGCTGCTGACCGAGGATAACCTCGACAAGGTCGAAACGCTCATTCAGTTCGCGGAGTCGCGCGGACACACGCTGCTCGAGCTCGCCTTTTCCTGGCTGCTTGCGCACCGCGTCGTTGCGTCGGTAATAGCGGGCGCGACATCGGCGAAACAGGTTCGAGACAATGCGGGGGCCGCGAAATGGAAGCTCACCGCCGCCGATCTCGAGGAAATCGACTCCCTTCTGCGCGCCACCGTGTGACCCGTCCGCGCCCCAGCGTGCAACGGGCGACTCATCCGTAGATTTGCGGCCAATCGCCAAAGTCGAACTGACGTGCGCCGAAAAATACAAGTGGGCCAAGGGGTGGTAGCTGGCGCGCACGCCCATTTAGGTTACGCGTCATCCATAACACTGGAGACAACAGTGAAGCGAATCATGCTTTCTGCTCTTGCCGGCGCGGTCGCGATGACTGCTGGCGCATCTACGGCTGGCGCGCAGTTCTCGTCGAATCCGTTCCAGATCGGCGGCGCGGCTGGAATAGCATTCCCTGCGGGCGATCTGGGCGACGGTGCGAACCTTGGCTACAACGTCACGCTGGCGGTGGGCTACAAGCCAATGATGTCGCCGATCGGCGTACGTGTTGAAGCCGCCTACAATGAGTTCGGCGCTGAAGATGGTTTCGAAAAACTCAACGTTCCCGCTTTCACCGGCAATCTCGTTTACGCGCTGCCCGGCGTCAGCTTTTCGCCGTACATCATCGGCGGTGCGGGTCTCTACACGCCGAACATTGCCCTGGACGGTGGCAGAGAGAACAAGTTCGGGTTCAATGTTGGCGGTGGCATCAAGCTCCCGCTCAGCTCCAGCTTCGAGACGTTTGTCGAAGCCCGGTACAACAAAGTATCCGTGGATAACGTGAATTTCAGCTTCATTCCAGTCACCGTCGGGATAATGTGGTAGAGCGTTGAGCTCCGGACAAAAGAAAATGGCCAGCCTCGAGAGGCTGGCCATTTTGCTATGAGGATTGCGGACTGACTGCGCAGCTTATTGAACGGCGTTGATCATGTCGAAGATCGGCAGGTACATGGCCACGACCATGCCACCGACGATTACGCCGAGGAACACGATCATGATCGGCTCGAGCAGCGAGAGCAGGTTGCTGACTGCCGCATCGACTTCCTCGTCGTAGAAGTCCGCGATCTTGGACAACATCTCGTCCAGACCACCGGTCTGCTCACCGACCGCGATCATCGAGATGACCATGGGCGGGAACACTTTCGACTTCTGCAGCGGCTGTGCGATCGTGTCTCCGCCGGCGATCGAGGATCTCGACTGCATGATCGCGTCCTGAATGACCCGGTTGCCGGCCGTCTTGGCCGTGATCTCGAGGCCTTCCAGAATGCTGACGCCCGAGCTGATAAGCGTTCCCAGCGTGCGGGTAAAGCGCGACACCGCGGACTTGCGGAGCACGTCGCCGAGGACCGGCACGCGCAGCATGAATCGGTCTACGACCAGCTTGCCACTGTTCGACGCGTAGTACCTCTTGAACATGAAGACGCCGACGATGCCGATTGCGCCCAGCGCCCACCAGTACGCCTTGAGGAAGCGCGATGCGCCGATGACGATGCGGGTTGGCATCGGTAGCGCCATTCCCACCGACGAGAACATGTTTTCGAACACCGGGATGACGAAGAGCAGCAGCGTCACGATGGCGATGCCGGCGACGCTCATGATGACCGCCGGATAGATCATGGCTCCCTTCACCTTTCTCACCAGCGCGTCGTTCTTCTCGAGGAAGGTCGCGAGGCGCATGAGGATCGTGTCGAGAATACCACCGGCTTCACCGGCGGCGACCATGTTGACGTACAGGTTGGTGAATGCGCGCGGGTGCTTTGAGAGCGCGTCCGCCACCGTGTTTCCCGACTCAACGTCGAACACCACTTTCTTCGTGACTTCCGCCAGCGCCTTGTTATCCGTCTGCTCGGCGAGAATCGTGAGGGCCTGCACGAGCGGCAGACCGGAGTTGATCATCGTCGAGAACTGACGGGTGAAGATGACGATGTCGCGGGTCTTGATCGCTCCGCGGCCGATCTTCTTGACGGCGTCCTGGTCGATCTTGACGACGCTGAGTCGCTGCTTTCTGAGCTGCGAGATGACGTCATCGCGCGACGCGGCATCGATGGTAGCCGTGCGCAGGTCGCCGTTGAACGCTCTCGCCGTGTAAGTAAACGTAGCCATTGTCTAATCCCCTTTTAACGCTTAGCTGGGGAGCCCGGTGCGGGCCTCCCGGTCGGCTTTCCGGCCGGCG
>Ga0193736_1000113_pt1 | contig 12192 bp, 7 predicted proteins | sample L2m1metaG_FD_160566 | JGI IMG/M metagenome (GOLD analysis project Ga0193736, IMG submission 160566) | Soil microbial communities from a riparian zone of the East river system, Colorado, United States - L2m1 | ecosystem: Environmental > Terrestrial > Soil > Riparian zone | place: USA: East River... | reverse complement strand
TTCTCCCCGGGATATTCATAATATTTATGATTCAATACTAGGAGGATTTAGTCATGCTGACATTGAAAGCTTGAGAAGAAACGTACTTTATTTCTTGTGCAAAAAAGCTGATTTTCATGGAAACGCCGTAAGGAAGGCATTTAATTATGGATTTTTGGATAATTTGAGCGGCAATAAACATCTTAAACAAAGAGCTGAAGAGATTCTAAAAGGCAAATATAGATTAAATTTTCAACATGTATCAGAAGTACTTGGTACTGAATTTTCAGAAATACAAATTGAAATCATCAAGTCGTTACTAGAGGATAGATTAAGATCAGATGTTGAGAAAATTAGATCACTTGAAGGAGTAATAAAGAGTCTTAGCGCAATAGCTGATATGAATTTAAAACTTCTCAATAAAATAACAATATTTCAATTTGATGAATTTGATTCAAAGAAAGAATCATTAGAATTCATAAAAGCAATAATCAACGCACACATTCCATCTTCAATTCTTATGTTAATTCTCACTCCTTCCTCATATGATGAAATTAAGAAAGAGAATTCTTCAGTCTTTGATAGATTAGAAAAGGCGAATTATAAGATTGATCTTGCAGGATCGAACACTCTTGGTGAATTAAAAGACATTATATTTGAATACATAAAGCACTACGATAATAACGGCAATTTTGGTCCTGAACATGAAAGTGATCTTGAATCGAAAATAAAATTAGTCTATGATGAATTTCCTGACTTTAGGAACGTAAGGTCAATGTTGAATATATTTTACCATACTACAGAACAAGCTTCAAAAAAAGGTTCCTATATACTAGATGAGTCAATAATTGATGAGGCCATAAAATCCACTTATCCCGGATCCAAAATAAGAGGCAGTTTGATGAATGTGCCATTATCGGACTTTATTCAGATAAAAAGAGGAGTAGATGACATTGAAACGATTGAGCCTAACATACGTGAAGCAATTCGTAATCTTTTGACATTAACAAATTATGAAGGTTATGTTAATGAGCTCAATTTTGACAACAAAGTGGGCGAGGGAATAGATGTTACATACAACGATAGTTATGGATCAAAAATTGCCGTATCAGTTGCAATCAAGAACGAGCCAATAAAAACACGGGCCCAAATCTCAAATGCGTCGAAGTCACTTAGTATTGTAGATAAACTCGTAGTGCTCACAGGAAATACAAGTCGCCCTCTGGGGGGAACTTCCAGAAATGGAAATGACGTTACAACAATTGTCAATATGGATAATACCAAGATTGTAGATTTAATATACTTTAATGAAAAGTATAAAAAACAAGAAATTTTAAATGATGATTTAGAAAGAGCTATTACTCTGGCCCGCTCTATAAGATTATGCTGAGTTTTGAATTATATGGATAATCATGTAGACAAGAAGAAACAATTACCTCATCATGGAAGCGTTTCAATAGTACCAAATATTGGAAAATGATCACTGTATCCAGTATTTGGCTTTCTGTGCTTTGGAATTCGCCCGTTAGTCCTGAAGTACTCAAATGTCATTGGAATTCCCCTTTGCGCAGGATGATATTTTTCTGGGTTCATTGAAACAAAATAATCATCAGAAAGATTCTCCCCAATAGTTAGTCCTTCATTGAACACCCTGACTTTTTCTGGATTCATCTTTAATTTCTGAACACCTAACAATAAACCTCTTGAGATCATAAACTGGTCAAAAAGGTTTGTTGAATTATTTCTCCAATGGTAATAGGAAAATCCAGAAAGATTCCACATGCAATTATAAAGATGGGGAGTGCATTCAAGGTAATGCTGTTTATCGGTTTTATCTCTATCGGTATTTCTAAAGATCTCCAATGATTCATTTAATTCGACGAATACCTCCTTGTCATTTTTGGCGCGGAGAAATTTTGAAATACTTTTATCAAATGGATCATCATTAAAATCACCCATCAAAAGTACGTTCTTGTTCCACCTTGTATTGATGGTATCAACATAGCTCTTATCGGAAAGAATTTCATGTGGCAAATACTTGATCTCCTCTAAGGGAATTTTTAATAGATCATCAATAATTCTTCCGCAATTCTCTGCAACCATACATCTTGAGAATTCTGTATCATATTGGTCAAATCCGTCTTTTTTTCCTCTCCTTGAAGGCCAATGGTTAACCAAAACCAACAATTCGGCATTATTCTCCTTTATTCGCAATCTTGCCAAAAGTATATCCCTAGTTGGGTATCGAAAGTTTATTCGAAACGATTTGGTTTCAATACAATCAAAGATATCCTTTGAATAAACCAGACAGGTATCAATACCTCTAATATCAGATCCATCTATGAACTTAGCAATTTCATAGTAGCTAGGGCGAACTTTTTCACACAAGTCTCTGGCTAGTTTTTCTGATTCAATTTCACAAAAACCAAGCAAATCTGGAGGATTGCCATTATTCATAATCCTTAGAGGTTTGCTCAAATTCTCTATCTTTCTACTGAGAACCTCTGTGGTCCATCCTTTTTCAGGAATGAATTCTAGATCAGTTGCTATTTCACTTGAATTTACATCAAAAAGATTTTGTAAATTCCAAAACGCAACACTAAATTCCATCATATATATTTTATATAGCGACATAAATTAGCATTTATCTAGCATTTGTCTCGCGGTTAGCCACTTCCGTTGTCCATGGAATATATTACAAGATCTCATCGTTATGTCTTCATAATGATTATTTGATTTGGTTAAAAATTATGTTACATGATATTAGCGGTTGAACACTGATATCTATTTATAATATGGATTACATCCGAGTTAATTGACTTTGAAGTACAGCACGAGTTTTTCTACATTATTGCCCATTTTGGCCTTGGGCCTTTTAATGGCGTTTGTGTCTGTTCTTTCAAATGAGCATGCGTTTGCATCAGGATTACCTACTAAATCCACCGAAAGCAAACGAACCGTAGATAAGGTTGTAATTTTTATTTTCTCCGATGGTCTAAAAAGCCAATTTACTAATGCAAAACCAATCCTTGACAAGTATGGATTCAAGGGAACTTTTGATGTAGTGTGCAATTATGTTGATACTAAAAATGGTTATATGGATTGGGACGAAATAAAGGAATTACATGATGAAGGTCATGACATCGGCTCGCATAGCATGACACATGAACGTCTTACAGACATTTCAAAGGAATCCATAGAGTATGAAGTTGGAGAATCCAAAAAATGTCTCGATGACTATGGGATAACACCTACAAGCTTTGAGTACCCATTCAGCACAGGGTCTGAGGATAAGAATATTGTAGATATCATTGCTAAACATTATGAGTTTGCAACTAGAGGAAACGATCCGCTAATGTTTCTAAGGTGTGATGGTCTCAAGCAATATGGTCAGGATGATTGTAAGACATTTGCAGACAATGGTACCCCTACTTATGCCAACAAATATTCTATAAGGAATTGGAGCCATGATTTTGAGATTGTAGAAAATTCGTATAGTGAATCTGAGGCATTAGATAGATTCATTGAAGTTGTAAACAGTCAATCACAATATAATAAAGATGGAACTATAAACGCGATACCAATTATCATGTACCATGATATTGGTTACGATAACGAAGGCGCAATAACTAATGTAGATTTGTTTGGAAAGGAAATGAAATATCTTAATGACAATAATTTTCATGTGATAACGATATCGGATCTCTCATACGATGAAAATAATGATTACTTATATGTAAATGATATTGCACTAGAACCAGAATTACCTGGTGAAAACGTTACTGCTCCTATTGTTAAACCAACAGAGAATGTCACGGCTAATGTTACAGCTCCAGTTGAAGTGCCAGCAATAAACGCTACTGCCAATGTTACAGCTCCAGTTGAAGTGCCAGCAATAAACGCTACTGCCAATGTTACAGCTCCAGTTGAAGTGCCAGCAATAAACGCTACTGCCAATGTTGCAGCTCCAGTTGAAGTGCCAGCAATAAACGCTACTGCCAATGTTGAAGCTCCAGTTGAAGTGCCAGCAATAAACGCTACTGCCAATGTTACAGCTCCAGTTGAAGTGCCAGCAATAAACGCTACTGCCAATGTTACAGCTCCCTTGATATCTTCAGAAAGAAATGAAACACTTGATATTGTGAGGAAAGTGTTAGGAATAGATTAACCTCATCCTTCCATTTGCCTGTACTTGAATTTTAAAAAATATAAATAATTCTTCAGAGGTTAATCCTTTAGGGCAAGTGTCCATCACAAATTATTAATTCCATAAATACTACAATCAGCGTGAAACCCAGATCATCCTATTATTCTACTTATGCTGCGGTCTTATCATTTTCCAATAGAAAATGATTGAACTTCACTTCAAAGTAAATCTCAGATATTCTTGAATGGTTAGTTCAAATATCAAGTTTCTAATTCTGCTGCTGAACTCTCAAAGATACCCTTTCAACCGTATGTGGATTAGATACTATAGTATATAAGAAATAGATGTATTGGTAAACGATGATGACATAGATGAGGAGTACATTTGATCCTGCTTGGCAAAATGAGTCTTACAATTATGATTCAGCCTGCATCGAGATAGCTAATAAATTAAGTCTACTTGAGGAACTCTCATTAAATGACATTTATTCGTTTATTAAAGGCGCCTCATCAAAATATCACTTAACACGAACTCCCAAATTTCCAGATATAATAAAATATTTACCAATTGACAGTAATATTAGAAAAACAATGATGGTTAGGCCTATTAAAACTGCATCTGGTTTACTAGTAATTACGGTTATGGCAAAACCCTATGACTGTCCACATGGAAAATGTATTTATTGTCCTGGAGGAAAGGAATTCAATATTCCTTTAAGTTATACAGGAAAAGAGCCGGTTACAAAATTAGCGCAAAAATTTGAATTCGATCCAAAATCACAAGTTGCTTCTAGATTGGAACAGGAAGTATCACGGGGGCATAATCTCTCAAAGGTAGAATTAGTTATTGTTGGAGGAACCTTCCCTTTCATGCCGCAAGATTATCAACGAAACTTTGCAAAGGAATGTTTTGATGCATTGAACGGTCTAGAATCTGTGTCATTACAGGAAGCACAAAAATTAAATGAAACAAGTAAAATTCGATGTGTAGGATTTACAGTCGAAACGAAACCCGACTATTGCAAGAATACTCATATCGATTTGATGCTTGAACTTGGTATTACTCGAGTTGAGATAGGTGTTCAATCTTTACAAAAAGATGTTTACAGAAATATTAATCGCGGTCACACTATTGATGATGTCTATGATTCATTTCAAGTTGCAAAGGACTCTGGATACAAAATTGTTGCTCATATGATGCCCGGATTGCCTGGTTCTACTCCTGAAAAGGATCTTGAAGATTTCCGCAAACTGTTTGAAGATCAACGTTTAAAACCCGATATGCTTAAAATATATCCAACGTTACTGTTACGCGATACTGGATTGGCTAAATTATATGAAAAAGGTCTTTACAAACCATATCCTGATGATATGTTCATCGATTTGTTACTTGAAATGAAAAAAACTGTTCCCTCATGGGTAAGAATAATGAGAATTCAACGTGAGATAGAATCTGAATATATTATTAATGGTAACAGTGGCAGTAATATACGACAGATCCTGCAGCAAAAATTAAGAGAACAAGGTTTACACTGTAATTGCATAAGATGTCGAGAGGTAGGAATAAGAAAACTTAGTCGTCAGGATGTTAATATAAATCTTAAACGAATTGATTATGATTCCTCCGATGGTAAGGAAGTGTTTTTAAGTTTGGAAGATTCTGACAAAAAAGTTCTATTCGGATATTTAAGATTAAGAAAACTGGCCAAACCACATCGAACAGAATTGAAAGAAAAGGATGGAATGCCGTCAGCAATTGTGCGTGAATTGCATGTACTGGGGCAATTGGTGGATATAGGGAGGAATAGTGATTTTACGACTACTTCTCAACATAAGGGGTATGGATCTAGATTGCTGGAAACAGCCGAAGAAATTGTAAAAAATGAATTCGGCATGAATTCAATTTCTATCATAAGTGCAATAGGTACGAGACAGTATTACAAGAAATTTGGATACGAATTAAACGGACCATATGTATCAAAGGTGTTGTAATGAAATGAAGAAAGAAATTATAGGAAAAGGTACTTGGATTGATAAACTGGCTTCTACTATCATTAAAAGAGAAAAGGATATCGGAAGATCTCTGGAGTTAGTTTTAGTTGAGAGCGGCCTAGGCGCATCTGGTTTTCCACACATAGGTAGTCTGGGTGATGCTGTTAGGGCCTATGGAGTTTCTCTTGCCATAAAAAATTTAGGCTATGAGTCAAAGTTAATTGCATATTCTGATGATTTGGATGGGCTAAGAAAAATACCATCCGGGTTACCTGAATGGTTGACTGATTATATAGGCAAACCCGTTTCTAATATACCAGATCCTATAGGTGAATGTCATGAATCCTACGGCGCTCATATGAGTAGTTTGTTACTTGATGCGTTGGACAGACTTGGGATAAATTACGAATTTCTGAACGCTGCAAAAGTCTATGGAAATGGCATGTTGTCAGATCAAATAGATAAAATCTTGACTAACGCTCCTAATCTTGGTAACAAAATCGAAGAAATTGTAGGTCAATCAAAATATAAAGAATCTCTTCCATACTTTCCAATTTGCGAATCATGTGGAAGACTTTACGTAGCAAACGCCGAGAAATATATGAGAGAAGAAAGGAAAGTTAGTTATGTCTGTAGTGGAACTAAATTAGGTAACAATGAGATAAAAGGATGCGGTTATACAGGAGAGATTCCAATAACTACTGGCAAGGGAAAACTTGCATGGAAAGTAGAATTTGCTGCGAGATGGAGCGCACTAGATATTCGATTTGAGGCTTATGGCAAGGACATAATGGATTCGGTAAGGGTAAATGACTGGGTATCAGATGATGTACTTGCTTACGCACATCCATTCCACGTAAAATATGAAATGTTTCTTGATAAAGGGGGTAAGAAGATAAGCAAGTCCATCGGCAATGTGCTTACTCCACAAGTATGGTTACGCTATGGAACGCCTCAATCTCTATTATTGCTTTTATTCAAGAGAATAACTGGGACAAGGCAAGTTGGCATCGATGATATTCCTACCTTAATGGACGAGTATGATAATTGTGAGGATATTTATTTTGGCAAGAAGAAAGAGGACAATGAAGATAAGCTCATTAAGACAAAAGGGTTATACGAATATATTAATCACCTTAGGGGCTCCGAAGAACCGCTTCAACATGTTCCTTACATGCTCATGGTTCAACAAGCATCTTTTTTTTCAGGAAATGAAAGGATAAAAAAAATCTTTGATAGGTTGGTAAAATATAAAGTTGCGAGTGAACTAACTATGGATCTAGAACAAAAAATTCAATTGGCGTGTAACTGGTCTGATGACCATACCTCCACTGAAAAATTTGATATAGTCCTGACTGAAAAGGAAAAACTGATAATACGAAAAATATTGGAAGGCCTTGAAATTGAAGATCCCAATTCCAATCTAGATGCTGAAAAAATACAGCAATTAATTTACGAAACTTCGAAGGAAAACGAAGAGCAACCTAAAAAAATATTCAAACTGATGTACAAAATGCTGATAAACGCAGACAGTGGGCCAAGACTTGGTGGTTACATTACTGATCTAGGAAAGCACAGAATTCGTTCTATCCTTGACTCCTATGTCTCTTGATGTGTAAACCGCGACAAGACTTAACTAATTGACTTGAGATTGGGGTTGTAGAAAGTTGACTTGATAATTAACCTTGAAAACATCCATTAGATTGGAATGGCAACTGCCCTCCACTGATTCTCAAAACATATAGGCAAGAGATAGAATGTATATTTGGAGGTCACAATTAGATTGTCACTTGACTTTAAGAAAATGATTGACATACTATTGGAACAGAAACCGGATATTAATTTAGAGCAAATAAAAGAGCTCATAGAAGATAAAAAGAGAATGATAGGAGCGGGTTACTTGACTGATCAGGGTGCCTTATTCCTTGTGGCTGCTGACTTGGGCGCTACTTTTGATAATGTTCAACGAACAAAAAGGGGAATTAAGGATCTGTATATTGGGGCAAGAGATTTAGATTTAACCGTGAGACTTCTTAATAGTTATCCGATAAGGACTTTTACAAAAAAGGATACAAACGAAAATATTGAAAATAGAACTATATCTGTTTATGATGCCGGTGGGAGCATAAAAGTAAGGCTATGGGATAATTTAACTCACGTGATTGAGGATAATCAATTGAAGCCAGGAGATTTTATACAAATAAAAAATTGCTATGTAAAAAGTGCCCTAAACGGAAAACCCATCATAAATATTGGGGAGGGCGGTAATATATCTCCTTATCAAGGTAACGATGCTTCTATTCCGGATATTGATGGCATAACATCAAACATAGATAACATCAGGTCGGAAAAAGAGAACGTAGTAGTGTCCGGACTAATCAGTTCTATTCCCAGGATAATAGAATTTACTGATTCGCGAGGAGAGCAGAAAAAATCATTACAAACCATGTTGTCAAATGATACCGGAGATAGAAAACTAAGGGTTGCATTATGGAACATTGACGAAGATAGTTTACCAAAATTTTTTCAAATGGATATTCCTGTCAGAATCATCGGAGCTCGAATAAAGGAAGGTAATCTGCAATATGGTAATGGAGACTATGAGATTCACGGTGACGAGGGTACCATTATAGAATTGAAGGAAAAACCCCGGGACTATGAAGTTCATTCGATTAGAATAATAACTGATGGAAGAACCGAGAATGGTACTGTAAATTATGTCGGTGTAGATAAGGATAAAAAATTGGTTTATGTCATCCTCCAAGGACTTTCAGATAAAGTAACTCCCAATTCAATATTGGACTGTATACCCAGCAGGATATTTGGGAATATGGTATTTCTAAAAGAAGATTCGTACTTGGAATTAGTAGAAAACAAATCATTTCCTGCACTTGAAGAATGTGTTGCTAAAATAAAGGATATAAAAACAGTAGGTGAATCATACATTGTAGAATCAATTATTTTGCAGCAACCAAATACCGCACAAGTGAATACGAAAACTGGGGAATTGGTTTCAGTTACAGATACCTTGATAGGTGATGATACTGGTGAAATTCGACTTGTTGGTTGGCGTGATAGTAGCAATGAACTGGGAAAGGTAAAAGTTGGTGATCGAATAAGAATCATAGGTGCTTTACTAAATACGGGTAGAGAAGGAAAACTAGAATTGACACTCAGGAAGGATTCGTCGATTATTAATCTCATATAAAGTATCAGATAATAGATGACTGACTAATTCGCCGAATGTACTGATTAGTTAGTTGCTCAATTTTTATTTTACATAAAGGACAACGTTATTTATGGTAGCAAATTTAGAATAAAAACTTGTAATTTGGATGATATCAACCATAATCATTTTAGAAAATTATCATATTAGTGACCTGTCAACCGCAATCTTCATTCTTCGCATCCTATGCCATCCGCATCAGAATCAAAACCATGAGTGTCAGGCAATATTACTTTGAAATTCCTGAATGGAATATCAGCACAAATCAATTTGGATGAATAAGTTGTGATACAGATCTCTGGATACGAAGAGTCACAACCTTCTGTTGAATTGGAGTCAGATTCAGAACTCTCTGTTTGACTCGCATTTGCCATTATTTGAGGCCGAGTCTGATTTTGATCCACCTGTTCTTGCTTTTGTTCTTGTTCTTGCTGTTGTTCTTGTTCTTGCTGTTGTTCTTGTTCTTGCTGTTGTTCTTGTTCTTGCTGTTGTTCTTGTTCTTGCTGTTGTTCATCAGTGCGAGTTGCTTGTGTCTCATTAGCGCTGACATCATCAGAAGCTGATGTAATATTAGCTCTACTCAGCATATTTTGACTCACGAATTCTTTAGCTTCATCTTCTGTGAACTTTCCTGTTTTTACTAGTTCATTAATCAAGTTATTTTCTGTAACATCATCGGAAGCTGATGTATCGAATGTACCCGAAGTTGGTCGATCCTGTTGCTGTTCTTGTTCCTGCTGCTGTTGCTGTTCTTGTTCCTGCTGCTGTTGCTGTTCTTGTTCCTGCTCTTGCCGATCCGCATCAGGAACATCATTGCTTCGAGTCATATTTTGATTGTCACTGTCCTGTCGATTTACTTCTTCAGTATTTTGACCGGCTTCATCATCAACATATTTTTCCTCAAAGTAATTTGTATTCTCAAAACAACGTACTATTTCATAGTCTCCCAATTTCTCTCCAACCTTGTTAGCTAAATCTATACAGTTTCTCACATCTTCCTTTGCATTCTTGTAAACAACAGAATCCTTGAATTTGTTATAGTCTACTTTGTCGTCGTCCTTATCTCCGTTTCTAATGTCTTTAACCATTTCTCCCATACTTTCATAGTCCTCCCAAATCTCCTCCACGGCGAATGCCTGAAAACTGGTCGCAGTAATAGAAAAAACAGAAAGAGTAATCATAAAATAAAGATAGTAAATTTTCACCATCATTCGAATTTCCTTTGTTTATCCTCAACACTATGACAAATAAGGATTTGTGTTAGCATATACTATCTTTTTATATTTTAGGTTTGTAGCAAAGATGTGTCCATCCAGATATTTCTAGATTCAATCAAGAGTCCAGCGACAAAGCACTTGGCAAGGAATTCTAGGAGGGTTACGACCCAAAAAATCTTTCAGTAATATTTGAGCCTGTTGTATCGAACCAGAATTCTGAGTATCAATTAAGCGATCCAACTTTGAGACCGAGTCTGGGAATGAAAATAAAGAAACTCCTGACCATTCGTAAAAACTGTCATTCGAAGATAGTTTTTTCCGAAATTAAAATCTTCGATGCGTTACTTTTTACAGTAGGTGTGGATCTCGGGAATGTACGCTGCAGGACAGGACTGCAAAGCAGTTACTGTTATTCGGTAACACAAAGTGTAATCACCACTATCGCTCTTATCTTGTACACATACATCGTGCATAAATTGTTGGTGTAATGTAAGATCCTATCTGATTTGTGAGCGTTACTAACATTGATAATGCAATGGCTGTTATCATTAGATATTTTTTAGTAAACATCATTTGAGTGTTATTCAATAAACTACTTAACAATTCAAATTTACGCGCCATTTTATTTCTACATAGGCTTGAGGGTTAGATGTTTGTATTAGAGGGTTTAAATAAAATTTTGACATTGACTGATACAGTCCATCTTGAATTCATTTGTTAGGATGACTATTGGTTGGTGCTTTCTTTCACCGGATAAGCGCCAATCAATTTAGTTCAATACATTAAATAATAAAAATAGGCAGGTGGGATTTACCTGGTCCACCCCAATATTTATATGCGGTCTGTTAGCAATTTCTTCATGCAAAACGATAAAACACTACATTTAGCCATCATAATTGGCGCGCTGTTAACGATGCTACTCATCTCAGCCACGTACTCTAATATCGCCTATGCACAAAATAAATTTCGGGCGAAACTTGACGCAGATAACTTGGTTCCACCTGTTGATTCCCCAGCCGAGGGTGTTGCCAATTTCAAATTAAAAGATGATGCCATAAACTCCAAGATCAATATAACGGGGATAACAGATGTTTCAGGTGCTGAAATAATCATGGGAACAATCGGACAAAATGGAGAACCGGTGGTTGATTTGTTAAAGACAGGCGATAAGTCTGAAAGGTCGGACGGAGTCGCAATTAAAGGGAACTTTACTGCTTCTGACTTTGTAGGTTCCATGGAAGGAAAAAGTCTGTCAGATCTTCAATCCGCAATGACCACTAATCAGACATATGTTAATATTATTACAAGTGAACATCCTGACGGAGAATTAGGTGGACTAATCTATGCCAAAAGCACGTCAACTGAAACTCAGGATATAACTGAAAGTTCTAATCCTATAGAGGAGAATGATGAGGGAGACTCTGAGGAAGAGGCAGAGGAATCAGGAGATGCTGATGCTGAAGGGAACGAGGAATAATAATTCCTTAACTTTTTTATTATTGTCGGTCTAGCCCTTAACACAAACTTGATAGAATATCCAATTCAAAATTCGCGTAAAATATCCGATTCAAATATAGAATCTTTCTTCTTTATTTCCTGTATAGTTTCGTATATAATTTCGTTCATCCTGAG
>Ga0193736_1000109_pt1 | contig 12245 bp, 20 predicted proteins | sample L2m1metaG_FD_160566 | JGI IMG/M metagenome (GOLD analysis project Ga0193736, IMG submission 160566) | Soil microbial communities from a riparian zone of the East river system, Colorado, United States - L2m1 | ecosystem: Environmental > Terrestrial > Soil > Riparian zone | place: USA: East River... | reverse complement strand
GTAAAACGCCCCATGGTCATCGTTCCCCGCACTGCTACGCCGTTCGCCCAAGTCGCTTTTCCGGGGCTTATCGAGGATGCCTTTCGCGCGGAAAACATCCCTTTGCGGGGCATGCAACGGATGATGCTGGCCGTTTTGGCGGCCCTCGAGACGGGTCGGGGGGCTTCGATGAAAAACAACAATCTCGGCAACATCACAGCCGGAACCAGCTATCAGGGCCTCGCGTGGCGTCCCCCGTGCTTCGACGCTGCGGAAGCCGCCGGCAACCCGCGGCACGAGCACTTGCACCGGGAGATGCTGGCCGGCCGCGCCCCGTCAGCGTTCCGAGCGTACGAGGGAATCCACGACGGCGCGCGAGACTTCGCGCGGGTGCTCGCTCGCAACTTTCCCGAAGTGCTCCGAGCCTCGCTCGTTCCGAACGCGGAGACGTTCCGCGCCGCGCTCGCTCAGAAGTACTCACGCGACTATGCGAACCCGGCCGCAACCGCCAGTATCGCGAAACTCATGAGCGAGTTTTCGATCCAGCCGACCGCCTCCAGCGGCCCCGGCCTGCTGATGGCGCTCGCCGTCGCGTGGCTCGCGTGGCGTTTCTGGCGCTGAAACCCCCTCTTGCGTGAGCATATGCACGGGTATATACTACCCGGATGCTAGCAAAGCCGAAAACCAAGGGGCGCGGAAAGACCGTGCGGTTCAAACGACGAACCCAGAAACGGAAGCCGCGCCGCTTGCTCGAATCGGTCGCGACAGACTGGACCCGATGGGATGCCGCCGCGAAGCGGGAAGGCGTCAACTGGTCGGAGTATGCGCGACGCGCCCTCGAGGCCCGTACGAACCTCTCCGAGACTTTCAACCCAGACAACTACAGCAAGAAAGGGAAGTGACCATGTCAGAGCAGCAACGGGGAACGCGACCAGCCGCACGCGTTCTTTTCATTGTGCCGGAAGGCGGCGCTCACGTCGGAGACGAGAACGGCGGGGGGCGAAAAGACAAGTTCGTCGAGATTGCCGCGGCGTGGAAAACTGAGCGCGGCGGGTACCGCTTTACGCTCGACTGCATCCCCGCCGACCTCCTAGCGGGGCGCTCGGTGACTTTCATCCTGAGCCCGCTCGACGACCAGCCGGCGGCGACGAGCAAGCCGGCGAGCGCACCGACCGGCAACGGCAAGAACGCGGGTCGTGGGGGGCGCTGATGGCCATCGAACTAATCACACTCTCGAGCGGCGACGAAGCGACCGCCACGACGCTGACCATCGCGGTCCGATACCCGGACGGAACCTTCGACGTTATCGCCATCGTGAACGAAGCCCGGTGCAACACGAAGCACGTTCGGGTTTTCGAAGCCGAGCCCGGAAACCACCACGTGACTCGCGCGTCGCATTGGGTCGAGTCCGGTTGCCGTTCCTCCACCGTGCCGGGGAGAGCCTGATGCCTTTCGTCAAGATGATGGTCGAAGACCCAAAGCGCTCGCACGGCCGCGTGCGCGTGCGCATCCTCGACGAAGCGACGAACAAACTGGTCACCTACCCATCCGGCCGCGTGCGCTGGTTCGGAAGCGAAGCCGCGGCCGACGAGTGGATCGCATCGCAGACACCTCCGAAGACTCGCCCCACCTACCGCCCCCGAAACTATTCAACCGAGGCAACATGAAAAGCGACAAGCCCCCCGCGTTCGTTCCCAGCTACTCCCTTCGCGCCGCGCTCGACAAGATGGCGGAAGCTAACGCAGCGCTCGCAGCGCAGACCGCGAAGTTCAAAAAGGCGAACGACTCGCTCGAGACTTTCATTCGCCGCGGCCGATGAAACTCACGCTTCAGTGCCCCCGCTGCCCTTCACAGACGCACGTGCAGATCTACGAACGCGAAGGGTCGCGGGGGCTTGCCGTTTTCATCCGGCTTCTCGTCTGTCCGCAATGCGGCGAGCTCGGAAAAAACGTGAAACCCTACACGCCGGAACAAATCAAACGGAAGTTCGGGCGACCGTGAGACAGCAACGGTTTTCGGTGACGATGGCGCGATGCTTCCAACTTCGCGCCGTCGTCTCGCTCGAGTGGCCGCGCGCTCGAGTTGCAACGCTCGACTGCGGCCACTCCGTGGCGACGACGAAGCGTGCGCGCGGTGCTCGTCGTCGCCGTTGCTGGTTCTGCCCGCGTGTCACTCCGGACGCGTGCGTTCCGAGCTCGCACCACGAGCCGCGTCGACGTCGCTGCATCGACTCGTCGCGATGGGACCCGCCGGCACTTCGGCTCGTGCTCGAACATACTCGAGCGACTGTCGCACCCACTCCGCGCAATCAAGGTGCGGCGTCGTCCCCCGTGCTCGTCTGTGAAGCTCTACGAGCCATCCTCGGAGCTTCGTGCATGGGTCCCACACTTCCGCGGGAACCGAAACGAGCAGCATCGACGGAGGCTCTTCTACGGCCTCTCCGTCCGTATCTCGTCCGCAAAGCCCGAGACTCCGGCGAGCGTGGCGGCTCCAAGTGAGTTGCCGCGCTCCGTGCATCGCCTCCGTGTAGTCAATCCAAAGCCGTCGAGCCGTCGCGTCGCCTCGCTGCACGTCTCCCGCAATCTGCCACGGCGTCCGAGACCCGCGCTTGCCTTGCTTCGTGAGAATTGACGCGACCTCCAAGCCGAGTTTCGAAAGGTAGTCCGTCCGGTGCGACGCGCGCATGTCGGCCCCGTGTTCTAGATCTGGCGTCGCACTCGGAGCGATGCACGAAACGACGTGCTGCCAGCGTTCGCGGAGCGCGTCGAGCGAGCCCGGCTCCGGACACTTCGCGTGGAAAACGAGCACGTGGAGATGCGGATGCCAGCCGTTCGCACCGTGCGTTACTTCCAGCGACCGCACGTGATGCTTGATTCCCAGCGCTCGCCGGAGGTGCTGACCGGCGCGCCCCTGAAACAGTCTCCGCCATGCGTCGGTCAACGTCCGTCGCACGTCTCGCAAGTCGTCCCCGAGCGCGTGACGAACGGTGAGCGTCATCAGCGAAAGCGAGCCGTCGCCGCGAATCTCAAGCGGCCCCGCCCATGTTTCGGCGGCCGCTCGCACGTCCGTCGCTCGCCGCGTGTAGATGCGGCACGCGCACGACGGGCACGACCACGGGGAACCGCACGTCACCGTTCCGGAGATCCCCACCGTTTGCTGGTCGCTCGCTCGCTGAACTTGCACGGAGGGGGCGATCCGACGCTTCCCGCACCGTGCCGGCCGGCGAATCTGAATCGGCCGGAGGGCCTCTTTCAGCTTGTATCGGCGCAAAGCCGCGTCTTTTTCGACCGCGAGACGCGCAACCCTTGAGAAACTAACTACTTTTCCTGATTCTGAGAAACCAGCGTTTTTCTCCGTGGAAACACTACCCGCGATCTTTCCGAGGGGGGCAGGTGTCCCACCTTCCGTGAGACGGGGACGGGCCCACGCGAGGCCTGGACGGCCGTCTGGAGCGCTTGCGGCGACGGCTCCGCCCTCCCCCCTCGGTCGGCTCCGCCGAACGCCCCCCCGCTGGGGGGGCTCCGAAACGGGACCGGAGCACCCCGCGGGGCTCGAAGACAACCCGGTCCCCCGGCTGGTTTCACTAGGAACGAAACTTTTCGGGTCTTGCTGCCATCCGTTGCACGCTGAGGAGTCGTGCGGATACTGCGGCGAGTGAGCCGAAAGCGGTTGACCGCAAAGGCAAGGCGTGCTTGCGCGGAGATTCGAGGCCCTTACGTGCCGGCACGTCGGATCGACGACGAGCGAAAACGCAACGCCTCGAACGTCCCTCATGTCAAGCCCCGTCTCGAGTCATCATCCGCGAAGCCGCGGTCCGGATTGCTCCGAGCCCGCGGGGTGCCCGTGGCCGTTGTTAGGGGCCGCGGCTTCGCGGATGTTGACTCTTTGCGGTGTGTCTCTATGCTTGACATCGGTGTCTGTGGCTACCCAGCCGGACCCCTGAACGGCTCGCCTTCCCCCCAAGTGCGAGCCGTTCGCTTTTAAGTCGTCGTCACATCATCGGAAGAATTGGGCCAAGCCCTGGACGATTCCGGCCACAACGCCGGCAACAACAGCGGAGACGCCAATGCGTTCGACGGTGGGGCGCATTGAACGACGCGGGGGAAGAGCACGCGCTTGGTTGTCAAAAAGCCGCTCGAGAGCTTCGACGCGCTCCGTGAGCTTCCCAACTTCGACCATGAGCAAGCCGTGCCGGTAATGAATGTCTCGCCGTTCATCGGCCACGACGCCCCTGGACGGTCGGATTTTTCGCGATGCTGAGCCGTGCGGCGAGCGCGAGCAGGCCGAAAAAAACGATTCCACTCTTGAGCCAGTAGTGTGGCATCAGAGCTTCCCCGCGCTGGCGGGTGAAACGTCGAAGTCACTCAGCGCGATGGCCGTCAGCGTGGACGGAGAGACGAACATCCGCGCTCGAATTCCTCCGGGGAGAAGCGCAAACGTCAGCACGTGCAAGTTGCCCGTGGCTTCAGCGAAGACGTCACGGATCGGAGTCTTCGACGCGCCGGCAATCGAATCGACGACGAACCACGTGCGACCGCTCTTGCCTTTGAACGGCGTTCGCGCCTTTGTCGCCGGAGTCGCCTTCGACGCGCCGTGCGAGAGCATCAGGACGAGCAGGGGAATTGCTAGGTTCATGCGCTCAGAGCCTCCAGGGAAAGATCGAAACCGGCATGCATCGTGCGGCCAGACGTCAGAGCTTCGACGTCGACGTCACGAGGGAGCCGGCGAAAAAACGCAACATCCTCCCCGACCCACGAGCCATCAGCCGTGAGCAATTCGAGGAACGGAGCCGGCTTCACCTCGCCATCGTGCGGGTCTTTCCACGTCGGAGCCGCACCGGCCGCGGCAACCATCGCCGCGCGGTTCATCGCGACGAGACCGAAGCCGCCAGCCACCGCGCGCCGCACGCGTCCGCCCTGGACGCTCCGCTCGTAGTAGACCGGAGACCACTCGACGTTGACCGCGTCGCCGTTCCGCAAGACGCACGGAGCGATGCAAACGCGCGCCTTCTCTCCGGCGACGGCCGCGAGGAGCCATTGCAAAGTTTCGGTGTTCGCTGAGACGTCGTCGTCGATTGAAACCCAGACGTCGCAATCGGACGCGAGCGCTGCGGAGAAGTGACGAGACCTCGACTTGCCGATGTGCGACGCCCCGCCGTCAAGGCGGAGCGTCACGTCAGCAAGTCGAGCGAGTCGTCGCAACGCCTCGACCGCGAAGCACGGAGGCTTGCGGCTTTCGTGCTTCACCGATTCGGTCATGAGCTCGCACGCGCGCACCGGTCCGAAGAGTTGACCGAGCACGTACGAACTACACGACACGAAAACTTTCATGGGCTCACTCCACGACGTGCGGACCGTCGGGTCCGACAGTCGGGGCCGGCGTGTCTCGCGACCGATAGTCAGCGAGCGCACGGTTAGCGGCTTCGACTTCGCGGAGCGCGGCCAGACGTCCATCGTCGCAGAGTCGAAGGCGCCCTTCGAGCTCGCTCGTACGCTCTGACACGAGCACTTCGACTTGCTGCATCAAGTCGTGCTCGACATCCTCCCGGCGTTTCCCGGCGAGCGTCAGCGCTTCGTCTCGCTCGCGAGTCAGCGCGTCGACGCGCTGCAAAAGCTCCAACGTCTGGCCGTGCAATTGCTCGGAACGAACCTTGTGCGTTCGAACCTCGTTCGCGAGCCGGGTGTTCACCTCGAACAACTCGCCTGACCGCTTGCGCGCGTCGTCTCGCTCGCTTTCAGCGACGAGCCGCGCCGTGTGAAGCTCCACGCGTTCATCACGCGAAAGCTCTTTCGGACGGTCCGGGTTCAAGCGCGCGAAACTCACTTGGCCGAAGTGACCGCGGAGCGCTCGCGCTTTTTGCTGAACGACGACGACGTGACCTTGACAGCACGCGCCGTCAGCGCCCCACGGCCAAACGAAAGTGTACTCAGCGGGTTTCGGGCAACTGTCGAGGGTGCATTGCATGAGCTCAGTCCTTTTTTGAGAGCAGAAAAACCACCGCGGCGACAAACAGCAAAACGGTGAACGTCTCGCTTCCGCGCGTCACAGCGCCGGCCGCCGCTTTCGCTGCCTCTTCGACGCGCTCCGCAGGCTCGAGAATCACCGGGCCGTGCTCCACGTCGTCTCGTGACGTGACGTTCAGCGGCGCTTTGTCGGGAAGCCCCGGGCCTTCCCAGACGACGATCTGAGGCGTCAGCACCTCGAACAAAACGAAAGCCGTTGCCGGTTGCGTGTTGAACGGACCGGCCGGGTCGAAGTCGCTCGCAAGCACGCGGAGCGCTTTCACGCTCCGCCACTTGGAAAGCCACGCGTCGAAGGCTTCGATCTGCTTCTGTCCGATCCGCATCGTCCAGTAGCGCCCCGCGGGGAGCGGGTTGCGACGTTCGAGACCTAGCGACGCTGCCATGTCACTCGAGCTCGAAAGCGATGGCCGTAAAGGCCGGCGTGTTGGCGTTCGTTCCGCCCGCGACTCCGAACGACAGATTATCGCCGGCTGCGAGCGCGGCGGTGTTCACAAGGTCCGATCCGTCAGTGTCGCCGGGATTGAGCGTACACGTAATGCCTGTGTCCGCTCCGTTCACGCGAACGGTGAAAGCAACCGCGGCGTTTGAAACTACGCCGTTGAAGCACCTCACGCGAAGGTTTTGGAGCGTACCCGCGCGCACGGCGACGATAGAACCCTGACCCTCGTTCGGGACCGGCGTTCCTTGCCCGGACGGGCCGGCGAAAAACTGACCATCGGCGGTTCCGTTGTAACGGAAGTAATAGACGTACGAACCGCCGGCGGGTGGATCGACGATGGTCGGGGGCGTGGTGAACGTCACGCCGGCCGCCGTCGCTTGCGCGAAAGAATAGTAGTCGAGGGAGATGGCCGGCGACGTGACCGTGATGGCTCCGCCGAACGTATGGTTTCGGAAGCTGCACGCCGTCGACGCGTTGACGTTGCCGTTCGTCGTCGAAGTCTGGAACGTGGCAAACGTCGTCGTCACCTCGCCATCGAACGCGGAGCCGATGGACGTCAGCCCTTCGGCCGTCACCGTGTCTCGACAAACGCAGTCGTTGAACTCGGATTGCAGAACGCCGGCTATCGCTAGCTGAAACTCGCAGCCTTGCGCGGAGAGGTAACCTTCAGCGTTCAACAGCACCGCGTCCGTTAGCTCGACGTTGACGAAGCGCTGAACGAGATTCGAAAGCGACGGATCGGCGAACGTCAGCCCCGCAATGCGCGGCCGGTTCGTCGCCGCGAAAGTCTGGTCGAGTAGGCCGAGCCCGTAGAACGTGAACGACTGCTGAACGAGCGAGACCGGACCCGCGTCGCCGGGGCCAAGCACAATAACGTTTCCGTCCGTCGTGTTGTCCGCTGCGAGTTGCGCGGACTCGTACGGGGAAGCCGGAGCTCCGGTCTGCGATGCGAGCGGGAGCGCCGTCAGCGGGTCAACAAACGAAGCGCTGCCCCACGGCGCTCCACCGAGCGACGAAGCGTCAGCGGTGCTCACCACGAGCGGCGACGCGCGCCCCGGAACGGGGACGGACATCTGCTGCCCCGTGTTGTCATCGCCCGTTGTGAGAACGCGCACCACGTCACGCCGCCTTTGCCATCAGAGCCGACCACGTACGCGGGCCGACGACGCCATCAGCAGTCAGACCGTTTCGACCTTGGAAGCCGCGCACCGCAGACTCAGTGCCCGGCCCAAACTTGCCGTCAGCGGGAATTCCGAGACGCTTTTGCAAAATTACTACGTCGTTTCCAGACGAGCCACGGCGGAGCGTCGGAAGCGAAACGGCTTGCGTCGAAGCCGGGGCAGTCGGAGACGCCGGACCGAGGGGAACCACCTGAATCGAGCTCGAAGGCGACGGGGCCGAGCTCGGAACGCGCTCACGGAACGCGACGACGCCCCGCTTTTCTCCCATCGGAGTCGCGCGGTAGTACACCCAGACACCGGCCGTTTTTTCGACCTTGAACGTTCCCGCTCCACCTTTCCAGAGTTGCGGTAATAGCTCGTTTGCCCGCTGCACGACGGTCCCCGGTGGGGGCTCGTAGGGCTCCCATCCGGAGGGGAACGGGGCGAGCCCGGTGGGCATGACTTGCGGCCACGGCGGGGCGCTGGTCGCCGGCACGGGAGCGTTTGCCGGCACGGTCGGCCCGGTCGGCCGCCGAGACGTGCTCGGCCCTCTCCGGGGCGTGGGAGCCGGACCCGGTGGAGCCGGTGGGGGGTTACGGACCCCACCCGGTCCAAACGGAACGTCATTCGACGCGGGGACAATTCGAATGGTGCGCGCAAGCACCCATCCGAGCAGCAAAGCGAGCAGGCTCATGGTTTCGACGCCTTTCCGTTCGGGGGCTCTTGACTTCCGCCCTGAGCCATGCCCCCGACAAACGAGCTCACGAGCCCGGCGAGCGGATCGGCTTTCGCGGCTTCCGCCTCCTTTGCCACTTCGTCAGCCTGGTCGAGAGCATCGTCGACGCTCTGCTGCATCATCTTTCGATACGCGTTTTCCGCGTGCTCGAGACGACGCTCGACGCGTTCCTGGCGAGCGTCGAGACGTTCGAAGATATCGACCATCTTCTGAAACGCCGTCTCGACCGAAAAGCGGTAGGCGTCCGCAATGTGCTTGGCGAACATTGCGATCCGAGCGCTCTCAGCGTCTCGCGCGAGAATATCCGGCAGCACTTCGCCTTTCGCGATGGACGTCGCGTCGAAGCTCTGAGCGCGGATGAGCTTGTCTTCCGCGTCGAACAATTCGACGCGCGCCGGGTCGAGAGTCGCAATCGAACGCGCAACGCCGGCCCACGTCACGCCTCCAACGCCTTTCGGCGGAACGACTTCCTTTTGCTCGCCGTCTCCGCTCGTGATCAGAATCTTGGCAGCGCGCGGCGATTGCACGAGAAACGAACGCAGCGCGTTCACATCGACGCTCATGTTCCGTCCGTTTCCGCGCCTCGGAATTGTGCCGCGTCAAGCTCTCGAAACCAATCGGGTCGAACGTGCGAGCGGGGCGCGAACCACGAAGTCACCTCGACTTTTGCGGTTCCCACTGACTGAAGCTGCACCCGCGCGCTGCATTGGATATCCTGAGCGGGGAACCACTCGATGGGAGGAGGCAGAACGAGCGGCGTGGAGTCGTCGAAAACGGCGCTTTCGCCCGTCGTTCTCCACTTCGGCTGATTCAACACCGGAACGAGCGGTACCGTCGTCGTAAAACGAAACTTCGCAAAAGCCGGGATGGTCGAACCGATGGCGAGACCGCCGGCCGTCGTGTCGAACATCGTTCGCCCTACCCCGATGATGAGATCGAAAGCGACGTGGATTCCCAGCGTCACGCCAGCCGGAACGGTAGCAGCGAGGATGCGAGCGCCGAAAAAAAAGCTCCACGTCTCCGGGCGCTTGTACTGAATCTTTGCGAGCTGTCTCGACGTGATGCCGCCGAAAGCCGGAGTGCTCGAAGCCTCTAGAATCTGAGTAGAACCCCACATGTGCCAAGGCGGGTTTCCGCCCTGGTTGAATGGGAGAGGTGCTTTCGCCATGTCAGCCTCGCACGCGAGTGAGAGAGCCGGGAGAGCGAGAAACGAACGGCGCCGCATGCATCAGAACCGACCCGGAAACATCCGCTGAAGTTGCGAGAGCAGGTGTGGATCGAACGACTGACGCGGAGCCGCGTGATGCTGCTGAGCCATGAACATCCGCGGGTCGAACGGCATCCGGCGACGAGACCGCGGCTTGTGGCGCTGCTTTGCGAGCGAGCGTTGCAAGAGCGGCGACGCCTGCTCGAGTGCCATCTGAGCAACGGGGCCGACGCCCGGAACGAACCGCGTCAGCTTCGAGATGTTACCGAGCGGGTTTTTCACGAAGCGCCGGCCCATGCGCTTCAGCTTGCGACCGAGCCCGCCGAAAAAACTTCCGACGACTTGCCCGGCGGCCGTCGCGTGCTCGGGTCCGTATTCGTCGGCCAAGTCCTCCCATGAGGCGCCCTCGCACGCGTCCGCAATCGCCGCGGCTCGGTCGAGTAGTTCCCCGTCGACGTCGTTCGCTTCACCGAGCGCGATGAGACCCTCACACGCTCCGGTCACCGCTTGCGACGAGACCGGAGACGCGTGGAGCGAGACCATCGCGACGTCCGTGGGAGAGCGACCGGGCACCCAGTGCCACGGGAGATCTGCCCGTGCTTGCCACGCCTCCGGCTCTCCGGAACGGTCCAACACCGGCCGCAACGCGAGTTGCGGACGAACAAGAAACGTTCCGACCTCCCCGACAACGGAAGCCGGCTGCATCATCATCGGGAGCGCTCCGCCCATGACGCCGTTCGAGCGCTGCCCCATGCCGGCTTCTTTCGACGGGTCGTCTACACTCCCATCGCTACGCTGCACGACCGCGTGCCAGCGAGTCGGCCCCGACTTTTTGACGAACGCTCGCGCTCCGGGGTCTTGACCCGTGACACGAAGCGAAGCCGCGTGCCACGGGGCCAAGTCGTCGCAATCGCCCCACCCGCGGCCGAGCACGACGCCAGCATGGTCGAAGTGCTCGTCCCCGGGTGGTTCCGGTTTCCAGCGTACCGCGTTCACCGCCTCGCGAAACGGCGGTACGTCGCCGGCTTTTAGCATCGACTCGTTTAGGCGAGTCGTCGCCTCAAGTGCAGCGTCGAGAATTGGGCGCGATACGTGCGCCTCCGGAATGGCGACGTTCACGCGCATGGGAATTGCTCCTGCGAAAGTTGAGAGAGAGAGCCGAACCCGTGCGCTTCAGTGAACGTTTCGACCGAGGATGGTCACGGTCGTGGCGATGGTATCGGTACCCGCGAGAGCCACGTTCAGCGCCGTCACCAGGCGAATGAAAACGCCGGGGGTCGCCGGCTTCATCGTGAGACGAACGCCGAACGCTCCCGGATCGCCCACCTGCTCGATATCGAACCCAGCAACGTCGAGTTGCTGAAGGTCGGTGCCGACGAAAAGTTGACCGATGAGACGGCCCACCGCGCTCGCTCCGGTTCGAACGACCGAAACCAGCAAACGTTCACCGCGGAACGGCTTCTGAAGCTGACCCTCGAACGTGATGTTCGGGAGAGCCGCCGAGAACGTGTTGACGCCAGCCGAGCCCGTGAGAGGCAACGGCAACATGCCTTGGTCGGGAGCGATGACACCGGGAGCCATCTGGGTCTGACGCCACGGCGCTTTGCTCACGACGATTCCGTGTCGCTTGCCGCGTCGCTTGCCGCGGCCGACGACGATGGGGCGGCCGTCGTCGGAATACCCGACAACATCGCCCACCACGTCCCCGCTCACGTCGTCGTCGTCGCCGTCCAGATCACTCGGATCGTATCCAATAACTTCCATGTTGCTAACTCACTTGTTGGGTTGGGTTACTAGGAGCCGTTGTTACGGTCCGAGCTTCAGACCTGAGCGGCCAGGCCGCTCACGTCGTCGTCATACTCGCCGGAGATACTTCCCGTGGAGCCGAGTTGGTAACCGCTGATGGCCGCTGCTGCGAGCGCAACATCAGCGAGAATCGGAGAGTGGCCGCGGAGCATGTAGGCGGCGATTGCAATCGCGCCCTTCTTTCCGACGATGGGAAGCGTCGGGAGTTGCGGAAACGACTTCTCGATGAAACCGACCGCGAAGCCGCCCACCGCGTGACCGATCATGCGGTTTTGGATGTTGCCGCCGCTGCCACCGCCGCTCACGCGACGACGCTTGCCACCGCCGCGGCGACGACGAACGCCACCGCCACGCGAGCGACGGCGCGCAATCGGAGCGGGGGGAGAAACCACGACGACGGAACCGCCGCCCGAACGCTTGACCGTTGCTCGCTTTGCCATGCTGGGAGTCCTTTGCGGGGAAACGATGGGTTGCCCGAGCGTCAATGCTGCCCTACCCTTTTGAGCAGGTCAATCCTGCCCCGGTGTAGGTAAAACGCCCCATGGTCATCGTTCCCCGCACTGCTACGCCGTTCGCCCAAGTCGCTTTTCCGGGGCTTATCGAGGATGCCTTTCGCGCGGAAAACATCCCTTTGCGGGGCATGCAACGGATGATGCTGGCCGTTTTGGCGGCCCTCGAGACGGGTCGGGGGGCTTCGATGAAAAACAACAATCTCGGCAACATCACAGCCGGAACCAGCTATCAGGGCCTCGCGTGGCGTCCCCCGTGGTTCGACGCTGCGGAAGCCGCCGGCAACCCGCGGCACGAGCACTTGCACCGGGAGATGCTGGCCGGCCGCGCCCCGTCAGCGTTCCGAGCGTACGAGGGAATCCACGACGGCGCGCGAGACTTCGCG
>Ga0193736_1000108_pt1 | contig 12531 bp, 17 predicted proteins | sample L2m1metaG_FD_160566 | JGI IMG/M metagenome (GOLD analysis project Ga0193736, IMG submission 160566) | Soil microbial communities from a riparian zone of the East river system, Colorado, United States - L2m1 | ecosystem: Environmental > Terrestrial > Soil > Riparian zone | place: USA: East River... | reverse complement strand
TTCAAACAATAAAGTCGTTCATATCGAAAAACAATTGGAACCATGTAAACTATTTCTGGCATGTCCTGTTTATAATCCTGAAGTTGATTCGCTATATGTAATAGAACTTCGATCTGGTTTTGCGGAAAATCATTCTATCAAAAATGATATGATTATTAATTTCGATGTGCCAACGAAAATTGAAACAAACGATTAACAATAATTAAGGCATTTATAAAATGCATTAATAAAATAATTAAGATAGTTTATCGATGGCTGCCTACTGAACGCTGAGAAAAGAATTAGACTAACTCATAAAGAAGCCTTGGTGAATGATTCATTTCAAGGGGCTAATTATTTAATTCCATTTAAAATCTGAAATATCCGGGAAAAACCTATCAATTGGTACAAATTCGTGTCCGTAAATTTCACCCTGCGGAAACTCCTTCGTGGCAACTATCACATTGACATCTTCATTCTGAACTAATTTATGAAGGGATTTTAGCGATTTACCTTTTAATACTCCCTCCAGATCATTAGATGTTACACGAAAAGATGAACATAGTTCCGATGGTTCTCGTTGACATAACGACTTTTGTCACTGTATGCGATTTAAAACAACATTGTTGCAATATGGTTCGGGTTCAAGCGACAATATTCCATTAGTGCGAATCACTAAATAAAGTATCTATTGTTTTTAACGAAACATTTCACTTTATAGTTTGTAGTGTAATTGGATATAAAGCCGTTATATTGTTTGTAGTTCATAAGATGTTATGACCAAAGCCGGTGAGGATATAGACGTTGGAAAAATTAATAGTGAAAATGACAGGATAATTATGAAGACTTTCGGTCTGGACTACGGGAAATTTTTTCCTAAAGAGTATCAGTGCGAGAGATAATTTTCGCAATATCTGATTGTATATCATACTATGCATATAACAAAGCCATTTCAGTCATGATGACTGATTTCTCGGCATCATTATTGCCTTTATAATTGGATCATTGTTTATCTAAAAAATACTATTCTTGTGAAATACTATAATAATAGATAATCAAATATTCTTCGAATTGAAAAGGTTAGACGACGAGTTAGGTCCATCCCTTCATAAATTAGAAATAAAACTGAGACGGCAAAGGCTAGTAAACGAAAAACAACTAGGGCAAAAATATGGATTTGATAAAGAATTCAATGAAATAATTAAGAAAACTGTTCTACCTATAATGATTGAATATAAAAAATTCCTTGAGAGTAAACAACAAAATATGTATCTGAGTTGCATCATAGAAAGACCGTATCAGTTACATGAAGGTATTACGTTTGAACTAAAGGATTCGATCAAGATATCAAAGCAACCCACCGTAAGAAGGATCACTTTCTTCCCAAGGAATGAAAGAATGCATATTTTTGAAGAAGGGTTACTAGGCGATGGTCATCCTGTAGAACTTAGTTATGCTAAAAATGAAATATCTAAAGAATTTGTAAGGAAAAAAATGAGTTCCTTAATAAAGGAATACATTGACAAATTACTACTCGGTTTTCAATAAACATATGTGATTAGAAAGTATAGAATTATCGAAGTAACTAACTTTAGGTTGAATGAGATCTGAATATTTGAATAAAGCGAAGTGAAACTCGAATACCAATACTTAATTTAACACTCACCTGAACATCAATCATGATTAGAAAAATACTTTTCATGGGTCTGACATTGTCTATCTTGGTAATTGCAATCTCAACTCACCAAATTATGGCGCAAAATGTAACTACGAATGCTTCGAATGCTGTCGGGAATATGACCGCTGTTGCTAATCAAACTGCTTCTGAACTGGGACAAAACGCTTCTTCAGTACTGAACAATGCTTGTGACAAAGTAGGTTCTGCACTAGGTGAACTTAAACAAAATATGAGTGAGGTAGGGACAGAAATTTTAAACAAGACAGAAGAGGCTGCTAAAAAGATAGGTACGGGAGCAGCAGATGTATTAAGTAACATAAGCGGTGAAATAAAGAAGGAATAAACGGAAAGTGACTACTTATTCCGCATTTTTTTTGATTTAATTTAACTAATGCTATTGTAATTTAGTAAAGATATTTTTATTACCGCTTCTGAGATTCCTTTATCCTCTTTTGAATTGCAGATTCCGGAACTTCATCTCCTAATGATAAATATCGTAATTAAGCCTACAGCACCAATTAACGATAGTGCAATGATAACGTTTTGAGTATTACTTATTAGATCAGGCGGGGTTTGATGTGGTACGAATACTTGAAAGGAGGCCAGATTAATTGAATCACTTTTGTCAAGTCTTAGCAAAACTTGATGTGTACCGTCATCAGGGAACAAATAATCTACAGAAAAGTCTCCGTTTTGTATGCTCACGTTATTAAATTTAAAGAGTCTCTGACCGTTTGTAACTGTTACCTGAGCGATACCTTCTGCACTATGGTCACCTGTTCTTAAATTTGTTACACTAAATGCTAAATTAGTAAAGGTGTCTATAATAGGCTTTTCAGGCAAGTATCCAAACTCGATTCGAATGTTATCTTCAGTGTTATTCCAAATTTGAGTATTATTTGAATTGAATATGTGAGCATTAGATGAATTAACAAAAATACTCAATACCGTTATAAAAAAGAATATGGCAGTTAATAGCAGTAACATATCTATTTTAGTATATCCATGTCTTCCTTATTATTTCCCTTCCTTCTATACTATCTTCTTTTTCATCCTCAACCTAGCGTTATATGTACATCAATAAAATGTACTTGGGCATTACTAATGAAGAGGGTATTGGATAAATTACAGGCTTTAGAACGATGATATGTGGATATAAAACTAAAGTAATTTTTTCGACGAGACGCATATTAGGTGACTCGGTGAAGTGAGATTTCTTTACTACTTGGTGACCAGGATTACAAGTCCTACTATTAGCGTTGCAGTAGATAATATCAATGAAAGTATAGTCCACTTTGATATGTCGGTTGGCATTCCTATTTACTATCCATAGATGGATTATTTAATCAAAGTGTCCGGAGACAGGGTGTTATTTTTGAAGTTTTGAATCTCTCCGCTACCACCGCCTGGAGGAAGAAAATCCTTATCCAATTTCATATCTGCCATCGGGTTTGTCATGTTAAATTCCAGGGGATCTTGACCTGCCTTTCGCTCAAAATCTTTAGAAGTGTTAAAGTCAAGTTTAAGATTGGGAACTTCTATCTTTCCGGGTTCTCGCTGATACTCTCTAGCAGTGGAATTAGTACTGTTGTCTATTCCCTTATTTATGAATTCATTTCCTCCCGGTAATTCGTTTCCAACAGTTGCAAACGAAGTGGAACAGAAAATGGCTCCCAGGACTACGGCTGAGACAATTAGAACCACTAAGAATATGTTTAAATTATTCATTTTTTGCTTTGAACCCATCCAAATTGTATTTTATTGACCACATCGATTTATTTTATTGACCACATCGATTTAACTTTTCTGTGGAGAACGCCCCAGACTTTCAGTTGACCTATAAGATTGATGTAGGACTCCCCTTCACTAATGAGATCAATAAGTGAGAGTTAATTTAATCTCTTTAATGGTAGGAATCTTAATTTTGAGATTCTATTACATTTGAACACTACAGGTAAATCGAAGAATTCGCAAAAACTGGGTATAGTTAATTTTACTAATACGTTACTATTATTCTACACTTGCGTAACCAATCATAAAATGCTGATATAAAGTGAAATAAAACTGTACAGTATTACGAGATCTATTGTTCTACAACGACTATGTCCTTTGCTTCGGCCTTAAAGCCTATTTTTGAATGGCTCCCATCACAATACGGTTTGCTATTGGATGCCCCACACCTACACATTGCGGCAAACACTTTTCCACCAACTACCACCAATTCAGGTCCATTTTCATTACACTTTATTTCTACTCTGGCCATGACATATTGCAGTCATATACAGTATATAAGTAGATCTTCAAGTACAATATCCTTCCAGTACTATAGTTTTTTGCCTGCGGGAAAGACAAACTTATTTATTGTTTGTTTCTAAATTGTGCATAATTAATGTAAAGGTTTCGGACGATCTGTAAAACATGTCTACCAACCGAATAATTTGCATTGTAGATGACGATGCGGATATCACACTTCTTTTTCATGATATCTTAAACAGTATTACCGGTATTACAGTACTAACTTTTACTGATCCAATTTTGGCCCTTCAACATTTTCAAATTAACGAACATGCCTATGTGTTGGTAATTTCAGATTTTAAGATGTCTGGCTTGAACGGTATGGAATTTCTAAAAAAGATTAAGGATTTAAATCCAGCCGTAAGAACAATTTTGATGACCGCATTTCAAATTGACGATAAGGTATTTCTAGACTATACAAAGAAAAAAATTATCAATGCATTCCTTCAAAAGCCTATAGGCATGCATGATCTTCTTAAAGAGGTAAATACTCAGTTACATTCTTACGAATTGCAAAGAAGGTTTCCTTCTTGAGAATTAGATTCAAGTAAATATGACTTGAATTCTAACGTTCCTTTTATTAGATAAAACTAATCACATAATAAAATTGAATTAAGAATAAAATTCCAAAGATACTTTCGTTCGCCGTATTAATGAGTAAGTTTACAATATACCAAGTAGGTATGTCAATCAGGATTTCAAGTGTATTCTTATTTTTATATCATTCACGTATGAACCCTTTCTTATCCATGTAGTTTTCCCGTGCCCATTTTTCCATTTCTTTGTCAGACAATTTTGCTATAACTTTCAAGGCGTATTCTGCGTCTTTTCCTACAGGATTTCTCATATTTGGACAGTAAAGCAAAGGATAACACCTAAAGTTTGGGTCGATATATTGCATTAAAATACTCATCTTTTCTATATGCAAAGATATTGAATGAATTTGTAATGTTGGAAGGTGATGAAAAAGAGTTATGGGAAATAGATTACCAAAAGAAAATTGCATTAAACATCTCAGATCTCAATTTTGTAAAGAACAATGTGAGCAATTATGTTGGGACAATAGAAGATTTCTTGAAAGAAAAGGGTTTCACTGAAGTCCATTTTCATGAAAATGGCTCACTTCCTTCTCGTGCCCATTATAAAAGTAAAAGAAACTGTTCATTTAGATAACTTTGCTAATTATGAACTTCGATCCTTTTTATTATCTTGAGTACTCCTAAACTATGATCAATACAAAAAAACGGAAACCACTTTTAGCTATATTGTTGGTTAATTTTACAGGTACACTAGGATTCAGTATCGTACTACCATTTCTAGTTTTTTTAGTCATGAATTTCGGAGGTGATGCGGTAATCTATAGCCTACTAGCTGCTACTTACCCAGCGTTCCAACTTATAGGGTCTCCAATACTGGGTAGATGGTCTGACATCTATGGAAGAAGAAAGGTACTTTTGTTAAGCAATGCTGGCACAGCAATTGGGTGGATATTATTTGTTATTGCTTTAGTCCTGCCAATTGACAGCGTTTTTAATATCAATTTAGAATATTTTGGAACTTTTGTGGTTGCTGTTCCATTACTTTTCATATTTTTTGCAAGAGCAATAGATGGAGTTACTGGCGGTAATATTTCTGTCGCAAATGCCTATCTTTCGGATATCTCTACTGACAAAAATAGGAGTAATAACTTTGGCAAAATGGCGATATCTTCTAACCTCGGTTTTATCTTAGGCCCTGCACTAGCAGGAATTTTAGGAGGGACATTTTATGGTTCATTGCTTCCGGTCCTGGCTGCATTGTTACTATCTATAGTTACTCTGATTGTAATAGGATTCCTATTGCGGGAATCTAGACCAAAGTCTAATCCGATTATGATTCCTGAAGAAGGAACCATCAGAAAGGTTTTTGCTCAAGAGTGTAAAGATTGTTACCACCAAGATAGTGCTGTGAAGTCCAAGTTTGGAGACGTGTTCAAACTAGAACAGATTTCATTTTTACTTGTGTTATACTTTTTGATATTCCTTGGATTTAATGTATACTATGCTTCGTTTCCGACTCATGCAGCAAACGTGCTCCATTGGTCAGTAACACAGTTAGGAATATTTTATGCAATATTAAGTGGCATCATGGTATTCATCCAAGGACCTGTCTTGCGTAAAGCATTGAAAAAATTTTCTGAAGAAAAACTAGTTATTTTTGGCAGTTTGATTTTGGGTACAAATTTTGTGTTATTTTTTTCAGAAAGCATAATCTCGGTGTATACCGCTGTAGTTTTATTTGCTATTGGTAACGGGCTTATGTGGCCTTCTTTTATGTCCATACTCTCAAAACGTGCAGGAACAGCTCTTCAAGGAGCTGTTCAAGGCGTTGCAGGCAGCTTTGGAGGAATAGCGAGTATAATTGGGTTAATAGCTGGTGGTGTCTTGTATAATTTAACTGGAGGTGCAACATTTCTAGTTAGCGCGGTTATAATATTTTCAGTTTTTGTAATGTCTTTTCGACTATTAAAGAGGTGAGTTCATGAATGCACTTAATGACTATCTTGTTTTCACTTACTTCACCTTGTCATGTCGGCCTCAGTTACATAAATTTTTTAGAACCTTTTCGGGGGTTCGGACTTTAACGAGTTTATGAAATTAAAGATGCTTTGCTTTGTTCATCCAGCACTTTCATACTCTTTGCGCTTTGGAGTACCTTTTTAGAAACTAATTATATCAATTCTATTCATGAGTTAACAATAATTAAAATTGAACAGCCTTTAATCAACAGTTATGGGAGAAAACGACATTATCATTAATTTTGACAAAAAAGAAGTGAAAACAGATGAAGAACTCGATGGAGTCATAATAATTAACTACACCGGTCGGTTCGATAGCATAGTAATAAATTCACAGATAGAAAATACTAGCGAAATATTTAATTTCGTAAAACTCAACGATAAAAAAATAAATTATTCATATGCAAGAATGCCGATACTAAGACAGGACCTCAAAAATCAAAGCGAAATCAAATTCACAGTACTCACAAAACATGTTCCCCAAATAAGTTCAAACGTCAAATTCAGAGCTACCATAATTCAAGAACATAAGGAAGTTGCGGATGATGTTGCGTTCCTGAAAATAGTATTATAAAGGAACATGCAATATTCAGATAGTGTTGAACTACTACATTTTTGTCCTTGGTCTTGAACAAAAATTTAAGAGCTTAAAGGATAATGGAAATTGCTCGTAAAAAGTTAGGCGAAACTTTTTACAATAATTACCTTGCCAGTCATCCATGGGTGCGGCTCGCAATGATAAGGATATTCTCCATCCTTAGTAAATGTGAATTCGTATGTTTGTTGCGGGAGTATTAGACCCCCAGAATCTATCGAATTAAAGGGACCGCTTATTTGATCGTCATATTGAGTATCAGTAGTAACAGTATGCGCTGTAGTGTCGGCGTTAGTCCAAATTATTTTATTGCTGATACCTAATGTTCCTCTAATTTCCTTGGGGTCAAAATTCTTCTGCTGTGATGGTAGAGCTGAACCTTCTAGTATAGATACCTTTGTTGGTTCTAGTGGATTCAGAACTTCCTCTGGTAATTCTGGCTTAGCACTTGCTTCTTTGGTATAAACAAATTGATAATAACTCATACTTGCGGTCACAGCAACAATAAATGCAATGATGCTGATCCCTGCAGCGTGATTATTCATCTGTCATCTGCTTTGATTAGACTAATATATATAATATTAAGATTAGTCTTCCGTTGCATAAATGCCTTGTTTTACCGATCTTGATTTAATGACAAGTTATTTTTTTTCATCGGCAACTATTTTTTGTTGGCTTTGGACACCAGTTGATTCAGTTTTACTAGCAGATTGAACTGATGTCGATGCTGAAGTTGACGACGCTGAAGTTGACGACGCTGATGCTGATGATCCGGATGATGCTGATGATCCGGATGATGCTGATGATCCGGATGATGCTGATGGTGAGCTCCCCTTTGCAGATGGTGCCAATGTATTTTCTTTAGCAACAGAATTCTCAAGTTCCTTCGTACCGGCGGCAATTTGAGGAGCCTCTGGCTGTCCTGTCTTTGCCAAGGAAGCAGGCTTTGCTTTAGCAGGCATTGGAGGAAGCGTAGGCTTTGGAGGTGGTGCTTTTTGCATGGATTTTCCATGTCTGAATATATGAAACATGCCCGCAAACACAAGCATCATTATACCAATGATAAAGAGAGAGTAGTTCTTCATTCCACTGAGAACTGCGTAGTATGCAGCGATATTAAGATAAACTTGGAATGCGAGGAGAGCAATAAAGATGCCGTATATCCATTTTTCCGTTAGGTTTATCGAGCTTTTGGTAGTCGGTTTCTTTGGTTGGACCTTTGCGTTAGCTTCTGCATTCCTTGCCAATTTTATCATCATGTAAGTGAAACCAAATGACAATGGTACGAGTAAAATCATGACAAGATATAGGAAGACTGGATCAATAACAAGCCTTTCTAGTAACGATTTAGTTCTATCTGGATCTATGTAGAATCCCCAGTAAGTTGTTACTATGATCTGTGCTAAACTTGTAATTCCTACAGCCGTAATAATAGGCCTATCCTTCCAGGAGAATTTCTTGTATCTGTCGATGAATGGTACTATAAGCAGTGCAAAAATAAACAACCCTGGCCAAGCCACACCTGTTGTAAATTTATCATACGCACTTCGTAGGAATGCGTAAAGTCCGGTCAGATACCATTCCGGGACTGTAATACCAGGTGGAACATTTGGATCGAATTTTAGTCCCATATCCACTGGAAATACTCCTCCAGTTAGCATAATTGCACCAGTTATAGCCATCACCATTGGAATATCAAAAACTAGGAATCGAGGGAAGTGCACAACCATAAGTCCCAACATTGCGATAGGCAACAAGAATACATGGAACGCATAGAACCTAAGTACAAAATCATGGAATCCCCCTCCAAAGAAAGCTTCTGTCATCTGTGGTCCCAATATGGGAATGGAATTAGTAAGTGAAGCAGCAATCGAAATAGCCAGTTCAGCTCTTTCACTGAATATTATATCATATCCAGTAAAGGCTTCTAAAATTGTAAGTACGCCTAGGATAATTCCGGTGACCCAGAGTATTTCGTTTCTAATTTTATATCTACCGCTGAAATACTGGTAGTACATATGCAGTAAGGCAACCATGACCATTGCATTTGATGCATGATAGTGAATGTTTCTAAGATGAAACCCATATGGAATAGTATCATCAATGTTTTGGACACTGTCCCATGCTCTATCGAGGATTGGCTCATAATAAAGCATGAGTAATGCCCCCGTAATTCCTAGAATAATGAAAATTACGAATGTGAGCATTCCCAAAAATCCTAGTGGGCTAACAAATCTACTTGGGAACGTAAATTTGAGCCCCATAAAGATGGTTCGGTCTACTCCAGCATAAGTCCATCTTAAAAATCGAGTTAAACTATTCTCTCTATGTAAGGAAACGCCCAAATCCCACTACCCCATTACCGTTAGGACTCCAATTCGGAGGTTTAATCCATACGTTACCATCAGAAGTAATCTCTAAATCTAAACTTGGAAGCACGTTAGAAGGCGGAGCCTGCAAAGATGCTGGACCCGCAAATGCTTTACCAGTAAGAGGATCGTACAAGCTTCCATGACATGGACATTCACCTCTTTTCCTACCGTCTTCTGGCCAGTATTTCCATAGACACCAAAGATGAAGGCAAACCATACTATACATTCTAAAGGCAGATGCGTCGTTCTTTATTCCACCAAGTTCTTCAGGTAATCTAATAAATTGCCATGTTCGAAAAGCCTCCTTATTCAATACTGGATCATCAGATTTAGGAAAAATGACAGCTTCTGCATGATTAACTGGAAAAGAATTAACATTAGCCTGGGAACCATCAGGGAGCTCCACCATTTGTCTTTCTCCTGATTGTTGTTTGGGAGGTGGAAGAAATTTACCCCAGTCTGCAAAAACCGCAAAAGTCATAACTGTACCTGCGGCAGCCATAAGTTTCATAAAATCACGTCTTGAGACTTTACCTCCACTTTTCGAAGGCTGCTGAGCCATACAAATCTACAGACTCGAAATATATCATATAAACTTTTATTCACTAAAAATTATTTCATCCTTCTTAAAGTCAAGTATTCATTACTACCTTTCACATTCGCATCAAATTAAACTGTAATAATTTTACTAGTTTAGAAATTCTCTAATTTTTTTATTTTTTTGTTGAATCTCTCTCTAAATTCTGGTACGTTAATAATTGCCCGCTCATGTACTCCATCACCAATTTTTTCAATCCTGTCCGTCGCTTCTACTTCAAACGTAATCCTTTTATCAACCACATTAATTACCTTAGCTTTTAGCTTTACCTGTGTTTGAACGGGAGTTGCCTTCAGGTGCCTAACATTAACCAGAGTCCCTACCGAGTCCCATTCTTGGTCCTGCAAAAATTTTTCCTTCAACAATAATCTACACGTCTCTTCCATCTCTGAGATCATTGATGGAGTAGAAAACACGTTTTCTCCTTCCCATAGGAAGCTTGTACTCTGTCCTGCATTTACCTCAATCTCTCTTTCCTTTGTAGCACCTATCAGAACTTTCTTAATCATGTTAAAAAGACCATTTTTTATACATTAGAATAAAAAGAAAAAAGGTCGGCGAGATACTACTTTGCCTTTCGTAATCCGGATACTATTGCATAACCTAGACCTACAGCCAAACCAAATGCAAGTGGTATCCATACTCCGAAGCTTTCAGGAGTCGCCGGTACTATTTGTTGAATTATGCTTTCGAACATTATTAATGTGGTAATAAATTAATGAGTATATTAGATTTTCTCAAGCAATAAGGTTTAGCTAAGATTCTCTAAAATGCAAAATCGAGATCTCTCGGTTCTATCCCGGTTATAATGACGAGACACACAATTGGCTGTTCGCTGCCCTTAAATTACCCACAGGTGGCTATTTCAAAATATGAAAATGCAGAAAGAGCTGAAAAAATTCTGCCCAAAATGCAAGAAGCATACAACTCAATCAGTCGCCATCTACAAGAAGGGCAAGGATAGAAAAACTGCTTTAGGAGCTAGAAGACACGCTGAAGATAAAAAAGGATATGGAGGACAAAAGTTCCCAGAGCTAAAGAGAACGGCCAAAACTACAAAGAAAATAACCTTAAGATATACCTGTAAAACCTGTCAACGTAAAACAATGAAAGAAGGGATGCGAATGCGAAAGCTGGAGATCCAGCCTTAGATTGTGATGTGCTATGAAAAGGGAAAATATTTTGATTCCAAAACCAAAAAGCCACTTTTTGTCTGTACAATGCACCAGTTGCAAAGAAAAACAAGTTATTTTTTCTCATGCAACGAGTGATATTAATTGTAAATCATGTGGGAACCCAATAGCAAAAAAAACCGGCGGAAGAGCAAATGTTTTGGGGGAAATTCTTACAACGCTCGATTAAGTTTAGACTGTAACAAAAAGTAATCTTTTTTTGTATTTACGTTGAAGGCGAGCTTTTCGTCATTCAATGTTATGTAATGTTCTTTTACTATTTTCCCTGCTTGTACTTTGGATGAATCAAAAATGCTTACTCCAGAATGATAACATTCTTTGTCACCCAGCTTTAGTAATATGGTGGGTAACAAACCCAATTTCACCATGAATTCCTTATCCATTACAATCGAGATTGAGGGTTTATCTCCACCCCAGTTTGAGATTATTTTCCTAATTATATCGGGTGTGATTAGTGGTATATCTGCGGGAATTACAAATACTATGGCTGGTGTCAATTTTTCTAAAGCAGAGACAAGATCAGTGGAATAATCAATACCCGTAGTCTCTATTACCTCAAGGAGGCCTCCACGAAAATAATCATGGTTTTTCAAGAAATTTATCGTAGCTTTACTATTATGACTTGCAGCTGCGAATATTTTATCAAACTGTTCAGATTTTTTCAATGAAAGGATAATGTGGTCAATCAATGGTTTATCCTTAAATTCTAGCATCGTTTTGTCTGGACAAAAGTCTTTTATTCTTTCTCCCTTACCACCGCACATAATTAATGCATGCATTTCTCTTGTCATCTCACAAAGTAAAGATGGATAATATTAGTAACGATGACAAGCGCGAAGTTTCATTGGAAGCGCCAAAGACATCACCGCTTACCCCTCCAAAATTCTTGTAAGATATGATGCAAATTATTAGACCTATGATTGCTACAATACCTAATGTTAGTAACCCCATTATACCCTCTATGATGAATATTAACACTACAGTTATTATGATTGATATAGTTATTTTGGCTCGTTTTTTCATCTCAATAGTGAATGGTGAGCTTAGACCTGACCACGCAGAAGTTCCAATAGATGCTTGCATTACCATAACATATTTGGATATTATCTCTGCAACAATTATCGCGTAGAATAACTTAATGGGTGATTCAAAGTTGAATAGTGCGATGTACAGACCTATAAAATTAATAACAAGTGCAGTAGTTCCAGCAGAGCCCACATATGGGTCAGACATCGCTTTTCGTTTGGATTCTCTATCACCCTTT
>Ga0193736_1000107_pt1 | contig 12547 bp, 10 predicted proteins | sample L2m1metaG_FD_160566 | JGI IMG/M metagenome (GOLD analysis project Ga0193736, IMG submission 160566) | Soil microbial communities from a riparian zone of the East river system, Colorado, United States - L2m1 | ecosystem: Environmental > Terrestrial > Soil > Riparian zone | place: USA: East River... | reverse complement strand
CATCACTGCGTGTCACCGCCCTCTCGTTACTTCACTCGCCTGAGAAACGGTATCACGGCCGCGGAATAGTATGGCTCCTCAGTGCCCCAGAAGACATAGTCAACTTTCAGGTACTCTGTCGCAAATCTGATAAGTTCGGAGATCTGTACACGCTTCCCTGTTTCTGGATTTACATCCGCGAAGTTGCCGTCCTGAACCGCAATACCGGTGGGAACGATTCCCGCGACTTCTCTGATTAACGGGTAGGAACTTCCCAGCTGGCCTGGTCGATAGGGCAATAAATCGGGACCGCCCATGGCGACGTTCGATTCCTTCGCTGCGTCGTAGACAGCGCGCAGGTAGCCTTTGTCTTCCGTCGGACGCCACTCTCCCGGCATGAAATTGCCGTACTGCATCGCGACAGACCTGGGAAAGGCTCGCTTCAGAGCCTTCATGTTCGTAATGATTGCGTCGCGATAGATCTCGAAGGAGAAGCCCGGAGGATGCAGGCGCCCGTTGTTACCGAATCCGATGGATGATTCGGCGAAGTTGATGCCTTCGATGCGGCCATCGAACTCCTTTCCCAGCGCAAAGAGCAGTTTGTGAAGCCTTTCCTGCACCGCCGGATCCCACCGCCTTGCTGCCCAGCCCGCAACCACCGGGCGTCCATCGTCCCTGAACTCATATTGCTTGTTGGCGCCGCCGTTGTAGAGGGGATCGCGAAGAAGGTAAGGCGGCACATTTATCCGCGACTCGCTGAAGGTCACGTCCTGGAGCTGGATGAAAAGCCTCTTGCCTCTGGACGTCAGAAATGCGAGATCCTCGCGAATCATTCCAAAATCGTATGCATCCCTCTCCGGCTCCAATTGTCTCCACGAGTACGCCACCTGCGCGCCTTCCAGCGCCTTGGTCTCGAGAAACGTCGATGCCGCTGCGAGTTTCTCTCTGTCTTGGCCGAAGAAGACGTAATGATGGATCGGTTTGACAGCGACATGGTGCTGAGCGTGGCACGCGGTGAGCGTAACCGTCAACGCAGCCGTCAACGCCGCGCGGCTCGCCCGCGCTTCAGATTTGTACATTCTCAAAACCATCATTCGATTCTCCAAAATTGCGCGGGCGGCCGGCGCCGCACTGCGTAGGCCTTCGACCATGACTCTCAAGCTTGGACACCGCAGTCTCGTAATACGTGCGGCCACGACATTCGTCTTTGCGTGGACCACCACCGCGGCAGGGTGTCGCACTCCACCCGCGGCGACCGTGCCTTCGACGAGTCAGCCCGCGCCGCGCGCGCAGAACCCATCACCGATGGTGGAGCATGCGCGACGACACGAACGCGTGCAACCGGGCCCGCCGGCAGGGATAACGTTCACGATCGACTCAGTATTGTCGAGGCCAGTCGATGTCTTTATTCCCGACAGGCCGGCGCGCGCCACGGGCGTAGCCGACGAGCGGACGCTGCTCGTTCACCTTTTCGGCGCATCGTACGTTCCAATGCACGCGGTTGCGTCGGCGCCCGAGCGGTACATTCTCGCAGTGGTCAACCTCGGAGGCGGCTCGGCGGCGTACGAGCGGCCACTATCGGACTCCGCGGCGTGGACCAACCTCGTGCGCCGCGTCCGCGACGAAACGACCAGTCGAAGCGGCGGACGCGTGCGGCTCGGTCGGGTGATCGTGAGCGCATTCAGCGCCGGCTATGGCGGAGTTCGCGCGCTTCTCAGCGATGAGCGCACCGCCGAGTCGCTCGACGCGGTGATCCTCCTCGATGGTCTGCATACGAGCTACGTCCCGGAGCGCACCGTACTCGCCGAGGGCGGCACGCTCGACACGACGAAGCTCGTTCCGTTCCTGCGCTTCGCGCGCCGCGCGGCGGCCGGGGAGGCCAGTCTCTTCATCACCCACTCCGAAATTTTCCCCGGCACCTTTGCCAGCACCACCGAAACTGCTGATTGGCTGATCAGTGCTCTAGGGCTGGCGCGCACCCCCGTCCTCGCCTGGGGACCCGGCGGCATGCAACAGCTCAGCGAAGTGCGGCGAGGACGTTTGACGATACTCGGCTTCGCCGGGAACACCGGCCCGGACCATATCGATCATCTGCACGGGCTGACGGAGTTCCTGGCGCAGTTGGAGCGCGACCGCTAGGCAAACTTAGACTGCGTCCACGTCGGATCGTGCGGTCACTCGCTTCGCTTTCGAGCCGACTTTCGACCCGATTTCCGGGATGATTTCTTCATGGACGCGGAAGACGCCTTCTTTCTCGTCTTCACCGCCGCGGTCTTCTTCGGCCGCTTTGGCGTGACGCGCTCGGGAAGCTCCGTGGAACCCGTTTCGCGGTTCCATTCCTCGAAGGTTGCCGGGGAGATCTCGCCTTTAACGAGCAGCTCCGCAAATTTTCTTCGCTGTGCCTGGCTCTTGAATGGCATTAGGGCTCGAATGCCTCCCAGGCTCCGCGTACCCGCTCCATCAGGCGAGCAAACCGTGGCTCACCCCGAAGGTTCGCGAGAAACGGCTCGTGCTTCGATAGCAATGGCAGGTTGATGAACCCGAACTCAACGGCGCGCTCGATGAAATCGATCGCCGCTTCACGCTCATTCACCAGCGCGAAGCAATCGGCGGTCCACCACGCGAAGATCTCATCCCACCTCGCGGCGGCGCGCAGCTCAGGGGTCATGATACGCAACAGCTCGTCACGCTCACCGCGGAGCGCGCAGGCCATTGCCGGCGCCAACCGCGACCATGCGGTGGCAGATGTGTCACGCGCGACGGCATCGAGCATCGCGACGCCCTCCTGGCGACGTCCGTTCGCCGCCAGCATCAACGCGTGCAGCATCCGGGGCGTCGAGTTGGCTGGATCGATGTCGACCGCGCGTTGAGTCCAGGTAAGCGCCTCGGGATAGTTGCCGTCGAACATCGCGATCATCCCGTACATGCCAAGGTTGATCGACGTCAGCGGATCCACCTGCTGCAGCCTATCCATGAGTGCGCGCGCGAGCGCCGGTTGTCCGGAGACCCCGTAGTAATAGCTAAGCCAGAGGAGCGCCTCAGAATCATTGGGGTCGAGCAACAGCGCCTTCTTGTAATCGTGAGCCGCTCCGGTCGGGTCGGCGCGGATGTGTCGAATCGCGCCGCGCAGACTGTGCCCTTTCGAGGATTCGGGGTTGAGCGCGAACACCTTTGCCGCGCAGGCTTCCGCTTTTCTCAGGTACTCATCGTACTGCGACACCGGTACCATGCCGACGTTGACATTCTGCCAGTAGATGAGTCCCTCGGCGACGAAGAGCAGCTCGTTGTCGCCGACAATGTCCTGCGCGCGCCGGACAAACTGAAGCGCGTGGTCGAGCGACTGGGTGTTGAAGCTCCAGATCTCCTGCCGCGCGAGAAGGTAGTACTCATACGCGCGCAAATCGGCGATGGGACGCTGCGCTAGGCGGCGATCCTCGGTCGGCGTGAGTCTGAGCCGCAACGCGTCTACGATCTGGCGAGAAAGGCGCTCCTGGATCTCGAAGACGTCCTCGAGCGTGCCGTTGAACTTGTCGGCCCAGAGCTGCGTGTTAGTCCTGGCGTCCACGAGCTGCGACGTGACGCGGAGGCTCGAGCCAGCGCGGCGGATGCTTCCGGTCAACACGTAGCGCGCGCCGACCTCGCGGGCGATGGTACGCAGATCCTTGTCGCTTCCCTTCAACCGCATCGCCGATTGTCGCGAGATGACGCGCAGCGTCTTGATCATCGAGAGGTCTGTGATCAGCTCGTCGGTCAAACCATCGGCGAAATGCTCGGTATCCTGCTCTGGACTCACGCTCGCAAATGGCAGCACTGCGATCGTGGGCAACTCCGTCCCCCTCCCCGGCTCCGAGCTACGAGTTTGGGCGGACGCGAGGTTGTCGAGCACCTCGATGATTTCCTGCGCGCTCGATGGCCGATCGTCGGGATCTTTCTCGAGACAACGCTCTATGAGGGCGGCGAGGGCCTGCGGAACGTCCGCTCGCTTCGTGGCAATCGGTACCGGCGCGTCGACGATGTGGGCGCGAATGAGCGATGCGGCCGAACGACCGGCAAAGGGCGGCTCGCCCGCAATCAGCTCGTACCCGACGCAGCCCAGCGCGTAAAGGTCGACGCGGTGGTCGAGCGCTGCATCCGCGGCGGCCTGTTCGGGCGCCATGTACAGCGGTGTTCCGATCGCTACTCCCAGGTCCGTCATCGGTAGCGAGTCGGCCATCATACGCGAAGCCAGCAGCGCTTTGGCGATTCCAAAATCCGATACGGCGGCGGTGTCGCCGGAGAGCAGGATGTTATCGGGCTTGATGTCTCGGTGCACGATACCTTTGGCGTGCGCGAAATCCAGCGCGCGCGCGACATCCCTGAGAATGCTGACTGCGACGGCGATCGGCATCGCGCCGGTCCGCATGAGGCGCACGCGGAGCGACTCCCCTTCCACGAAGGGCATCGTGTAGAAGGGCAGCCCTTCCGTCTCACCGGCGGCGAACACGGGCACGATGTGCGGGTGCTGCAGTCGGGCGGTGATGAGCATCTCGCGCTTGAAGCGGTCGAAATTGACGCCGGCGGCGAGATCGGGTGAAAGGACTTTGACGACGACGCGACGGCTGAGCGCGCGTTCCTCCGCGAGAAACACGCGACTCATTCCACCCCCGCCTAGCTCGCGTTCCAGGATGTACGCGTTGCTCAGGGTGGTTTGCAGCTGCTCCCGAAGATCGGTGTCCAAGTCGTCAAGGCACTTGAAGCTTCTTTGCGAAAACCAGCTTGTCGTCACCGGGTTTGTAGTACTCCGGAATCTTACCGACAAGCTCGTAGCCAGTGCGCTCATAAAACTGGATCGTCCCCCCGTACGTCTCCTGCGACGACGTCTCTATCAGCAGCAACTTGCCGCCGCGTCGGAGCGTTTCTTCCTCGGTGAACTTCATGAGCCTTTTCCCGACGCCGCCGCGGTGCTTCGACTTGTCGACCGCGATCCAGTACAGGTCGTACGTCGACTCGGTGAGCGGCGTCGGACCGAACGATACGTAGCCCAGAACCTCTGAGCCATCTTCGTTCCGCGCCTCCAACACATAGGTGAGATATCCGCTGTGCTCGCCCAGCTCCAGCCACTCGTCGATCAGCTCCAGCGCCGTCGCGACCTCCTGGGGCGTGAAATTCCCTGCGTTCTCGAGAATTCTGAACACGCCGCTCCGGTCGGCCGCTACGAGCGGCCGGATGGTCCGATTCATCGGTTCGTATACTAGTAGCTGGGGAGGTGCGAGCGTTTGCATTTGATTGTTGGGATCATATCTGTAGTGACCTGCCAAGGACGCCTAGTGCGGCCTCCTTGACCGCCTCGCTGAGCGTCGGGTGAGAATGTACCGTGATGCCGATGTCCTCGGATGATCCGCGGTACTCAAAGGCCAGCACCGCCTCCTGAATCAGCTCGGACACGTTGGGCCCAATCATGTGCGCTCCGAGCAGCTCGTCGGTCTCGGCGTCGGCGATGAATTTTACGAAGCCCGCCGTGTCACCAGCCGTCCGCGCACGCGCGTTGGCGGAAAACGGAAACTTTCCTGTCTTGTACTTCCTTCCGCTCGCTTTCACCTCGTGCTCGGCAAGGCCGACCGTCGCGATCTCCGGCCAGGTATACACCACTGACGGCATCGACTTGTAGTCGATGTGCGACTTCTGCCCCGCGATCACCTCGACTGCGACGACGCCCTCATCCTCGGCCTTGTGCGCCAGAAGCTTCCCGCCGACGACGTCTCCTATCGCATAGACATTGGGGAGATTGGTGCGCATCTGCGCGTCCACCAGGATCTCGCCCCGCTTGCTCACGCCAAGTCCCAGTGCCGCGGCGTCGATTCCGTTGAGCGATGACTTGCGCCCGACCGACACCAGCACGTAGTCCGCCTCGATCTTCTCCTGCTTTCCATCCTTCTCGACGTCAACGACCACACGGTTCGCTTCGACCTTCGCCCCCGTCACCTTCGATCCGACCCGAATGTCGAGCCCCTGCTTTCGCAGGATCTTGTCCGCTTCCTTGATGATCTCTTCGTCGTTGCCGGGGAGAATCGTCGGCATCAGCTCGACAACCGTAACCCTGGCGCCGAGCCGGCGCCACACGGAGCCGAGCTCGAGCCCGATGACTCCGCCGCCGATCACCAGCAGGTGCTTGGGGACCTCGGGGATCGTCAACGCCCCAATGTTCGACAGAACGCGCTTCTCGTCGAACTTGAGAAATGGCAGCTCGACGGAGACCGAGCCTGTGGCAATGATGACGTTCTTCGCGCGGTACGACTCCGACTTCCCATCAGTACTCGCGACATCGATGACATTGCCTTTCTTGAGCGTGCCGCGGCCCCTCGCCCACGTCACCTTGTTCTTGCGAAACAGGTACTCGACACCCTTGGTATTCTGACCGACGACGGTGTCCTTACGCTTCATCATCGTCGCGAGATCCAGCTTCACCTCACCGAGTTGCACGCCGTGCTCGGCGGCGTGGAGTCGCGCGAATTCGTAGTGCTCCGACGACGAGAGGAGCGCCTTCGACGGTATGCACCCGACGTTGACGCACGTGCCGCCCAGCGTCTTGTCCATCTCAATGCAAACTGTGTTGAGGCCCAGCTGGCCGGCGCGGATTGCAGCAACATATCCACCGGGTCCGCCGCCGATGATCGCTACATCGCAATCGATCATTTAATCGATAAGCATCGCGGCCGGATCTTCGACGAGCTCCTTTACGCGTACGAGGAAGAGAACGGCCTGCTGGCCGTCGACGATGCGATGATCGTAGGAGAGCGCGATGTACATCATCGGCCGAATCTTGACCTCTCCATTCACCGCAACAGGCCGGTCCTGCGTTTTGTGCAGCCCGAGTATTCCGACCTGCGGATAGTTGATGATCGGAGTCGAGACGAGGGATCCGAATACCCCACCATTCGTAATGGTGAAAGTTCCACCGGTGAGATCATCCATCGACAGCTTCCCGTCACGCGCTCTCTTCGCGACTTCCGAGATCTCGCGGCTCAGGTCGATCACGCCCTTTCGGTCGGCGTCCTTGATGTTGGGAACGACGAGCCCCTGCTCCGACGCGACGGCGATCCCCATGTTCACGTAGTGCTTGTAGACGATCGTATCACCATCGATCTGCGCGTTGATCATCGGGAACTGCTTGAGCGCCTGGCAGGCGGCTCTGACGAAGAAAGGCATGAAAGTCAGCTTGACGCCGTGCTCCTTCTCGACCTTCTCCTTGTATTTCTCACGGAGCGCATTGATCGCCGACATGTCGATTTCGTTGAACGTCGTGAGATGCGCTGTCGCGTGCTGCGACTGGAGGAGATTCTCGGCGATGCGCTTTCTGCGCGTCGTCATCTTCTCGCGGGTCTCACGCTCGCCCGGTGCCGCTCCATTGCCGCGGGGCGGCTGTATTCCGGAGGGCCGCTGGGTCTGCGCGGCGAGCACGTCGGGCTTCGATACAACTCCGCCACGCCCTGTGCCGGCGACGGCGGCGATGTCGATGCCGCGCTCGTCGGCGATCTTGCGCGCAGCGGGGGACGATTTCGTGCTCTCGGACTGAGCCGGTGCTGGTGGCGGCGGAGACGGCCGTGACGCTGGTGACGGCTGAGTGCGCGCGGGCGGCGTAACAGATGCAGCTGCAGGAGCTGATGCGGCGGCGGCCGGTGCCGCGGCAGTGGCACCAGCGGTGGCCGGCACTGCCGTCTCATCGAGCTCGCCAAGCACGTCGTCGACGTGCACAATCTCACCCTCGGCCTTCGATCGCTTGGTCAGAACACCCGGCTTGAGTGCCGGGACCTCCACCGTGATCTTGTCGGTCTCGAGATCGACGAGCGTATCACCCGCGGCAACGACGTCGCCTTCCTTCTTCAGCCACCGCGATACGGTGGCCTCGACGATGGATTCACCGAGCGGGGGGACCTTTATGGAGAGCATTCAGACTGATCCGGAGCGGATGGAAATCAAAGTCGATATCTTCCGGCTGCAGCGCGCGAGGCGCAGCCTCTCTATGCCACGTCTGAATATAACGCTCTCATAATCGCGTGCGAGGACTCACAATCTCCTCCCATGGCGGACTCGACCAGCTCGAGTACCGCACCGATCTGCCCAAACCCGAACCGAAGCGCGGAGAAATTCGCGTTCGCGTCAAAGCGGCGGCCCTGAATCATCTGGATCTGTTCGTGGTCGGCGGAATGCCGGGCGTCAAGATCACTCCGCCCTGGATACTCGGCGGCGATGCGACGGGAGTTGTCGAGGCCATTGGCGACCTGAGCGGGATTGCCGACAACAAGCTCCAGGTTGGCGACAGCGTCATAATCAACCCGGGAATCAGCGACTACACCTGCGAGTACTGCCTGGCGGGCGAACACTCCTTGTGCGTGAAATTCGGGATTCTGGGCGAGCACCAACCGGGAACGCTCGCCGAGTACATAGTGGTTCCGGCACGAAACGCGCGGAGCATTCCACGCGACAAGCCGGTGGAGCAGGCCGCTGCTTTTACCCTGGCGACCCTCACCGCGTGGCGGATGGCAGTGACCCGAGCACAGGTGAGGAAAAGTGACAACGTGCTGATCTGGGGAATTGGCGGCGGAGTCGCCCTCGCGGCGCTCGAGATCGTGCGCAACATTGGCGCGACCGCCTGGGTCACGTCGCACAGCGATGAGAAGCTCGCGCTCGCCCGCGGGCTGGGCGCCGAGAATCTCATCAACTATGCGACGACCGACGTCGGCAAGGAGATCAGAGCGCGAACGGGAAAGCGCGGAGTGGATGTCGTCTTCGACACCGTCGGCGAAGCGTCCTGGCCCCAGTCGCTCGTCGCGCTCGGAAAGCGCGGCCGGCTGGTGACGTGTGGAGCGACCTCGGGGCCTCACGTCCAGATGGACGTGCGACGCCTGTTCTGGAATCAATGGAACATCATGGGCTCGACGATGGGCAATGAAGCCGAGTTCGATACGGTGGCCAACGAATACCGCGCCGGGCGGCTGACTCCACTTGTCGATTCCGTGTTCGATATCTCGCAGGGGCGGAAGGCGTTCGAGAGACTGGCAAGCGGCCAGCAGTTTGGGAAGGTCGTAGTGCGGATCCCGGAATGACCCTACCTGGGGATAAAGCGAATCCGCCGCCGGAGCCGGGCGCAGGTCGCGGTGATAGTGGCTCGGCGCAATACACGCCCCCGGAGCTCCAGCAGATCCGCGACGAATTCACTTCGGGCCGCACGCCGCTTTGTCCACGGTGCAATGCCGGGATGAGCCGCAGAGAGATCGGCGGGGGTTCGTTCGGGCTCGGCTACGCCCGACAGCGCGATTGGCTGATATGCGGATCCTGCCGCAGGAGCGCCATCTTCGACATCCAGCGGGGAACGCGAACTTAACGGGCAAAATCGGGCGCTCCCCCCTATCTTTGCGGAAGAGTCCTCAGGGCTCTCAGCTCGCGCTCGGGCGAACCCCCCGTACCAACCAGTATCCAAATGATAACAAAACGACGCCTCGCTTTTATCGGCGCCCTATTCCTGTCCGTCGCAACTGTGTCGCAAGCGCAGGTCGTCGAGCGTCCCGTCCCGTTCGACAGCGCGGGACGGCTATTCGTGATGACGCCATTCATTGCCGAACGCGCCGCATTGCAGGCGCCGTGGTGGCCGGTGTCGGGAGACTTCACGCAGGCGCGGTTGTACACTGTTACTGACAGCTCCTACATCCTGACCGTGGCGCGTCGAAGTGGGGTCGTCGAACGGTATACGCTTTCCACTGCGGATCGCGACGCGATTCGCGCGATCGTGTCACGCCTTCCCCCTCAGGTGATCGAGCCGCGGAACGACGCCCGGAACGCCTTCATCAGGAATCAGACTCTTCTGGGCCTCGTTGTTTACGGGCCTACGTTTGCCGGGGCCGTGGGCGAGAACGCGGCGGTCTATACCGCGGCGTATCTGGTTGTGGCTGGGGGATCATTCTTCGCGGCATCCGAGATCTCCCGGCAGACGTTCATCTCCAGGGCGCAGAACGATCTCTCGACCAACACCGGCCGGAATGGAGCGCTGGCAGGGTGGGCGACGATGTATCTGATCAAGGCGACGGGTCGCGCGCAGGCCGCGGGCGCGTTCATCGGCGGTGTCACCGGAACTGCCCTCGGCCTCCAATTCGCGCGAAGGATGACCGAAGCGGACGCTGTCGGAGCCGGCTTTGGTGCCGACCTTGGCGCACTCCTCGCCTGGGGCACCGTCGAAGCGATCAGGGGGGAAGAGACCTGTCAGTTTGATCCGACCACCGGGTACAGATGCACGCGCAGGTTTTCCGATCGCGGAGAAGTCGCGACCATTCTGTTTTCCGGATTGATCGGCTACCCGCTTGGCGTTCTCTATCCGCGAAACGCGAATTACCATGTCACGCCGGGCGACATCCAGACGCTCTGGACCACCGCCGGAATCGGGACCGCCACCGCCGCAGCGTTCCTCGGCGACGGTTCGAGTCACAGGACGATCGCGACGGCGTTGACGGCGGGAACTCTCCTCGGAGTCATTGCCGGAGACCGCTTCCTCGTTCGCCGCTACGATCACAGCCGTACCGAAGCCGGACGCGTAGCATTGGGGACGGTGGCCGGAGGTCTGATGGGCGCGGGCATCGGCTTTATAACGGATACCGATAATCCGAATACCCAGGTCGTATTCGGTGCGGCAGCCATCGGTAGCCTGCTCGGCTTGATCGCGACAGAGCGGTATGTGGATCCGTCCGCCGACGCCGGACCTCGCCGAATTCGTGTAACTTTCAACCCGGCGAGCATCGCAGCATTGGCCGCCCGCACCCCAGGGAATCATTCCCTAATCAACGTGAGGTTCTAGTGGACACCACGACGGCACTCACCTTCAGCGAGAGACTGCAGGCAAGCTTCGAGCAGCTCTACGGTTACGTGCCCGCGCTGTTCGGCGCGCTCGTCATCCTCTTTGCCGGATACCTGCTGGCGAGGCTGCTCGAGAAGGGAACTGACCGCCTGGCGCGACGCGTCCGCCTCAATTCGATCCTCGAGCGCGGCGGAGTGATGCAGGCCGTCGAGAGATCGGGATCTCACGTGAACCCGACGCGCGTTGCTGCGAGCCTCGTCTTCTGGTTCGTGATGTTCGCGGTGATGCTCGTTGCAGCCAATGCGCTTGGACTCCAGTCGCTGGCGAACGTGTTCTCCGAGCTCGTGAGCTACATCCCGAGCGTGATCGCGTCGATCGTGATCATGATCGTCGGCATCGTGCTCGGCAGCTTCGTCGGCGGGTTGATCATGGCCTCCGCCGGCGGTCTGCGTGGCGGACCGACTCTCGCCCGCGTGGGAAAGGGCGGCGTCGTCGTGCTGGCTGCCTTCATGGCGCTCCAGGAGCTGGGCGTCGCTACGGAGATCGTGACCACGGGCTTCGCGATTCTCTTCGGCGCGATCGCCCTCGCTCTCTCTCTTGCGTTCGGACTCGGCAATCGTGAGCTGGCCGGCGAGGTCACCCGCGACTGGTATCGCCGCTACAAGGCAGAGCGAGAGACAATCGAGAGCGAGAATCGCGAGCTGGACAAGATCGAAGGAATCTCCACGACGGAGGAGTACATCCGGCCGACCTACGTCGGTGGGATTCGCCATTCCGGCCCGCACGACGTGTTTCGCCCGCCCAAGCCCGAGTGAGTGCTAGCGCCGCGGCGCCACCTGAACTGGAGGGGGCGTCCGCGACAAGAGAGCTGGCGAGGGTACTCTCGCTCCGCGACGCGATCGCTCTCGTCCTTACCGTCATCGGCACCGGCGTTTTCCTCAAAACGGCGACGATGGCGCAGCTGGTGGGAACTCCATCAACCGTGTTGCTCGCCTGGGTTGCGGCGGGGCTGTTGTCGCTCGCCGGCGCGCTGACCTACGCCGAGCTGGGCGCGATGATGCCGGAGGCAGGCGGCGACTATGTCTTCCTCCGCGAAGCATATGGCAACCTGGTGGCTTTCCTCTTTGGCTGGACCAACCTCGTACTGATCTCGACTGGAGGCGTCGCCGCGGTCGCGACCGCGCTCGCGTCATTCCTTTCTTCATTCGTCCCACTCGACGCGGTTTGGGCTACGCGTGATTTCGAGCTGCTCGGCCAGGTCGTACACTGGCGACTCGGAGTCCAGCAGCTTGTCGCGGTGTCGGTGATCCTTCTCTTCTCGGCGATCAACTCTCGAGGGGTGGCTGCCGGCGCACGCGTGCAATGGGTGGCGACCGTCGCCAAGCTCGGCGGAATCGCGATCATCGTCTTGGGCGCGTTTCTCCTGTCGAAGTCGGGATCGTGGGATCATCTGCGCGCTCCGGTCACAGCTGGAATCGCCGGCGGCGGAATAACGGCTTTCGGGGCGGCGATGCTGGCAGCGCTCTGGGCTTATCAGGGTTGGGCGAACGTGTCGATGGTCGCGGGCGAGATCGAAAAACCCGAGCGGAACGTGCCGCGCGCGCTGATCTATGGAATGCTGCTCGTGATCCTCGTCTATCTCGTCACGAACGTCGCCTACTTCTATGCGCTTCCCTTCAGCGAGGTACTGACGGCGAATTCCACCGCATACCGTGACGCGCTGCCGGTAGCCGCGAAAGCGGCGCA